>ERZ773359.232-NODE-232-length-75918-cov-21.326127_pt1 | contig 75918 bp, 74 predicted proteins | sample MGYA00374955_ERZ773359 | MGnify/ENA primary metagenome ERZ773359 (study PRJEB29098, sample SAMN04486028) | biogas fermenter metagenome | study: EMG produced TPA metagenomics assembly of the Biogas fermentation microbial communities from Germany - Plant 4 DNA1... | reverse complement strand
AGATAAATAACTTATCTTAGATAAATAACTTATCTTAGATAAATAACTTATCTTAGATAAAATTATCTTAGATAATGTATCTTAATCAATAATATTTTATAATTATTAGTTTTAACTTATTAATATAAATAAGCCAATTATCCTAATTTTAGGTTTATTGGCTTATTTTTCATAATACAATTTCTATTTATATGTTTAAACCTGAATAATATGTAAAAATTACTTGATATTTCGATCTAATACAAGTATGATAATTATTGTTTACATTTAAATTACGGAGGTCTATGACATGAAAAAAGTGAAAGTAAAAAAGGATCAGAAAAAAGAACCCATGAATAAAAAAACAAAAATCCTTATATATGCTTTAGCTGGGGTTATAGCACTACTATCAATTATGTTGATTTTACTTGAGAGCTCATCAGGTTATATAACAGTACATAACAAATCCAGCAGAAAACTAGAATATGTAAAGGCTTACTTTGTTGATATGGAAGGTCAATTTACCGAAACTATGCTATTTGAAGATCTTACAGATGGAGATAAGCTTAAATTGGATTTAGAAAAATTAGACTTATCATATCGTGAAGCTAATCTTGAAGTTATATTTAAGTTCGAAGGATATGATGAACTTTTTGTAGATGCAGGATATTTTAATGATGAATTTAAGGGAAAAATTACAATTAGCTTCACAGATACGGAAGATGAGAAGGTACTATTAAAAATAAAAGCTTCCGGAGGAATATTGCCTTCACCAAATATTAGTTGTAATGAAGAGCATATTGTTAATCTAGAAGAAGGATATGTAGAAGAATAATGTATGGGATTAATCCCTTATTATAAAGATAGCAAGGAGATAGAAAGATGATTAAACTTTATGATAAAGGTGTATATCTGGTTAATGGAAGAGAAATTATCGAAGATACGATGGATGTCCATTTAGCCGTTAAAGAAAAAACCGGTATTGATAATATAAGTAAGGAAGAAGCAAAAAAAGGTACTATGGCCTATAGTATATTAAAAAGTCATAATACCTCAGATAATATGGATAATTTAAGGTTAAAATTTGATAAACTTATTTCTCATGATATAACCTATGTTGGAATTCTTCAGACTGCAAGAGCCAGCGGACTTGAGAAATTCCCTATTCCATATGTATTAACCAATTGCCATAATAGTCTATGTGCCGTTGGTGGAACAATCAATGAAGATGACCATATGTATGGACTGTCTTGTGCCAAGAAGTATGGTGGAATATATGTTCCTGCCCATCAAGCAGTAATTCATCAATATGCCCGTGAAATTATGACTGAATGCGGCAGTATGATATTAGGTTCCGACAGCCACACCCGTTACGGTGCCTTAGGAACCATGGCTATGGGAGAGGGTGGACCGGAACTGGTTAAACAGTTATTGGAAAGAACCTATGACATTCCTATGCCCGGGGTAATCGCTGTTTATTTAACCGGAAGTCCAAGAAAAGGTGTAGGACCCCAAGATATAGCCTTAGCCATAATAAAAGCCGTATTTAAAAACGGTTATGTTAATAATAAGGTTATGGAATTTGTCGGGGACGGAATTAAAAATCTTAGTATGGATTACAGAATAGGCATTGATGTTATGACAACAGAAACCACCTGTTTATCCTCTATATGGGAAACAGACAATGCTGTTAAAGAATATTATGAGATACATAATAGGCCCTCAGCCTTTAAATATATTAAGCCAGAAGATATTGCCTACTATGATGGAATGGTATTCGTAGACTTATCACAAATCAAACCCATGATTGCCATGCCTTTCCACCCCAGTAATGCATATACCATAGATGAGTTGAATGCTAATCTTTATGATATTTTAGATGAAGTAGAAAAAAATGCCCTAATCAGCTTAGATAATAACAATATACAGTATACCTTAAAGGATAAAATTAAAAACGGAAAATTATATGTTGACCAGGGAACAATTGCAGGTTGTGCAGGGGGAAGCTTTGAAAATATCTGTGATGCGGCAGATATACTTGATAATAAGTATATCGGTGCTGATGAATTTTCCTTAAGTGTCTACCCAGCAAGCCAGCCTATCTTTATGGAACTTGTTAAAAATGGTGCTATAGCTAAGCTTACAGCAGCTGGAGCTACTATCAGAAGTGCATTTTGCGGACCTTGTTTTGGAGCAGGGGATACTCCTGCCAATAATGGCCTTAGTATACGCCATACTACCAGAAACTTCCCTAATAGGGAGGGATCAAAAATAACTAATGGTCAAATTGCCTCAGTGGCCTTAATGGATGCCAGATCTATTGCTGCTACAGCTGCTAACCAAGGATATTTGACATCAGCTGAGGATATTGATGTTAATTTCGGCAAGCCCCATTATTTCTACGACCGTAGAATATATGAAAACAGAGTATTTGACGGATCAAAAAATCCGGATCCTTCTATAGAAGTAAAACTAGGTCCTAACATAGTAGATTGGCCTAAGATGTCTAAATTAACCAATGACTTGGTTTTAAAGGTTGTTTCTGTTATCCATGATCCGGTAACTACAACTGATGAATTAATTCCCTCCGGTGAAACATCTTCATATCGTTCAAATCCTCTAGCCTTGGCTGAATATACCTTGTCCAGAAAGGATCCTGCCTATGTAGGAAGAGCAAAAGAAATTCAAAAAGCTGAAAAAGCCAGAATTGCAGGAGAGGATATATTAGAGGCTTATCCAAGCTTACTTAAAGTCTATGAGGCTATTGAAAAGAAATTTACCATAGACAGATATAATACCCAAATAGGAAGTACAATTTATGCCGTAAAACCCGGTGACGGCTCAGCAAGAGAACAGGCTGCCAGTTGTCAAAAAGTACTTGGGGGACTGGCAAATATAGCTAAGGAATATGCTACTAAACGTTATCGTTCCAATCTTATAAATTGGGGCATGTTACCCTTTTTATACGATGGTGATCTTCCTTTTGAGAACGGGGACTATATTTTTATCAAAGATATTAAAGAAGCAATAGAAAATAACAGATCTGAAATTAAGGCTTATGTGGTTAATAAAGATATGAAAGAATTCACCATGCAAATGCCTAAACTTACCGATGACGAGAGAAAAATCATTTTAAAAGGCTGTCTTATAAATTATTATAAAGATGAGGAATAAGCCTTGTAGAATAAAACTAATAATTAAGAGCTGCTTATCATAAAGCAGCTCTTTAATGATTTTAAGTATTTAGTTTTTATTTAAAGCTTCAATATAGGCTTTAAGATTTTCATCTTTTTCTATGGCTTTCTTTGTCTTCTTTTTAGTATTAGTAATTAACTGGTTAACTTCTTCATCCTTATCTCTTTCATTATAATAGTTTTGAAGGATTTTGCTCATATCAGAATTATATATTTTTAGATTATTGTCTTTATCAGTAATGAGATAGAACTTGTCCAACTGAGGATAGGGAGTCTCAATATTAATATATTTCATCTCATGATAAGCATATACAATGTATGCACCTTCCTCATAGCTTTTTATAATATAGCAGGTAATATTAATAATATCATCTAAAAATCGGGTTTCGTTTCGTAAATCTAGTAAGGTCTGTGCATTTTCGGGGTCAGTGTGCATGTTTTTTAATTGACTATGATCACAATCGGACTTGGCAAAATAATAATTTTGAAAGAAAGACTCAATGTCCGCATTTCCTCCCTTTTCCATTTCATAAACCGGCAGCGGTGTCGGTGTCGGAGAGATTGTCGGTGTTGCTGTGGGATCCGGCGACGGGGTAGTATCTATATTCATATCGGTAGCCTCTTCTTTATCGCCTTTACTGACTAACTTCATTACACCGTCTGCTAAGGAAGCCGGATATGATTCTCCTAAAATGAATGTTAAACAGCCAACTCCTATAAAGCATAATAATATTAAAAATACTGAACGTTTTCCATTTCGCCACATAATAACTCCTTAAAATATAATATTATTATTTAAACTTACAAAGCAATTTTAACTAATATTGACGTAAAATACAAGTTTATAATTACATTTTTGTGGTATTATTGTAAATTATGATTATTTATATCGATTTTTATATCTATTTAAGTTATAAAAACTTTTAAATTATAATGTAATATCTCTTGTGATATCTTTTGGGATATAATAGAATTATATAAAGTTAAATTATAGAGATAGGAGAGATACTATGGCAATAATAATTGATGGTAAAAAAATATCCACTGAAATTAAAGATGAGTTAAAGGAGAAGGTGGCAAGTTTAAATAAAGATATTACTCTATGTGTAATACAGGTTGGATCAGATCCTGCCTCAACTATTTATGTTAATAATAAGAAAAAAGCTTGTGAATATATAGGTATTAAATCATTATCCTATGAACTGCCCAATGAAACCACCGAAGAAGAACTTATAGGTTTAGTGGAAGAATTAAACAATCAGCCTAATGTTAACGGCATCTTGGTTCAGCTTCCATTACCTAAGCATATCAATGAAGATAAAATTATACAGACAATAGCTCCCCATAAGGATGTTGACGGCTTTCATCCTGAAAATGTGGGAAGATTAAGTATAGGACAAAAAGGTTTTGTATCCTGTACTCCTGCAGGTATTGTCCAACTATTAAAGCGCTATAATATACCTATTGAAGGAAAAGAATGCGTAGTAGTAGGCAGAAGTAATATTGTAGGAAAACCTATAGCTATGCTAATGTTGAGGGAAAATGCAACTGTTACAGTATGTCATTCCAGAACAAAAGACTTAAAAGAAATAACCAAAAGGGCTGATATTTTGATTGTGGCCATTGGAAAACCTAAATTTATAACAAAAGAGTATGTAAAGGAAGGGGCCGTAGTAATAGATGTAGGCATTCATAGAAATGAGGATAATAAATTATGCGGAGATGTGGATTTTGATGATGTTATAGAAAAGGTAAGCGCTATCACACCTGTTCCTGGCGGTGTAGGCCCTATGACTATAGCAATGTTAATGCATAATTGTGTTGAATCAGGAATTGCTTAAGTTGTAACTTGTATTAGATTCATGAAACTGATAAAATGTATAGAGATATATAATTAAATTACTAAATAATATTAAAATTAGATGGAGAAATTATGGACGTATTTTTTATTTCATTAGGTTGTGACAAAAATTTAGTAGACAGCGAAAACATGCTGGGAATTTTAAATGATCATGGGTATAGGATTACCGATGATGAAACCAATGCAGATATTATTATTATTAATACCTGTTGCTTTATTAATGATGCCAAAGAAGAAAGCATCCAAAATATTCTTGAAATGGCTGAATATAAAAAAACAGGCAAGTTAAAAGCATTAATTGTGACAGGATGTATGGCCGAAAGATATAAGGATGAAATTTTAAAAGAGATTCCTGAAGTAGATGCACTTCTTGGAACTACAGCCTTTACTGATATTATACCGGTGCTTGAAGAAGTTTTAGAAGGAAAGAAAGCTACATACTTTTCCGATCTAAAACAGTTACCTAGACCTAAGTCAAAAAGAATGTTATCTGCAGGATCCCATTATTCATACCTAAAAATTGCTGAAGGATGTAACAAACATTGTACTTATTGTGTTATTCCTAAGGTAAGAGGTAATTATAGAAGCAGACCCATGGAAGAACTCCTAGAGGAAGCATCATATTTAGCCTCCTTAGGAATTAAGGAATTAATACTGGTAGCTCAGGAAACAACTCTTTATGGTGTAGATATATATGGGGAGAAAACTCTACCCACCTTACTAAAGAAGCTTTGTGATATTGAAGGCATTGAATGGATAAGATTACTTTATTGTTATCCTGAAGAAATCACTGATGAACTAATAGAAGTAATTAGCAATGAAGCAAAAATCTGCAAGTATCTTGATATTCCCATTCAGCATTGCTCAGACAGAATATTAAAACTAATGGGAAGAAAGACTTCAAAAGCAGATTTGGTGGGAATCGTTAAAAAACTAAGAGATGAAATACCTGATATAGTACTTAGAACCACTTTAATTACAGGATTTCCCACGGAAACAGATGAGGATCATGAAGAATTAATGGACTTTGTTAAAGAACTTAAATTTGACCGTCTGGGAGTATTTACTTACTCTAAGGAGGAGGATACTCCGGCTGCTTTACTAAAACCTCAGATAAAGGCCAGTGTAAAGAAAAAGAGGCAAAAGCAGTTAATGGAACTTCAGCAATCCATTGTGTTTGACGCCTGTTCAAATAATATAGGTCGTATCCTTGATGTAATTATTGAAGGAAGAATAGTAGACAAGGAACATGTATATGTAGGAAGAACATATATGGATGCCCCCCAGGTGGATGGTTATATTTTCATAAACTCCGAGGAAGAACTTATGTCCGGTGATATAGTACAAGTTAAGGTTACCGGTGCAAACAATTATGATTTGGTTGGAGAACTTGTGAAAGGAAGTGCAAAAAATGAATTTGCCCAATAAAATAACAACCGTCCGAGTACTAATGATACCCTTATATCTGATCTTTATGTTAAATCCCAATATAAGCTATGGCAGATATATAGCCGGAGCTATATTTACTTTAGCTGCAATTACCGATGCCTTAGACGGTTATATAGCCAGAAAAAATAACCTGATAACTAATTTCGGAAGGTTTATGGATCCATTGGCTGATAAGCTTCTTGTCTGTTCTGCCCTTATATGTTTTGTGGAATTTAACCTGATACCTAGCTGGATTGCAATTATTATAATTGCAAGAGAATTTATTATAAGCGGTTTTAGACTAATTGCCTCTGATCAGGGGGTGGTATTGGCTGCCGGATGGTGGGGAAAAATAAAAACCAATGTTCAGATAATTATGAGTGTAATGCTTACAATTGATTTGGATTATACCTTTATAAATATTCTAGAAATAGTAGCCGTATATTTAGCCTTGGCATTAACTTTAATATCTATGATGGATTATTTGATAAAAAATCGTAAGCTGATACTAAATGACAATAATATATAAGAAGTTTATTTTAATGAAAGAAGGCCAATTTTATGACTGTAGAATTAATCAGTATCGGTACAGAGCTTCTTTTAGGCAATATTATTAATACTAATGCCACTTATCTGTCAATACAATGTGCAAAACTAGGTTTTACCTTATATCACCAGATAACTGTCGGTGATAATGAAGTAAGATTAAGCGATGTAATAAAAACGGCCCAAGATAGATCAGATATAATAATACTAACCGGGGGACTTGGACCTACAAGCGATGATATTACCAAGGAAACCTTGGCCAAGGTAGTTGGTAGAGAACTTGTTATGGACGAACATTCCAAGGAAAGAATTTTATCCTACTACAAGCAGTTATATGCCTATGATACCAATAAAGTACTTCCTAAGGGCTTAGAATTAATAACAGAGAACAATTGGAAGCAGGCTTTAAAGATAAGAGATTCTATTGTAATAGATAATGATAACGGAACAGCTCCCGGATATATAGTGGAAGATAAGAATAAAATATTTATTCTCTTACCCGGACCTCCCGGCGAAATGATTCCCATGTTTGAAAATCATATCTTACCATATTTAAAAAAACTTCAAGATAAAGTATTTCTTTCGAAAATGGTAAAAATTTGTGGCATTGGTGAAAGTAAGGCGGAAACCATGATTATGGATTTAATTAAAAGCCAGACTAATCCTACCATTGCACCTTATGCAAAAAGCGGGGAAGTACATTTTAGAATCACTGCCGGAGCAGACAAAGAAGAAGAGGCAGAAGCTTTAATTAAGCCCATTATTAAAGAGCTTAAAGCACGTTTTGGTAATAATATTTATACAACCAGGGAAGATATTACTTTAGAAAAAGCTGTTATAGACCTTCTTATCAACTATAAACTTACACTGGCTACTGCCGAATCATGTACCGGAGGTTTATTATCCGGAAGAATAGTAAATGTTGCCGGTGCTTCCCAAGTATTTACGGAAGGCTTTATTACCTATTCTAACCAAGCGAAAATAAAATATCTTAATGTAAATCCGGATACATTAAATACTTACGGGGCGGTAAGTGAAGAGACAGCTAAGGAAATGGCTTTAGGTCTTATAAAAACCACCGGCTGTGATGTGGCAGTTGCGGTAACCGGCATAGCAGGTCCCGATGGGGGTACTAAGGAAAAACCCGTAGGGCTGGTTTATATTTCCTGTTCCATAAAAGGCAAAACCTTTGTAAAGAGATGTAATTTTAAAGGCAACAGAGCCAAGATTAGGGAACAAAGCGTAGTGGCTGCATTAGATTTAGTTCGTAGAAGTATATTAGAAATATATGTCTAATATAATATATTTTTTAAACTTATAACATAGAAATGACACAGTTATAGGATATTATTGTATCAATTGATAGTTTATTATTGTTGTTTCAAGTAAGGAGGTACTTATGAAATATTACAATAAAAACTTAGTATTGATACTGGTATTATCATGTATATTTTTATTTACAGGATGTAATAGTGTCAGACTAAAAACATTTAAAGAAGAAAATGTTCCCGAAAAAAATGTAGAAAGTAATGAAGAAAATCAAGAAAATCAAGATAATCAAGATAATGAAGAAGATTTAGAAGATGCAGAGTCTTTAGTTTCTAATCCGGAGGATACATCTAATTCTTCAGATGAGACAAATGATAATGGTTCAACAGCTAATATCGTTCAGCCGGTTGAAAATGTTGAATTATTAATTTATACGGTAAATAGTTCTTCGGAACTTGAGGCTGTTACAGCTTTAGTACCTGCCAATCAAGAACTAACACCCAAGTTAGTAGTGGATACAGTGGTTGATTCCATGGCTGACCAATCCTTATTAATTGGGGTTGAGAATGTAACAACACAGGATGATACCGTAATAGTCAGCTTTTATGCTGATCAGGCCCCTTTAACTAATGTGGGAGCAGGCTTTGAAGAAGCGATACTTAATGCTATAGCCCAAAGTATTACAGATAATTTAGACGATTATCATAAGGTTATATACCGAGTAGAGGGCGGTCCGTATATGAGCGGCCACATTGAATTGGAAATAGATGAAGTTTATTTTGAGGATAGTAAGTAGGCATATTGTATAATAGGCTTAATAATAAATAATAATAAACTTACCTTAGGTAATTGCGATACTAAAAAACGTATTCGACAATTACCTAAATTTATGTTATTCTATATAATTAAAAATAGGTGGTAACAAATATGGCAAATGTATATGTAATAGGAGGCGGCGCCTCAGGTATGATAGCAGCCATTGCAGCTGCAAGAAAGGGTCATAAGGTAACTTTATTTGAAAAGAATGAAAAGCTGGGTAAAAAACTCTATATTACCGGAAAGGGAAGATGTAATCTAACCAATGCCTGTGATAGGGATACTTTTTTTGAGAATGTTATTTCTAATTCCAAATTTTTGTATCGGGCTTTTCATCAGTTAAGTACCTATGATCTTATCAGTTTTTTTGAAGAATTGGGGTTAAGAACTAAAATTGAAAGAGGAAATAGAGTTTTTCCTCAATCGGACAAGTCCTCAGATGTAATTGCTGCTTTAAGAAATGAGTTAGAGCGTTTAGGAGTTGACCTAAGATATAATAGTGAAGTTAGTCAAGTACTTTTTAAAGAAAAAAGCTTTTATGGCCTTAAGCTGAAAAATTCTGATAAAGAATATTATGGTGATGCGGTTATTGTTGCTACAGGAGGGCTTTCATATCCTTTGACCGGTTCAACCGGAGACGGTTATGATTTTGCACAAATGGCAGGACATTCTATTACCGATTTATATCCCTCCTTGGTTCCCCTATATGTGGCCGAACCCTTTATCAAAGACCTTATGGGGCTTTCCCTTAAAAATATAGCAATTACAGTTAAGGCCGGACAAAAGGATATTTATAAAGATTTTGGAGAGATGTTATTTACACATTTTGGAGTCAGCGGTCCGGTCATCTTAAGTGCCAGTCGTTTTATAATCCCTTATTTAACTTCAGATGAAATCACTTTATCCATAGATCTTAAACCGGCCCTTAGCAAAGAACAGCTTGATGATAGGATACTAAGGGATTTTGAAAAGTCTAAGAATAAACAATTTAAGAATTCATTATTCCACCTATTGCCAAATAAACTAATAGATGTTATTATTCGTCTAAGTCATATATGTCCGGATAAACAGGTTAATTCTATTACAAAAGAAGAACGCCTAAGCTTAGTGAGACTTCTTAAGAATTTCACCCTTAAGATTATCAAACTTGGATCTTATAGCCAGGCAGTAATAACAAAGGGCGGAGTTAATGTTAAGGAAATCAATCCATCCACCATGGAATCAAAACTTATTAAGAATTTGTATTTTGTCGGTGAAGTCCTTGACCTTGATGCCTTGACCGGGGGATTTAATCTTCAGATAGCATGGTCTACCGGTTATTTGGCCGGTATCAGTATTTAATAAAATTATTAATTAAAAATACTTAATAAAAATCTATATATTTTGGAGGAAATATGAAGTATTTCAGTATAGCAATTGATGGACCTGCCGGAGCAGGAAAAAGTACCATAGCAAAAATAATTGCTAAGAAGTTAAGCTTTATCTATGTTGACACAGGAGCAATGTATAGAGCCATGGCCTTATATTTTATCAGAAATAATATTATGGCAGATGACAAGGATAAGATTGAAGAAGCCTGTAATTTAGTGGATATATCTATAGAATATATGGATGGTGAACAACAGATTATATTAAACGGGGAAAATGTCACCGGCCTAATTCGGACTGAAGAAGTAGGCAATATGGCCAGCGCATGCTCAGTATATTCAAAAGTACGATTAAAGCTTGTTGAGCTTCAGCGTAGCCTAGCCGAAAAGTCAAATGTAGTAATGGATGGCAGAGATATCGGAACTTATGTACTACCCAATGCCAATTTAAAGATATATCTTACTGCCAGCAGCAAGGAAAGAGCAAAAAGAAGATATCTTGAGCTTATTAATAAGGGAATATCTGCCGATATAGATAATATTGAAAAAGATATTATTGACCGGGATAACCGGGATATGAACAGAGAATTTGCTCCTTTAAAACAGGCAGAAGATGCCATAGTAATAGATTCCTCAAATATGACAATTGACGAAGTGGCTGATTCTATTATAAAATATTATGAAAAATCAGTTAAATAATTTTGAAAATTAAGGAGTTAGAAATTTGAAGATAAAAGTTGCCGATAGTGCTGGGTTTTGCTTTGGTGTACAGCGGGCAGTTGATCTTGTATATAAGGAAATCAGCAATGGACTTCCGATTTATACCTACGGTCCGATTATTCATAATGATGAAGTAGTAGAAGACCTTAGGAAAAAAGGAGTAAAAGTAATAGAAACTCTTGAAGAATTAAAAGACTTACCCAAGGGAACAATAATTATACGTTCTCACGGCATTTCAAGAAAAGTCTATGATGAGATTTCCTCCTACGGCCATAATATAAAGGATGCAACATGTCCTTTTGTAAAAAAGATACACAATATTGTAAATAAACAAGATGAACGTCATATTATTATAGTCGGAAATCCGGGACATCCTGAAGTACAGGGTATAATGGGATGGTGCAATAATAATTATACTGTAGTTGAAGATATAGAAGGGGCAATGAATTTTAATTTGCCTTTAGATGTAAAAATATGCATTGTAGCCCAGACGACATATAATTACAATAGATTTCAAGATTTAGTTGAAATTATATCAAAAAAAGGTTATGATATATTTGTTTTAAATACCATCTGTAATGCGACGCAGTCTCGGCAACAGGAAGCTTATGAACTTGCAAAAAAATCCGATGCTATGATTGTTATAGGTGGTAAACAAAGCTCAAATACAAGAAAGCTTTATGAGATTTGTAAAAAAGAATGTGAAAATACTTACTATATACAGAAACTTGATGACTTGGATTTAAATTCGTTTAAATCTTTTCGGAATGTAGGTATTACAGCAGGGGCATCAACCCCACATAATATTATCAAGGAGGTTCTTACCGTTATGTCAGAAAAGAGTTTTGAACAATTATTAGAGGAAGAAAACGTAGTAGAAATTAACAACGGTGACGTTGTGGAAGGAATAGTCTTAGGTGTTAAAGAAGATGAGATTATCTTAAATATAGGCTACAAGTCAGAAGGCATAATAACTAGAAATGAGTACACCAATACACCTAATTTAGATTTAACCACTGTTGTTAAACCGGGCGATAAGATGGAAGCAAAGGTTCTAAAAGTAAATGATGGTGAAGGACAAGTTGCTTTAACTTACAAACGCCTAGCAGCTGAAAAAGGTAATAAGAGATTAGAAGAGGCTTACAATAACAAAGAAGTTCTTACCGCTAAAGTTGCCGCAGTTTTAAAAGGCGGCTTAAGTGTTATTATAGACGAAGCCAGAGTATTTATACCAGCCAGCTTAATTTCTGATACCTATGAAAAAGATTTATCCAAATATGCAGGCCAGGAGATTGAGTTTGTAATAACAGAATTCAATCCAAGAAAGAGAAGAGTTATAGGTGACCGCAAGCAGTTAATTGTAGCTAAGAAAGAAGAGATGAAGAAAGAACTGTTCGAAAAAATCCAGGTTGGAATGACTATAGAAGGTACTGTGAAAAACATTACCGATTTTGGTGCCTTTATTGATCTGGGCGGAGCAGACGGTCTTCTTCATATTTCAGAAATGTCTTGGGGCCGTGTAGACAATCCTAAAAAGCTTTTCAAAGTGGGAGACACTGTTAAGGCCTTTGTTAAGGATATTCAAGGTGAGAAAATTGCATTAAGCTTAAAATTCGAGGATCAGAATCCTTGGCTTACAGCGGAAGAAAAATATGCAACCGGCAATGTTGTAAGCGGTGTAGTTGCTCGTATGACTGATTTTGGCGCCTTTGTTGAACTAGAACCCGGTATTGATGCACTATTACATGTATCCCAGATTTCAAAGGAGCATGTTGAAAAACCTTCTGATGTTCTTTCAATCGGAGAAGAAATAACTGCTAAGGTTGTAGAATTTAATAAGGAAGATAAAAAAATTAGTCTAAGTGTAAAGGCTTTAGAAGTAGCAGAGAATGCTAATCAAGAGCAAGACAAGGAGCAAGAATCTGAATCCAATGATGCTTCAACCACAGAAGCTTAATTAACATATTATAATGCAAATGATAAGGAGATACCGATGTGTTGGGTAGCTACGAAGCATTTAAAGAATTTATTTATCAATTAACAAAAATAGATTTAAATTCTTATAAAGAAAGACAAATGAAACGGCGGATAGATGCCTTAATAGTAAAACACGGAATAAGTTCTTATAAGGATTATGTAAACATCTTAAAAACCGATAAGACTTATTACAATGAATTTATCAATTATATAACCATTAACGTATCTGAATTTTATAGAAATCCGGATCAATGGTTGGTTTTAGAAAAAGATGTACTTCCATATCTTTTTAACAATTTCGGAAAACAGTTAAAAATATGGAGTGCAGCTTGCTCTACAGGAGATGAACCATATTCTCTTGTGATGCTTTTGGCCAAGTTTTTACCTTTAAATAAGATCAAAATATTGGCCACAGACATTGACCGGCTGGTACTTGAAAAAGCAAAAATTGGGGTATACGATTATAAAGATATGAAAAGACTTCCGCCTGAGTTTGTTAAGCGTTATTTTACACAGATTGATAGTAAGACTTATAAAATATCTGATGAAATTAAATCCTGTGTAGAATTTATGCAACATGATTTATTAAAAGATCCCTATCCGGCCGAATGTAACCTTATTGTATGCCGCAATGTTTTGATTTACTTTACCGATGAAGCAAAGAATCGTATTTATAATAATTTTCATAATGCCTTAAAAGACAATGGTATATTATTTGTAGGCAGTACGGAGCAGATGCTTAATGCTAATAAACTTGGTTTCCAAAGTCTTAAATCTTTCTTTTATACAAAAGTGTAACAAAAAGTTCCCGAATCATCGGGAACTTTTTTAGAATTATAGCTTATTTTAATAATAATTAATGGTTGATTTTTAATATGATATCGAGTATATTGATTTATAGATTAGCCAAGAAAGTATTTATTAAGGCATTTTCTTGGCTAATATCAGTAAAAGCATTGTTAATGCAGATAGGAGTTTTAGTATGCAAAAAACGATTACCATTGCCGTTGACGCTATGGGAGGCGATAACGCTCCCAAGGAAATAATAAAAGGTGCTGTACTGGCAGTACAAGAAAAAAGGAATATCAAAGTAATTTTAGTAGGAAAAGAAGCGGTCATTCGAAATGAACTTGGCGGATATGAATATGATAAAGAGCGTATAGTTATTATTAATGCCGAGGAAAATATAACGAATAATGAGTCTCCCGTCATGGCAATCCGCCGTAAAAAGAATTCCTCAATCGTTGTTGCATTAAATCTCGTAAAAAATGGGGAAGCCGATGCTTTTGTTTCTGCCGGCAGTACAGGAGCAGTCTTAGCAGGGGGACAACTGATTATAGGTAGAATTAAAGGTGTGGAAAGGCCACCCCTTGCCCCTATTATACCTACCATAGCCGGTGCCTCATTACTGATAGACTGTGGTGCCAATGTAGATGCAAGACCCAGTCATTTAGTGCAGTTTGCAAAAATGGGTTCCATATATATGGAAAATGTTGTTGGAGTAAAAAATCCTAGAGTAGCAATAGTAAATATCGGAGCAGAAGAAGAAAAGGGAAATAACTTGGTTAAAGAAACATTTCCTTTACTAAAAAATTCTACCGATATTAATTTTATTGGTAGCATTGAGGCAAGAGATATTCCATATGGTGCTGCTGATGTTATTGTCTGCGAGGCCTTCGTAGGAAATGTAATACTTAAGCTTTATGAAGGACTGGGATCTGCTCTTATAGATAAGATAAAAGAAGGGCTTATGAGTACTACCAAGAGTAAGATAGGTGCTCTTTTAAGCAAATCAGCCTTAAAAAATACTTTAAAAGCATTTGATTATTCCCAGTATGGAGGTGCTCCATTATTAGGTTTAAAAGGCTTAGTTGTTAAAACCCATGGCAACTCTAAAAGCAATGAGATTAGAAACTCTATTCTGCAATGTGTGGCTTTTAGCGAGAATAAAATTAATGAAAAAATCGAAGATAATTTAAAAGATTATGAAAATAATATAAAGAAGGGTGAATGATTATGGAATTTGAAAAACTACAAAAAATAATTAGTGAAGTATTGAATGTCGATACTGATGAAATAACTATGGATACCACCTTTGTGGATGATCTTGGAGCTGATTCCCTAGACTTATTCCAAATTATAATGGGCATTGAAGAGGAATTTGATATTGAAATAGCAAATGAAGATGCTGAAAACATTGTAACTGTTGGGGATGCCGTAGAACAAATTAAGAACGCAATAAACTAAATTTTGATGATTATGAGTACTAGGTAAAAGCCCTATGAATAAGGTTCGCCTTATTTAATGGGCTTTTATATTAAGCATATAGAATAAATCAATAACTAGGTGATTTTATTTTATGTTATAATATATTAATTTATTAAGGAGGAAATAACATGAGTAAAGCTAGAAAACCTAAAACCTCCATTGCTTTATTGGAAAAAAAGATTGATTATCATTTTAATGATTCTGCCTTGCTTCTTCAAGCCTTAACCCACAGTTCTTATGCCAATGAAATGAGGATGAACAAAGAAAACAATAATGAACGGCTTGAGTTTCTTGGAGATGCTGTACTGGAGCTTGTCACCAGTGAGTATGTATTTAAAAGTCATAATCATTTACCGGAGGGAGATCTTACAAAGCTTAGAGCCAGTATAGTTTGTGAACAATCCTTATCATCCTGTGCAAAAGATTTGAATATAGGTGATTTCTTACTTCTTGGTAAAGGAGAAGAACTTTCAGGGGGACGCCATAGGGAGTCTATTTTATCGGATGCCCTAGAAGCTATAATCGGTGCTATTTACCTTGACGGTGGTTTTACTAATGCAAAAGAGTTTGTTCATAAATTTATCCTTAACAATGTAGAACATAAGGAACTCTTTTTCGATAGCAAGACTATCTTACAGGAAATCATTCAAAATGATAATAATAAGCAAAAAATCCGTTATAAGCTTATATCAGAAGAAGGCCCTGATCATAACAAATCCTTTACTATTGCTTTATATGTAGGCAATGAGCAATATGGTTGTGGTATAGGTAAAACTAAAAAAGCAGCAGAACAAGAAGCTGCCATGCAGGCAATTAAAAAGCTTCAAAAGAAGTAATTTTATTTAAAATACGGATGGGAGATACTTAAATGTATTTAAAAAGTATAGAAGTACATGGCTTTAAATCCTTTGCAAATAAAATGCTTTTAGATTTTAATAGTGGCATTACTGCAATTGTAGGACCTAACGGTAGCGGAAAAAGTAATATAGCCGATGCAGTCCGCTGGGTACTGGGAGAACAAAGTGCAAAACAGCTTAGGGGTTCAAAAATGGAAGACGTCATATTTTCCGGTACTGAAATGAGAAAACCCCTAGGCTATGCATATGTAGCTTTAACTATGGATAATTCAGATCATAAACTTCCCATAGATTATAAAGAGGTAACTGTTGCAAGAAGAGTATACCGTTCAGGAGAAAGTGAATATCTAATTAACGGTAGCAGTTGTCGCTTAAAAGACGTTCAGGAACTATTTATGGATACCGGTATAGGAAAAGAAGGTTATTCCATAATAGGACAAGGACAAATTGATAAAATTTTAAGCGGAAAACCGGAAGATAGAAGAGAGTTATTTGATGAGGCGGCAGGTATCGTAAAATTCAAAAGAAGAAAATATGAAGCAGAAAAAAATCTGGAGGAAGAAAGAGCAAATCTGTCCAGAGTTTCTGATATTATTACAGAAATTGAACGACAGTTAGTTCCTTTAGAAAAGCAATCTGAAACAGCAAAGATTTACTTAAATTATAGAGAAGAATTAAAAAATCTAGAAGTATCTTTGTTCTTAAAAGAATACGATAAAATCCATCAATCTAAGGAAGATGTTGAAAACAAGTTAAAGATTGCCACCGAGGATTTGGAAGAAGCAAAAAAAGAGTATGAGAATATTAAAAATGAATACCAAAGATTAGAATTACAGTTAGAAGAGTTAGATGGCAGCATTGTAGCAAATAAGGCCTCCTACAATGAATATCTTCTTAAGAAGGAGAAAGCAGAGGGTGAAATAAAAGTATTAAATGAACAGATTAATTCCCTTCTGCAAAATGATGAGTATTATCAGGAAAGAATTCATTCCAATGAACAGGAAATTATTATAAAAAAGACCGAGGAAGAGGAGTATTTTGAAAAAAAGAATACCCTTGATATTCAGATAGCCAATATTGACGATACTCTTAGTGCTGTCTTGCTTGAACTGGAAAATATCAGAGAAAACATAGCTAAATATACTAAGGAAATTGAGGAGTGCGGCAATGCAATCTTTGAATATTTAGATGCAAATTCAGGTATTAAAAGTAATATTCAAAGATATCAAACCATGCTAGAGCAAAACTCCTTTCGAAAAGCTTCACTTAATCAGAAAGTTTTAAAAATTAAAAGTGAAGAGGGTATTTATGAAGAGGAGATTAGTAAATGTAAGCTGCATTTAGAAAATGTTTCTGATGAAATTCTGCAGTATACCAAGGATATTACAGCCTTGGAAAAATCCATTAAGGATACAAGACTTTCCCTTGATAATTTGACACTTAAAACAAGTAAACTTCATGAAGCTTATCATGTTGAAAAATCAAAACTAGAATCTTTAATTAACTTAGCTGAACGATATGAGGGCTATGGTCATAGTATCAAAAGGGTAATGGAGCAAAAAAAATCATATCCCGGCATTATAGGTGTAGTTGCAGATATTATAAAAACAAAAAAAGAATATGAAACTGCAATCGAAACAGCCTTAGGCCAAAGTATACAAAATATCGTAACAGAAGATGAACAAACAGCCAAGGATATGATTGCATATCTAAAGAAGAACAGATTTGGAAGGGCAACTTTCCTTCCCCTTACAAACATAACTTATTCTAAAACCTTACATAACCATAGTGTATTAAAGGAAAAGGGTGTTATAGGTATTGCCAGCCAATTGGTTGAAGTTGATAGTAAATATCATACATTAATAGGCTATTTGCTTGGTAGAATAGTAGTTGTAGATAATATAGACAATGCTACCATTATAGCAAAAAAATATCAGTATTCCTTAAGAATAGTAACCTTAGAAGGAGAATCTCTTACTCCTGGAGGATCTATTTCAGGTGGAGCTTATAAAAATGTCAGCAATTTACTGGGAAGAAGGCGTGAAATTGAAGCTTTAGAATCCTTAGTAAAAAAGCTATATAATCAGGTCCAAGAGCTGACTTTAGAAAAAGAAAAGGAAAATGATAAATATAAGAACTTATTAGTTAGGCTAGATGAAGTAAAAGAACAACTTCAAGAAAAATATCTTCTGCAAAATACTGCAAAAATAAATCTTGACCAGGCTCTTACAAAAAAGGCTGAGACAGAAACCATATATCAGGATTATGTAAAAGAATTAGAAGAAATAAATAAGCAAGCTTTTGAACTTAAAAGCAACTTAGAGGAACTAAACAAATCTCTTTCTGATAATTTATTGAAGAATTCGGAAAATGAACATAAGATAGAAGAGTTAAACAAGCTTCTTTTAATAGAAAAAGAAAAGGAAGCCGCAACCGCTGAAAAAGCTTCTTCATATCGGATGGAATTATCTAAGCTTGAGCAAAATAGCCAGTTTATATTGGAAAATATAAAAAGAGTAAAAAAAGAAATTGAACGCTTATATAACGAGGAAGCCACTATAAAGGCCGATATGGAAAAAGCTTATCATTTAGTCCGGGAAAAAAAGGAAAGTATAAAAAAGACACAGGAGAGTATAAATGAAACTAACAATATTCTTTCCAAACTAAATGAAAACATTAATGAGCAGACTAAAGAAAGAGATAATATAGCAAAAAATCATAAGTCTATCTTTGAAAAAAGAGACGAATTATCCTCTAGAATTCACGCTTTAGACAAGGAATGCATAAGGCTTACCGGCCAAAAGGAAAAGCTTATAGAGCAGCTTGACCAGCAAATGAATTATATGTGGGAGGAATATGGCCTTACTTATACCACATCTTTAGAATATAACTGCAATAAGGATATTAGCTTAACTGCTGCCAAAAAATCCATTCAAGAAATCAAAGGAAAGATTAGGGAACTTGGAGATGTTAATGTTAATGCCATCGAGGATTTTAAAAATTTATCAGAACGCCATAAGTTCCTTACAAGCCAGAGGGAAGATTTAATCCAAGCAGAAGAAGATCTCCTTCAAATTATTAGTGAATTAGATAAGGAAATGAAATTGCAGTTTGAAATGCAGTTTGCAGACATTAAAGAGCAATTTGACATAGTATTTAAAGAGTTATTCGGGGGAGGAAAGGCTGATTTAGAACTGACAGATGATGAAAATGTCTTAGAGGCCGGTATAAGAATTAATGCCCAGCCCCCGGGAAAAAAACTTCAAAATATGATGCAGCTATCCGGTGGTGAGAAGGCTCTTACTGCCATAAGTCTTTTATTTGCCATACAAAATCTAAAGCCTTCACCTTTTTGTTTACTGGACGAAATTGAAGCGGCTTTAGATGATTCTAATGTAAAACGTTTTGCAAACTATTTACAGAGATTGTCAAAAGACACACAGTTTATTATAATTACACATAGAAGAAATACAATGGCCGCTGCTGATATATTGTATGGTATAACTATGCAGGAAAAAGGGGTATCTACCTTAGTATCAGTAAGCTTAATTGAAAATGAACTAGATAAATAATAAGATTTATTACGGAGGTTTTTATGGGAGAGAAGAAAACCGGATTTTTCGGTAAACTAGTTAAAGGTCTTACTAAAACACGAAATAATATTGTCCAAGGTATTGACGCTATTTTCAGTGGTTTTTCCAGCATAGATGAAGATTTCTATGAAGAATTAGAAGAAATCCTGATTATGGCTGATCTTGGTGTTAAAACAACTACTGCAATTATTGAAGACTTAAGAGCTAAGGTTAAAGAAAATAAAATAAAAGATCCTTCAGAATGCAGAGAGCTTTTAATAAACACAATAAAAGAGCAGATGACAGTTGCAGAAACTGACTATGAATTTGAAAACAGAAAATCAATTGTTCTGGTTATAGGAGTAAACGGTGTAGGCAAAACCACCACAGTTGGTAAACTGGCCGGTCAATATAAGGCCCAGGGGAAAAAGGTTATTGTGGCTGCTGCCGACACCTTTAGGGCTGCAGCTATAGAACAATTGACCGAATGGGCAAATCGTGCCAATGTTGAGATTATATCTCAAAAAGAAGGCTCCGATCCCGCTGCTGTAATTTATGACGCCGTCACAGCTTTTAAAGCCAGAAATGCAGACATACTTCTTTGTGACACTGCCGGAAGACTCCATAACAAAAAGAATCTTATGGAGGAACTAAAAAAGATAAATCGTATTATAGACAGGGAATGTCCGGATATTTACCGGGAAACTCTTGTGGTTCTTGATAGTACCACCGGTCAAAATGCCCTGGCCCAAGCCAAAGAATTTAATGAAGTTGCTGACTTATCCGGTATTGTACTGACAAAACTAGATGGAACGGCAAAGGGGGGTATAGCCATTGCCATCCAATCTGAACTAAATATACCGGTAAAATATATAGGTATAGGCGAACAAATCGATGATTTACAGAAATTTAATGCAACCGATTTTGTCAATGCCTTATTTGAAAAAAACCAATAGGGGAGACGATTATATGAACTTAGAGAAGTTTGAAGAAGCTACGGAAGCCGTAAAAAAGGTAATACTTAGAACAAAACTAATCTATAGTGACTACTTTAGCGAAATATCAGGAAATAAAGTTTATCTAAAGCCTGAAAACATGCAATTTACAGGAGCTTATAAGGTAAGGGGGGCCTATTACAAAATCAGTACTCTATCAAAAGAGGAAAGGGCTAAAGGTCTTATTACGGCATCTGCCGGAAACCATGCACAAGGTGTTGCCTATGCAGCAAAATTATATAATGCCAAAGCTATAATTGTTATGCCAAACACCACACCTTTAATAAAGGTAAATCGAACCAAAAGTTATGGTGCAGAGGTAATACTTCATGGGGACGTATATGATGATGCATGTAATTACGCTTATAAATTAGCCAAAGAAAAAGGTTATTCTTTTATTCATCCTTTTAATGATGAAGATATAGCCACCGGACAAGGTACAATTGCAATGGAGATCTTTAAAGATCTGCCTACTGTAGATATTATTCTGGCCCCTGTGGGAGGGGGCGGTTTACTGGCCGGAGTGGCCACCTTAGCCAAGCAATTAAATCCTAATATCAAAGTTATCGGAGTAGAACCGGCCAATGCAGCCTGTATGAAAGAATCCTTAAAGGCAGGTCATGTGGTTACAATTAATAATGTGGATACTATTGCCGATGGTACCGCAGTAAAAACCCCCGGCGATATTATTTTCCCTTATATACAAAAATATGTAGATGATATTATTACGGTTGACGACTGTGAACTTATCGTTAACTTCCTTGATATGATTGAAAATCATAAAATGGTTGTAGAAAATTCAGGTTTACTAACTGTAGCGGCCCTTAAACATTTAAAATGCAAAAACAAAAAAATAGCGGCTATTTTAAGCGGCGGAAATATGGATATAATCACCGTATCCTCAGTAGTCCAACATGGTTTAATTCAAAGGGGTAGGGTATTTACCGTATCAGTTCTGCTTCCTGACCGTCCCGGTGAGCTCTTGAATGTGGCTGCAATCATAGCAAAAGAACAAGGTAACGTTATTCGCCTAGACCATAATCAGTTTGTCAGCATTAATCGAAACAGTGCCGTAGAACTTACAATTACAATGGAAACCTTTGGCCATGAACATAAAGACCAGATAGTTGAAGCACTGACTAAAGCCGGATATGACCCAAAGGTATGTCATCCAAATAAGATTTATGATTAATTCATAATAAAATATTTTATTTTTAGATACTTTTACAGGGTGGAAGTTATTTACACATTAATATAGAATTGATATAATACATATATCTTTATATTCTATATTAATCTGTAAAGCTTCTACTTTTCGTGATTTCTTCCTGAGATCCCAAAAACAGTTGACATGGCTGATATTATGAGTTAATATAATATTAGAACATTCGTTCGGGTTGCGTATATAGCCCAAGAATGCAGGCTATAAAGAAAGGTGTGGATATTAATATGGCAAAAGATGATAGAATAAGGGCTTTAGAATCGGCACTAGCCCAAATCGAAAAACAGTACGGTAAGGGTTCCGTTATGAAGCTGGGGGAAACCAGAACTAATATGAATATTGAAACAGTGCCTACCGGTTCCATCAGTCTTGATATAGCTTTAGGACTAGGTGGTGTTCCCAAGGGAAGAATTATAGAAATCTATGGACCTGAATCCTCCGGTAAGACCACTGTTGCATTACATATGGTAGCGGAAGTACAAAAGCTTGGAGGAATAGCCGGATTTATCGATGCTGAGCATGCCCTAGATCCTGTCTACGCTAAGAATATTGGTGTTGATATTGATAATTTATATATTTCCCAACCGGACAACGGAGAACAGGCCTTAGAAATTACTGAGACCATGGTTCGTTCCGGTGCAGTTGATATTATTATTGTTGACTCTGTAGCCGCCCTAGTTCCTAAGGCGGAAATCGATGGTGATATGGGCGATTCCCATATGGGGCTACAGGCAAGATTAATGTCTCAGGCCTTAAGAAAGCTTACTGCTGTAATTAGCAAGTCTAACTGTATAGTGATTTTTATTAACCAGCTCCGTGAAAAGCTTGGTGTTATGTTCGGTAATCCAGAGACAACAACCGGTGGACGAGCCCTGAAATTCTACGCATCGGTTCGTCTTGATGTACGGAGAATTGAATCTCTAAAACAAGGGGGAGAAGTTATCGGTAGCCGTACCCGTATTAAAGTTGTTAAAAACAAAATAGCTCCACCGTTTAAAGAAGCGGAGTTTGATATTATGTTCGGTAAAGGTATCTCCAAGGAAGGAGATGTTCTGGATTTGGCAGCTGAAGTTGGTATTGTTAACAAAAGCGGTGCCTGGTATTCCTATAAGGAAGCCAAAATAGGACAAGGCAGGGAGAATGCAAAGCAATTCCTTGCAGAAAACCCAGAGATTTTTGAAGAAATTTATGAACAAGTAAGAGAAAGTTTCGGCATAAAATCAGCTATAAAGTATGTTGAAGGAATAGAAACAGAAAAATAAAATTTTAAGCTGTCCATTTAAAAGCGGTAGAATGCCGTTCGGCCAATGGACAGCTTTTTGTTAAATAAAATATAATTTATTAGGAGCCTTATATGATAGTTACAGATATTTTAGAAGTAAATCTAGGCCACAGTAAAAAGAAAAAGGCATATAAAATATATTTAGATTATAACTTTGCCTTTTTATTATATAGCCAGGATATTAAATTATATGGACTTAAAAAGGGATTAGATCTTTCTGAAGAAACTTACCATAAAATAATAGAAGAGACCGTCTATCGCCGTGCAAAACAAAAGGCATTGGCTATATTGAAGTTTGCAGATAGGACTCAGTACGAGCTTTATATAAAACTTAAAGATGCATATTATACAGATGAAATTATTGATAGAACCATAGAGTATTTAAAAGGATACAATTATCTTAATGATGTAAGATATGCTTCTAATTATATTCGTTCAAAAATGTATCAGCAAAGTAAACTGGTACTTAAATCAAAATTATTACAAAAAGGTATAGATAGGGACACTATAGAAAAAATTATTTTTAATGAATATCAAACTAGTGCAGAAGATAAGGATCCGGAAATCTTAGCTATCAATAAGCATATAAAGAAAAAATATAAGGACCTTACATGTTTGACTAAGGAAGAAAAGCAAAAATTGATTACATCCTTATATCGAAAAGGATTTAATCTGGATAAAATCCACAAATGTTTGGATATATAAAATAATTATAAAAAATCTATTACTACTTGCCTTTTCTTTATATTTATTATACAATTAAAATTGGCAGAAAATTGGTTTTCTACTAGATTTAGAAAAATGGAGGGCTGAAAATGTCTAATACTGCACAACTATCTGCAAGGGAGAGAATTACTTCACTGCTTGATGATAATAGTTTTGTTGAAGTCGGTGCATATGTTACAAAAAGAAGTACTGACTTTAACCTTGAGCAGAAGGAAATTCCTAATGACGGCGTTATAACCGGCTATGGCCTTATTGACGGTAATCCTGTTTATGTATTTAGTCAGGATGCAAGTTCCCTAGGAGGCTCTGTCGGTGAAATGCATGCAAAAAAAATAACAAGATTATACGATTTGGCACTTAAGGTGGGCGCACCTGTTATCGGATTAATTGATTCAACAGGTATGAGATTGCAAGAAGCTACCGATGCTCTAAATGGCTTTGGGGAAATATACTTGAAGCAAGTTATGGCTTCCGGTGTTATTCCTCAGATTACTGCTATCTTTGGTAATTGTGGCGGTGGTCTGGCCCTTATGGCTTCCTTAAGTGATTTTTCATTTATTGAGGGAAATAATGCAAGACTTTTCTTGCAAACTCCTAACTCTTTGCAAGGAAACCATAAGCAAAAGTTAGATACCTCCGGTGCTGATTTTAATGCAAAATCAGGCACTGTTGATTATGTTGGTTCTAGCGAACTTGATGTATTAAATAAGATTCGTGAACTTATTACACTGCTTCCTTCTAACAACGAAGAAGCTGGCAATGTAATAGAATGCAGTGATGATTTAAACCGTATTCTTCCGAACTTTTCTGCAGAATTGGAAGATACAAAATATGCAATAATCGATATTTCTGATAATAATTATTTCTATGAAGTCAAATCTGAATATGCTAAAGAAATTGTAACCGGCTTTATCCGCCTAAATGGTATAACCATAGGTGCAATAGCTAACAGAACCAAGGTTCTAGATGATAATGGGCAGGTTATAGATCAGTTTGACCCTACCCTTACTACAGAAGGCTGCAAAAAAGCGGCTGGTTTTGTACGTTTTTGCGATGCATTTGATATTCCTATTCTTACACTTACCAATGTAACCGGCTACAAGGCTGATATTAATGAAGAAAAGACCATGGCTAAAGCAGCAGCAGAGCTTACCTATGCTTTTGCCGATGCCACGGTACCAAAAGTAAACCTAATTATAGGTAAAGCCTATGGTAGTGCATATATTTCCATGAATTCAAAACATATTGGAGCGGATTATGTCTTTGCTCTACCAAATGCTGAATTGGGAATGATGGATGCTAAGTTAGCTGCCCAGATTATCTATGATGGAGAATCAGCTGAGACAATAAATCAAAAATCTGAAGAATATGCTTCACTGCAAAACGGAGCTCTTTCGGCAGCAAAACGAGGTTATGTGGATAATATTATAGAAGCCGAAACTGTCAGAAAGCATTTAGTATATGCATTTGAAATGTTATATTTAAAGAGTGAAGCAAGGCCAGTTAGAAAACACGGCTCCTTCTAGGCTGTGTTAAGCAATGATTTTTTAATCATTTAAGAAAGGTTTGATTAATATTATGACCATAATAAATTACGGTATATCAAATTCTATGATCCTTCTATCAAAAGCGCATTTATCTGAAAGGATAAAGTTAGGAGCACTTAATACCGTTTTAGGAATGGGTATTGTATTTGTTGTTTTAACCTTAATTATATTTATTATTAGCTTGTTCAAATACTTACCTAATCCCACATCGGGAGAAAAGAGTGTAAAGAAAGATCAGGATGATCGAACTGCTTCTGTAGATAATAAGGTTACACAAATTGAAAGACTAGAAGAAGCAGATTTAATGAATGATCATGAGCTGGTAGCGGTAATTACTGCAGCAATACATGCCTACCAGTCAGATAACTCATCCGATCTTTCAGCCGGTGGTTTTACCGTCCGCTCCATTCGAAAAATAAATAATAGAAGGATATAATAATCGTACAAAGCGGTTATTAATCAGAACACAAGGAGGATTTATATCATGAAATATTATACAATCACTGTTAATGGCAACACTTATGAAGTATCTGTTGAAGAAAATACAGGAGTATCCTCTGGGGCACCGGCACCGGTAGCAGCACCGGCTCCCACTCCCGTACCAAAAGCTCCGGTACAAAAAGCAGCTCCGGCTCCAGCTCCCGCGCCAAAGGCAGCCTCTGGTGCTGAAGGCAATATAAAAGTTAGTTCACCCATGCCCGGTAAGATATTATCCTTAAAAGCTAATGTAGGGCAGGCTGTTAAGAAGGGCGATGTAATTCTTATTCTTGAAGCCATGAAGATGGAAAATGAAATAGTTGCTCCTGAAGACGGTACTGTAGCCAGCATTAATGTAAGTGCCGGCCAATCAGTAGAAGCAGGAGATTTATTAGCTACATTAAACTAAAAAATATGGATTTCATTTGCAAATCCCCTTATGGGAGGACTGAAAATGGACTATTTAGTAAATACATTAGTTAATTTATTAGAAGCTTCCGGTTTCTATCAAATTACTTATAAAAATCTTATAATGATTGCTGTTGCCTGTTTTCTTTTATACCTGGCAATAAAAAAAGATTATGAACCACTTTTGCTTATTCCTATAGCATTCGGAATGCTGCTGGTTAATCTTTTTCCCGGTATTATGGCTCAGCCTTCCGTTAATGCCAACGGAGATGTGGTTCCCGGCGGACTACTGCGTTATTTCTATCTAGGTGACGAGTATGGAATTTGGCCATCCCTAATCTTTTTAGGTGTAGGGGCCATGACCGATTTTGGTCCTTTAATTGCCAACCCATCTAGTTTTTTACTTGGGGCAGCAGCACAGTTTGGAATTTATGCAGCGTATTTTGGAGCAGTTTTACTTGGATTTACTGACGGAGCAGCAGCATCTATCTCCATAATAGGCGGTGCTGACGGACCTACATCAATATTTCTAGCTACAAAACTGGCACCTGAACTATTAGGACCGATTGCTGTTGCAGCCTATTCATATATGTCTCTTGTTCCTATTATACAACCTCCGATTATGAGGCTTCTTACTACCGAGAAAGAACGTAAGATTAAGATGGAGCAATTAAGACCGGTATCCAAGTTAGAAAAGATACTATTTCCTATAGTTGTTACTATCATAGTAGTACTTTTATTACCTGATACGGCACCTTTAGTAGGTATGTTAATGCTTGGTAACTTGTTCCGTGAAAGTGGTGTTGTACGTCAATTAACAGATGTATCATCCAATGCATTAATGTATATTGTAGTAATACTACTGGGTACCTCAGTAGGTGCAACTACCAGTGCAGAAACCTTCCTTAACTTAAGTACCTTAAAAATTGTAGCACTGGGCCTGGTTGCCTTTGCCTTTGGAACTGCCAGCGGTATTCTTTTTGGTAAATTAATGTGTAAATTAAGCGGAGGCAAAATCAATCCTTTGATTGGTTCTGCCGGCGTATCTGCAGTACCTATGGCTGCTAGGGTTTCCCAGAAGGTAGGAGCAGAAGCAGATCCTACCAACTTCTTACTGATGCATGCCATGGGCCCTAATGTGGCAGGTGTTATCGGTACTGCCGTAGTTGCAGGTGTATTTCTATCTGTTTTTGGTTAAACAGCTTAATGGGCCTTATATAAGGTCTATAATGAACAGGAGGTAAATTAATGGCTAAACAAGCAAAAAGACCGGTTAAAATTACGGAGACTATTCTTCGTGACGCACATCAATCTTTGATAGCCACAAGAATGTCCACCGAAGAGATGCTGCCGGTAATTGAAAAAATGGATAAAGTAGGCTACCATTCCGTTGAATGTTGGGGTGGAGCTACCTTTGATGCTTCCTTACGTTTTCTTAAGGAAGATCCATGGGATAGATTAAGAAAAATAAGAGCAGGATTTAAAAACACTAAACTACAAATGCTTTTCCGTGGTCAGAACATCTTAGGATATCGTCATTATGCAGATGATGTTGTAGAATACTTTGTTCAAAAATCCATTGCAAACGGTATCGATATCATCCGTATATTTGACGCCCTAAATGATATGCGAAACCTTGAATCCACAGTAAAAGCTACCAACAAGGAAAATGGCCATGCTCAGATTGCTATATGCTATACCCTAGGAGATGCATATACCATAGATTATTATGTAAAATTAGCTAAGGATATAGAATCTTTAGGTGCCTCATCCATATGTATTAAGGATATGGCCGGACTATTGGTTCCTTATCAAGCTACCGAATTGGTAACAGCTCTTAAAAAGGCCGTAAAAATTCCTATTAATCTTCATACCCACTATACCAGTGGTGTGGCATCTATGACATATATGAAAGCAGTAGAGGCCGGTTGTGATATTATAGACACTGCTATGTCACCTTTTGCACTGGGTACCAGCCAACCTGCTACAGAAGTTATGGTAGAAACTTTCAAAGGTACTCCATATGATACCGGCTATGATCAGAAGCTCCTGGCAGAGATTGCGGACTATTTCCGTCCTATCAAGGATAAGGCATTAGAAAAAGGTTTACTTAACCCTAAGGTAATGGGTGTTGATATCAAAACTTTACTATACCAAGTACCAGGCGGAATGTTATCCAATCTGGTATCTCAGCTTAAGGAGCAAAAAGCAGAAGATAAATACTATGAAGTTCTTGAGGAAGTTCCCAGAGTCCGTAAGGATTTTGGTGAACCGCCACTGGTTACACCTTCAAGCCAAATTGTAGGAACCCAGGCCGTATTAAATGTACTGACAGGGGAACGCTATAAGATGGTAACAAAGGAATCTAGGGCTCTTTTATCCGGTGAATATGGTAGAACTGCAAAACCCTTTAATAAAGAGGTTCAGAAAAAGGTTATCGGTGATAAAAAGCCTATAACTTGCAGACCGGCTGATTTACTTGAGCCTGAGCTTAAAAAAATTGAGGCTGAAATTGCCGAATGGAAAGAGCAGGATGAGGATGTATTATCCTATGCTTTATTCCCTCAGGTTGCTATGGAATATTTCAAATACCGTCAGGCACAAAAGACAGGTGTTGATGTAACAGAGGGCGATAGCGAGAATAAAGCTTATCCTGTATAAAACTAATATAAAAACTGGGCTGTCGTTTTAAGGATTAGAAAATCCTGAAGCGACAGCTTTTATTTTGCCTAAAATAGAACAGATAAAATAATATTAAGATTAATATTTTTTACTTGACAATTGTATAAGAATTAGGTATACTACCACCTGTAAAGAAAAAAGCTTTACAGGTGGTGTTTTTATGTTAGATGTTGAATCTAGGGACTCAAAACTTGATGAACTAATTAATTTATCAATGCTATATGATTTTTATGGGGAGCTATTAAGCGACAATAAAAAACGTGTATTTGAAGATTATATCTTAAATGATTTATCATTAAGTGAAATCGCTGACCAATTAGATATAACCCGCCAAGGAGTCCATGATATTGTAAAACGCTGCACCAAAGAGTTGAAGGATTATGAGGACAGATTATCTCTGTTAAAAAAATTCACCAGAGTAAAGCATATGATAGAAAATATTAAAGATACTTGCTCTGAGATTTCAAAATCCGGAGACCTTAATATGATACATGAAATCGAAACATTGGCAGATGATATATTAAAGGAGCTATGATATGGCGTTTGATAATTTATCCGAAAAGCTTCAAAATATTTTTAAAGGATTAAAAGGAAAAGGCCGTCTGACAGAAGCTGATGTAAAAACAGCCCTTAGGGAGGTAAAAATGGCCCTGCTTGAAGCAGATGTCAACTTTAAGGTTGTTAAGAATTTTATCTCTTCTGTACAGGAAAGGGCAGTGGGACAGGACGTCCTTACAAGCCTTACTCCGGGTCAGATGGTAATTAAAATAGTTAATGAGGAAATGGTAAATCTCTTAGGCGGTAGTGCTGTGGAATTACAGCTTATGCCTCCAAGTGAAATTACCTTAATTATGATGTGTGGTCTTCAAGGTGCCGGTAAAACCACCACCACAGCCAAGCTGGCAGGTAAGTTAAAATCTAAGGGTAGAAAGCCCTTACTGGTTGCCTGTGATATCTACAGACCTGCAGCTATTGATCAGTTAAAGATTAACGGTGAAAAACAGGGTGTCAGTGTATTTTCCATGGGAGATAAACACAAGCCCTTAAATATTGCAAAAGCTGCTATGGAGCATGCCTCAAAGAATGGCTATAATGTTGTTATACTTGATACTGCAGGAAGGCTCCACGTGGATGAAGCCATGATGGAAGAACTTCAGGAAATCAAATCCAATCTTAATATACATCAAACTATTCTGGTAGTAGATGCCATGACAGGACAAGATGCAGTTAATGTATCCCAGAATTTTAACGATAAGCTTGGAATTGACGGAGTTATTCTTACTAAGCTTGACGGGGATACCAGAGGCGGTGCTGCCTTATCTATTCGTGCAGTAACAGGCAGACCCATATTATTTGCCGGAATGGGGGAAAAGCTTTCAGACTTAGAACCCTTTTATCCTGACCGTATGGCTTCTAGAATCCTTGGTATGGGAGATATTCTCACCCTTATCGATAAAGCCCAAGCTCAGTTTGACGAAGATAAAGCCCGTGAAATGGAAAGAAAAATTAAAAAAGCTGAGTTTGATTACAATGATTTCCTAGAACAAATGCATCAAGTTAAAAAAATGGGTGGAATATCAGATATTTTAAGTATGCTTCCGGGTATGGGAAAGCAATTAAAAGATGTAGAAATAGATGAAGGTGCCTTATCAAGAACCGAGGCCATAATTTATTCCATGACTAAGGAAGAAAGGTCAAATCCGGACATAATTAATTTATCCCGTAAAAAAAGAATTGCCGCCGGTGCCGGAGTTGATATATCTGAGGTAAATGCCCTTGTCAAGCAATTTGACCAAATGAAAAAGATGATGAAACAAATGACCGGTATGATGGGCAAAGGGGGTAAAAGGGGTCGCTTTAAGTTACCCTTTGGATTTTAAATAGTTTTGTTGTGTTATTTGATGTATTTTACACCTGATAACATTTCAATATAATTACTTATCAAGGAGGTGAAGACATGGCTGTAAAAATCAGATTAAAAAGAATGGGACAAAAGAAAGCTCCTTTTTATAGAATAGTTGTTGCTGATTCCAGATCACCTAGAGACGGTAGATTTATTGAGGAAATCGGTACTTATGATCCTACACAGAATCCCAGCGCTTTTAATGTAAATGAAGAAGCTGCGAAGAAGTGGTTAGCTAATGGTGCTAAACCCACAGAAACAGTAGGTAAGATCTTCAAAAATGCCGGTATTCTTTAATAGAATCATTCGCACCCATATGGAGGTAGCAAAATGAAGGAATTAGTTGAGGTAATTGCTAAATCACTAGTAGATCATCCCGATGAGGTTGTAGTTACGGAAAGAGAAACTGACAAGTCAATCATTGTTGAATTGAAGGTAGCTTCTGAAGATATGGGTAAGGTGATTGGCAAACAAGGCCGGATTGCAAAATCCATACGTACCGTAGTTAAAGCAGCCGCAACTAAGGATGACAAAAAAGTAGTAGTGGAAATTATGCAATAATCCTTTTTTATGGAGGCTGTTGTAAAAGATACAACAGCCTTATTTATTATATATTAAATGGAAGAATCTATTATAACTATTATAAGAGGAAGAAATCAAATGGATAATTATCTAAGAATAGGAGTCATCACAACCACCCATGGCATAAAAGGGGAAGTAAAGGTATTTCCCACTACAGACGATATTAATCGCTTTGAATATCTAAAAGAAGTTTTTCTAGATACAGGTAAGGAGTATCTGGCCTTAGAAGTTGAACAGGTTAGATATTTTAAACAGCTTATTATCTTAAAATTTAAAGGTATTAATAATATTAATGATATTGAAAAATACAAAGGCAAGGATCTTTTGGTATCAAGAGAAGAGGCCATAGAATTAAAAGAGGATGAATATTTTATATGTGATCTTATTAATTCAGAAGTATATACAGATGAGGGAAATGAACTGGGCATCTTAACCGAAGTCCTTACTTCTGCTGCCAATGATGTCTTTGTGGTAAAAACAAAGGACAATAAAGAAATATTACTTCCTTTCATTAAACAATGTATTCTAGATATTGATATAGGTAAGAAGAAGATTATAGTCCATCTAATGGATGGATTAATATAAAATTACTTTAGGTAACCTTTTTAAAAGGTACGGAGGGATAAATGAATTTTCATGTTCTGACATTATTTCCTGAAATGATTGAAAACACCATTAATACCAGCATAACGAAAAGGGCAATTGAAAAGGGCCTCATATCTGTCAATGCTGTTAATATCAGAGATTTTTCCAGTGACAAACATAAAAGAGTAGATGACTATCCTTATGGGGGAGGAGCTGGGATGGTTATTCAGGCAGAGCCTGTATATAAAGCCTATGAATATTTGGTAAACCATATAAAATCACAAAAAAAGGACCAAAGCTCCTTAAAAAAGCCAAGGGTTATCTATGTTACCCCCCAGGGTAAAATCTTTAATCAAACTATGGCACAGGAGCTTTCTTTAGAAGAAGATTTGATTTTCCTTTGTGGTCATTATGAAGGAATTGATGAACGGGTTCTTGAAATGATTGTTACAGATAATATATCCATCGGGGATTATATTCTTACGGGAGGAGAACTGCCTGCCTTGGTAATGATTGATTCAATTGCCAGGTTGATTCCCGGTGTACTGAATAATGAAGCCTCCTCCGAATTTGAATCCTTAAAAGACAATCTCTTAGAATATCCCCAATATACCCGTCCCGAAGTCTTTATGGGCCGTAAAGTTCCTGAGGTATTACTATCGGGACATCATGCTAAGATCGAAGAATATAGAAGAAAGCAATCTATTTTGCGCACCTTTGAAAGACGTCCTGATTTATTGGAAAATGCAGTACTTACAAAAGAGGAAAGAGAATATCTTACCGGCCTTTCAAAAGAATTATGAGGCATATGAATAATTTATAAGAATAAAGAAAAAAATACTTGCTTTATATAATCATATATGATAAAGTTAGATATTGTGAGATGGATGGTCCTCTGTTACATTATGTATTAAGAACATCTAAATAAATAGGAGGTCACAAAAATGAACGATATTATTAGAGAAATTGAAGCTGAACAATTAAGAACCGATATTACTGATTTTAATGTTGGTGATACAGTTCAAGTTTATGCAAAAGTTAAAGAAGGAAACCGTGAAAGATTACAGGTATTTGAAGGTACTGTAATTAAGAGACAAAACGGTAGTTCAAGAGAAACTTTTACCGTAAGAAAGAATTCCGGCGGTGTTGGTGTTGAAAAAACTTGGCCACTTCATAGTCCTAGCATTGACAGGATTACAGTTGTAAGACGTGGTAAAGTTAGAAGAGCTAAGCTTTTCTATCTCCGTGATAGAGTTGGTAAGAAGGCTAAGGTAAAAGAATTATTAAAATAATTAATGCAAAAAAGGACATACCTTGTGTATAGTCCTTTTTTTGGCTACAGGCTTTTTGAATTACCAATAAAGATATTGTAAGATTGGTAAATTACATATATAATAATTATAATCTAAGCAGATTAATCCTAAGATATAATCTGCTTATTTACATGTATACCGTAAGGAGTGGACTGCCATGGATTTTGATTTTGAAAAAGATAAAAATTCTCTTGTTAAGAAAATACTTATTGAAATACTAATATGGGCCGCACAAATTGCTGCAGTTATCTTCCTTGCATATTTCATAATATACTATTGTGTTGAAAAAACCAATGTTATAGGAATTTCTATGGAAAACACCCTTTATGCCAATGACCCCATTATAATTAATAAATTCTCATATCGTGTATCTGATCCAAAGCGTTTTGATGTCATAGTATTTAAACAAAGCGGAAAAGAACATAGCTTTTATAATATTAAGCGTATTATCGGTCTTCCCGGGGAAACTATTCTTATAAAAGAAGGAAAAATATATATCAATGGGGAAGAGATTGAAGATATTGTCAATGCTGAAGAGATGGTCAATTACGGACTGGCTGCAGAAGAAATCACCTTAGAGGATAATGAATACTTTGTCTTAGGTGATAATAGAAATAACAGCGAAGATAGCCGATTTGCCAGTATAGGCAATATAAGAAGAGATGAAATAGTAGGAAAGGCAGCCCTTAGATTATCTCCCTTTAACTTTATAAGTAAGCTTAATTTAAAAAAATCACAAGATTAGAAAATGAGGTAATAAAATGAATGTACAATGGTATCCCGGTCATATGGCTAAAGCCAAGCGTATGATGCAGGAGAACATAAAATTAATTGATGTAGTTATTGAATTAGTAGATGCCAGGATTCCCATATCAAGTAAAAATCCTGATATTGACAGCTTAGCTGCGAATAAATCCAGGGTGATTTTACTAAACAAATATGATATGGCCGATCCCAAATACAATGATTTATGGAAAAGCTATTTTGATGATAAAGGTTATTATACAGCCTTAATCAATTCAAAAAGCGGTGAAGGGGTAAAAGAGATTAAAGATATTGTATATAAGGCCTGTCAGGAAAAATTAGAAAGAGACAGACGAAAAGGAATAAAAAACAGACCTATCAGGGCCATGATAGTAGGAATTCCCAATGTGGGAAAATCCACCTTTATCAATAGCTTTGTTGGAAGAGCCACAGCAAAAACCGGTAACAAGCCAGGTGTAACCAAAGGTAAACAATGGATTAGGCTTAGTTCTAAGATAGAACTTCTTGATACCCCCGGTATTTTATGGCCAAAGTTTGAGGATCCTGCTGCGGGAATGCGACTTGCATTTATCGGTTCTATAAATGATAATATAATACAAATGACGGAACTTGCCTTAGAGCTGATACTTTTTCTAAACAAATATTATCCCGATGCTATTAAGAAACGTTATGATATTGAAGTTCCACAGGAAATGGAAGTTATAAAAGATTGCATAGGTACTTTAGAACAAATAGCCCTAAAGCGCTCATGCCTTATGAAAGGTGGAGAAGCGGATATAGAAAGAGCAGCTAAGATAGTACTGGATGATTTTAGAAATGTTCGCTTAGGAAGGATAACCTTGGAGTTTCCTTAAAAATAAATACAAGAAAAAGGAAGTGTAGTTTTTTGAGCCAAGTTACAATTGCCCAAGTAAAGCTGGAATTTATGCAGGCAGATATAAGTCTTATTCCGGCTTTATTAGAAAAATATAAAGCAGATACAAGAAGCGGTGTTATTAATATCTGCCGCCAATATCAGTCAAAATTTGAGGCTTATCAAAAAGAAATAGAACGTCTTAATGCAATGAAGCATTATGAGCAAACTTATAAAGATTATGCTTATATATGCGGGATAGATGAGGTGGGAAGAGGCCCCTTTGCAGGCCCTGTAATAGCTGCTGCCGTTATTCTTCCTAAGGATTGTGATATCTTATATTTAAATGATTCCAAGAAACTATCGGAAAAAAAGAGGGATGAAATTTATGATATTATTTTAAAAAATGCCATTTCCTATGGTATCGGCAGTATCCCTCCTAATAAGATTGATGAAATCAATATCCTTCAAGCAACTTTTTCTGCCATGAGGCAGGCAATAAATAATATGAAAATTAAACCTGATATTTTATTTATAGATGCCTTAACCATACCGGATATATCCATTCTCCAGGTTCCCATAGTTAAGGGAGATTCAAAGAGTATATCCATAGCAGCAGCCAGTATTCTTGCTAAGGTTACAAGGGATAGGATGATGATTGCCTATGATAAGATTTTTCCCGGTTATGGTTTTGCAGAGAATAAAGGATATGGTACAAAGGACCATATAGCTGCTCTTAAACGTTTGGGTCCAAGCCCCATACATCGTATGAGTTTTATTAAAAATTACATATAGCATAACAATTAGTTGCCAAAAGGATTGCCAAAAAAATAGGGGATTATGACGGGAGGGCCGGTTATGAAAAACCATAATAATATCCATGATATAAATATCAGTGATAATACCAGCAAGGAAAGTGACAAGAAGGCAGGAATTAATAAGAAAAAGACAGCAGTAGCCTTGTCCTATAATCTAGATGATGCTGCCCCTAAGATTATTGCAACCGGCAAGGGCTATATGGCCGATAAAATAATACAAGAGGCAAATAAGGAGGATATCCCTATTCATAAGGATGAAAACTTAGCCCATACCTTATCTAGACTTGAACTGGGATCTTATATTCCTCCTGAGTTATATGAAGTGGTGGCTGAAATTCTTGTCTTTGTAGATAAGATGGATCAGCTGAAAAGTAAATTGAGTTAATATTAGGATGGTATGTGGTGTGAATAAAAGAGAGCTTGGCTTTAAATATGAGCAAAAGGCGGCCAAATTTTTGGAAGAGCAGGGATATGTTATTATAGATAAGAATTTTAGATGTAGGTTAGGGGAAATTGATTTAATCGGAAAATCTGATGGATATCTATGCTTTATAGAGGTAAAATATCGTTTTGCATGTAAGTATGGTTTTCCTTCTGAAGCCGTTGATTATAGAAAAAGAAAAAGAATAGTTAGATCTGCCTTAACCTATATGCAATTTCATAAACTCCCTGTAGATACACCCTGCCGTTTTGATATCGTTGTTATACTGGATAATGAATTTACGCTTATTAAGAATGCTTTTGAAGGCATCTACTAAAGGGAGGCTTAAAGATGACATTTAAAGATAGTAATAAGGCAAGGCTTAACCGGGGGGCTGCGGCTCCTTATATTGAATTTCCCCCCTTATCTGATATACCTTTTATCGTTCATGGTTTTTCTACCAGACTTGGTGGTGTCAGTACAGGTATATTTTCTTCTATGAATTTGGGAGCGGATTCCTCCCCTTATAAGGATAATCCCGACAATATAAAGGAGAATTATATTCGAATTGCTGAAAGTATCGGAGTAGAAGCCGATTCCCTAGTTATATCTGATCAGGTTCATAAAACCAATATTCGTTTAGTAGATGAAAAAGACAGGGGTAAAGGCTTTATGATCTCAAAAGATTATAAGGAGATAGACGGACTGATTACAAATACCCCTAATATTACCCTTGTAACAAAATATGCTGACTGTGTCCCCTTATACTTTGTAGATCCAAAAAATAAAGCTATTGGCCTATCACATTCCGGTTGGAAGGGAACCGTAGGCCGTATCGGACAAAAAACCGTTGATGAAATGGGTAAGGCATTTGGCAGTAAAGCCACAGATATAATTGCCCTTATAGGACCTTCTATCTGTATGGATTGCTATGAAGTGGGAGAGGATGTAGCTAGTCAATTTGAGAATGCATTTTCCATAAAAGGGGATAATATATCTATACTGACTAAAAACCATAGAGGACGTTATCAGCTTAATCTATGGGAGGCAAATAAAAGAGTTCTGTTAGAAGCCGGACTTTTTGAGGAGAATATCCATATCAGCGGTGTATGTACCTCCTGTAATAGCGAGCTTTTATTCTCCCATAGAAAAAGTAAGGGCCTAAGAGGAAGTCTGGCGGCATTTTTGGCTATAAAAGACTAGAAAACAAATAACATAATGAAAGAAAATTGGTGTATTATATGAAGAATAAAGCACACATTATTAAAGAGATTGAAGAAGGAAGTATTGCCCATGAGCTGGGATTAGCTCCCGGTGATGAATTAATATCAATTAATGATAGTAAGATAAAAGATGTTTTGGATTACTATTATCTTATTAAAGACGAATTTTTAAATCTTCTTGTCAAAAAACCCGATGGAGAAGAATGGGAATTTGAGATTGAGAAGGATTTTGATGATGATCTAGGAATAGTTTTTGAAGAAGGGCTTATGGATACTTACAGATCCTGCACAAATAAGTGTATCTTTTGCTTTATAGATCAAATGCCCCCCGGTATGAGAGATACCTTATATTTTAAGGATGATGATGCCAGATTGTCCTTTTTACAAGGCAATTACATCACATTAACCAATCTAAGTGATGAAGAAGTTGACAGAATAATATTTTATAAATTATCACCGATTAATATTTCCATTCATACAACCAATGAAGAATTAAGATGTAAGATGTTAAATAATCGTTTTGCAGGAAGTTCTCTTTCAAAGATAAAGCGGCTAAAAGAAGCCGGTATTACTATGAATGGACAGATTGTACTTTGCAAAGGCTGGAATGATAAAGAAGAACTTGAAAAGACTATCCATGATCTTTCTGCCTTCCTTCCTGAAATGCAAAGTGTATCTGTTGTTCCGGTGGGAATCACAAAATTTAGAGATAAGCTGACACCCCTTGAGCCCTTTTCTAAAGAGGACTCTATAGAGGTCCTTGAAACAATTCATCGCTGGCAGAATATCTTTCTTACCCATTATCAAACAAGATTCATTTATGCCGGAGATGAATGGTATATCAATGCAGGCCTTCCTATTCCTGATGAGGAGGCTTATGAAGGGTATCCTCAGTTAGAAAACGGGGTAGGTATGTTAAGATCTTTTACAGATGAGTTTAAAGAATATCTTAAAGAACTACCCGGTGATAATAGAGAAAAGGAAATATCCATAGCAACGGGAGTATTAGCCGGCCCATATATATCAGGGATGGCGTCTGATCTTAAGGATAAATATCCAAATATCAAAATAAACCTATATACAATAGAGAATGATTTCTTTGGAAAAAACATAACCGTTGCAGGTCTTTTAACCGGCGGTGATATTATAAAACAGTTAAAAGGTAAAAACCTAGGTAAAAGCTTGCTTTTACCGGAGGTTCTTCTTCGTAGGGGGGAAGAGGTCTTATTAGATGATATTACCGTCAAGGATATTGAAAAAACTTTACAAACCAAAATCTCTATTGTACAATCAGATGGAAAAGCATTTATTGATACCATATTGAATGTTTAAATAATTTTTTTGGAAACATTATTATAAACACCATATTATTATATATTAGGAGTACATTATGAGTAAACCAATAGTAGCCATAATCGGAAGACCCAATGTAGGTAAATCCACCTTATTTAATGCCCTGGCAGGAGAGCGTATATCCATAGTTAAGGATACACCGGGAATTACCAGAGATCGGATTTACGCCGATGTTACATGGTTAGATACACAATTTACACTTATAGATACCGGTGGAATTGAACCGGATACGAAGAATGAAATGTTTGCCCATATGCGGGAGCAGGCAGAAATTGCTATAGATACGGCTGATGTTATTATATTTTTAGTTGATGTACGGCAAGGTCTTGTTGATGCGGATTCTAAAGTGGCAGATATGCTAAGAAGAAGCAACAAGCCTATCGTGTTAGTAGTAAACAAAGTAGATAATTTTGAAAAGTTTATGCCTGATGTTTATGAATTCTATAACCTGGGTATAGGTGATCCTCATCCTATTTCCGCTTCCTCAAAGCTGGGCTTTGGAGATATGTTGGATGAAGTAACAAAACATTTTAAAAACATATCAAATTGGGATGAAGAAGACGAAAGACCCAGAATTGCCATAATAGGTAAACCCAATGTAGGCAAATCTTCCATAGTTAATAAGTTGTTGGGAGAGAACCGTGTTATTGTATCAGATATTGCTGGAACTACCAGAGATGCCATTGATACACCAATAAGACGAAATAAAAAAGAATATATTTTAATAGATACTGCCGGGCTTAGACGAAAAAGTAAAATCAAAGAAGATATTGAGCATTACAGTATAGTCCGTACTGTAGCGGCCGTAGAAAGAGCCGATATAGCAATCCTTGTTATAGATGCCACCGAGGGTGTAACAGAACAGGATGCTAAAATAGCAGGAATTGCCCATGATCGGGGCAAAGGTATTATTATTGCTGTTAACAAATGGGACCTTATTGAAAAAGACAGTAATACAGTTAATAAATTTAGTGCAAATATAAAAAACGTATTATCCTTTATTCCTTATGCTGAAATACTGTTTATTTCTGCAGAGACAGGACAAAGGCTTAATAAACTATTTGATCTTATAGAGGTAGTTATTCAAAATCAAAATCTTCGAATTTCTACCGGTGTACTAAATGAGATCATGGCTGAAGCCACAGCCCTACAGCAGCCCCCTTCTGATAAGGGTAAGCAGCTTAGATTGTATTATATAACTCAAGTAGCTGTTAAACCTCCTACATTTGTTATATTTGTTAATGATAAAAAATTAATGCATTTTTCATATACCAGATATATTGAGAATAAAATCCGGGAGGCCTTCGGATTTGCCGGGACTTCCTTAAAGTTCTTTATAAGGGAGCGAAAGGAGAACTCTTAAAAATGTTTACAAAAATTATTTTTTGTATATTTTTCGGATATTTATTTGGATGTTTTTCTACTGGATTTTTTATCGGCAAGTTAAATAAAGTTGACATCCGCCAGTACGGAAGCAAAAGTTCAGGAACAACAAATGCCTTAAGGACCTTGGGTGCCAAGGCAGGTTTATTAACCCTTCTAGGGGATATGCTAAAAGCCGTAATAGCTATCTTATTTGTTAAATATGTTTTCTTTGCTCAATTTGAATATATTAATTTACTTGTTTTATATACAGGACTTGGTGTAGTATTAGGACATAATTATCCTGTATGGTTAAAATTTAAGGGTGGTAAGGGGATTGCAGCTACAGCAGGAGCCATGGCCTCTTTCGATCCTTGGATTATACCTTTTGGTCTGCCCATCTTTGTTATTACAGTGGCAGTTACCAGATATGTATCTGTCGGATCCTTATTAGTAGCATTATTGTTCCCCATTTGGATTAAGGTTCGTTATCCTAATGAGTTACATATGCTCATAGTAGCTTCGGCATATACTATATTGGCTATTATAAAACATCGTTCCAACATCAAACGCTTGCTTAGGGGTACAGAAAACAAATTAGGACAAAGAATAAAAATAGATAATAAAGGTTAAAAAGGAGGTAGTTCATGTTTAAAATTGGTATACTTGGGGCCGGAACTTGGGGAACTGCACTTGGAATTTTACTTTCAAATAATGGTCATGAGGTTACCCTTTGGACTAAAATAGAAGAGGAAGCTAAAAGTTTAGAAGCTTCTAGAGATAATCTGAAAAATCTTCCCGGGGCTAAGCTTCCCGAAAATATAAAGATTACCTTAGATTTAAAAGAGGCTTGTACTAATAAAGACATAATTGTTATGGCTGTTGCCTCCCCTTATGTCAGAGCCACTTCTAAAGAAGCCAGTTCCTATATAAAAGAAGGACAGATAATTGTTAATGTGTCAAAAGGAATAGAAAATAACACGCTTCTTACCCTTGCCGATGTTATTAGAGAGGAAATCCCTCAGGCAGATATTGCAGTTATGTCAGGACCTAGCCATGCGGAAGAAGTAAGCCGTCTAATTCCAACTACTATTGTAGTAGGAGCTTCATCCAAGGAAACAGCCCATTTTATACAGGACGTTTTCATGAATGAAGTTTTTAGGGTCTATACCAGTCCTGATATGATTGGAATTGAACTGGGTGCCGCCCTTAAAAATGTTATAGCACTGGCTGCAGGTATTATAGATGGCCTAGGCTTTGGTGACAATACTAAAGCAGCCTTAATGACCCGGGGAATAGCTGAAATTAGTCGCCTTGGTATAAAAATGGGAGGCTGCATGGAAACCTTCTCCGGCTTATCCGGAATTGGTGATTTATTTGTTACATGTACCAGCCGCCACAGCAGAAACAGGCAGGCAGGCTATCTTATAGGTAAGGGCTATACTTTAGAGCAAGTTCATAAAGAAGTAAGTCAGGTGGTTGAAGGTGTTAATACTGCTAAAGCAGCACTGGCACTGGCACAAAAATACCAAGTAGAAATGCCCATAGTAGAACAGATTAATTTGGTTTTATTTGAAGGAAAATCAGCTAAAGATGCTGCTGCCGATCTGTTAGTAAGGGACAAGCGTATTGAATATAAGACCTTGGAATGGGATTAAATCTTTGTATAATTATATATATAAAGGCAAGTTCAAAATGTAATATAAGACAAAAATTTGAACTTGTCTTATTTTTATATTTTTTTGCTTTTTGTCTTTACATTATTAAATTTTAAAGCTATAATATTCCAAGAATATACTATAAATGGATTTAATATGACAAAATGAAGCAACTATAATAGAAAGGATAGACAAATATGAAAGATTGGGTAAAGATTTTTAAAGAAATCAAAAGCTGGGTTATCTTATTTGTTCTGGCATTATTTTTTTCAGCTTTAATTAACAGTCAATTATTTGCCATGGCAACGGTTAAAGAAGTTTCTATGCAAGATACTTTATTTGAAGATCAGATATTGTTTATAAACCGCCTGGCATATAAAAATAAAAGTCCTAAAGCCGGTGATATTATTATCTTTTATAAAAGCAGGGAAATTGGCTCCTTTACCGAAGAATTTTTACGCTCTGTCAGTTATATTCTTCCTTTTACAAGACCAAAAGATGATAATAAAGACAGATTGGTTAAAAGAGTAATCGGTACATCTGGGGATATTATAGATATTAAAGACGGATATGTCTATAAGAACGGAGAACGCTTAGAGGAGCCTTATGCTAAAGGTGATACAAATGCAACTTATATTGAATTTCCTGTTACTGTAGGAGAAAACCAGCTTTTTGTACTGGGAGATAACAGAGAACATAGCAGAGATAGCAGAGAGTTTGGCCTTATAGATATAAGCCATGTAGAAGGAAAAGCTTCTTTTAGACTTTATCCATTTAATAAAATCGGTAAATTACAGTAAAAGATAAATTATTTTTAATATTTAAAATTTCAAGTATAACAAGTACATATCAAATATCATAGAATTATACTGCCCAGCATATCTTTAACTATAACCAATAGGAGGTTTACATATGTTAGGGCAGTTTGATGTTTATAATGATATTCAGGCTAGGACAGGCGGTGAAATATACATAGGTGTAGTAGGTCCGGTCAGAACAGGAAAATCCACTTTTATTAAAAGATTTATGGATCTTCTGGTAATACCGGGAATAGAAGATGTCCATAGCAGAGAAAGGGCAGTAGATGAACTGCCTCAGGCAGCAGCCGGAAAAACCATTATGACTACCGAACCTAAATTCATACCTAAGGAAGCCGCTGAAATAGCACTGAATGATGAAACAAAGGTAAAAATCCGTCTTATTGATTGTGTAGGCTATATGGTTGAAGGAGCCTCAGGTCATATTGAGAATGAACAAGAACGGATGGTAAAAACACCCTGGTATGATTATGAAATTCCTTTTTCCCAAGCAGCTGAGCTTGGTACCAAGAAAGTAATCAATGATCACTCAACCATCGGCATTGTAGTTACTACAGACGGAAGTTTCGGAGAAATACCAAGAAATAATTATATGATTCCTGAAGAAAAAACCATTGAGGAATTAAAACGTCTTGGTAAACCATTTATTGTATTATTAAATTCTAATAAGCCTTATTCCAATGACACTATAAGAATAGCAGAAGAAATAGCACAAAGATATGACGTAACAGTTATGCCGATTAACTGTGAACAATTGCATAAGGAAGATATCCATAAGATAATGGAAAATATTCTTTCGGTATTTCCAATTACAGAGGTTAATTTTTATATGCCAAAATGGGCAGAAATGCTATCATCTGACCACTGGTTAAAGTCAGATTTAATCAGCGCTGTAAAGAATATGTTCCAAAATATTACCAGAGTAAAAGATGCCAATCCCTCTAATTTACTTACCGACAGTGAGTATGTAAAACGATTTAAGCTAGACAGAGTAAATATGCAAGATGGGACAGTAGATGTTAATGTGGAACTTGATGACATGTATTACTACAGAATACTAAGTGATTTAATCGGTGTTCCCATTAGCGGAGAATATCAACTTATTGCCACATTAAAAGAGTTGGCTGAAAAAAAGGCTGAGTTTGAAAAAGTCTCTCAGGCTGTTAATCAGGTAAAAAGTAAGGGATATGGTATAGTTTCACCCCAGCAAGATGAAATCCGTATTGAAGAACCAGAAGTTATGAAACATGGTAATAAATATGGTGTTAAAATTAAAGCAAATGCACCTTCTATTCATATGATTAGGGCAGAAATTATGACCGAGGTAGCCCCTATAGTCGGTTCAGAAGATCAGGCAAAGGATTTGATAAATTATATTAATGAAAATACTAAGGAAAATCCTGAGGGTATATGGGAAACCAATATATTCGGAAAAACCATTCGTCAGTTGGTTAACGATGGCATTAGCAGTAAAGTTAATAAACTTACTGATGAAAGTCAGCTAAAACTTCAGGAAACAATGCAAAAGATTATTAATGACAGTAACGGTGGTATTATTTGTATAATAATTTAACTATTATCGAAACATAGGCTTTATTGTTAAAATAATCAAGAAATAACTTAAAAAAGTGCTATCTAATACAAAAAAAATTGTACTTAGATAGCCTTTCTCTTTTTTATATATGCAATTCGTCTTTTATATTTACCTCAATTTGTTAATTGTGCCGAAATATAAGAAATTTTTGACACAGAGTTGACAAATTTATCCGTCTTTGATATAATATTTACGTAACATATTTAATATTTATGTAACAATTGATTTTAAACTTTCCATTTTTATAAAGTATAAATCTTATACAAAGTATAAAGTTTATACTTGGTAAATGGAAGAAAATTTGGAGGATTTTTCATCATGGATAAGAAGCTAATTAAGTTTTCCTTGATTTTTGTTACGGGCGTATTTATATCTGCAGCATCTGCTATGGCAGCTGAAATTGCAGTTGCCGGTTATCCATACGATAAAGCAGAGACAGCTATACAGATCGATAAGGGCAAGAAAGAAACTTCTAAGGAAACTTCTTTATCCACTAAATCAACATCCGATACAAAAAAAGATGAAATCACTTCTTCATCTATTGAAAGCACAAAGAGTAGTAAAACTACCAAATATACTAAAACAAATAAAAATTCTAATGAAATTCCAATTCCCGGATTTAATAATATAGGTATAGCAAATGTTGACACAAATTTATTAATTCGGGAAAAGCCCAGTGAAAATGGTAAAATTGTCGGTAAGATGCCTAAAGATGCCGGTTGTGATATTCTAGAACCTGATAAAGACGGATGGACCAAGATTAAATCCGGTAATGCGACCGGTTATGTAAAAAGTGAATATCTAATTGTCGGACAGGAAGCATCCAAGAAGGCCTTAACTATTGCCAATCATATTGCAACCGCTAATACAGACGGACTTCGCGTAAGAACAGAGCCCTCTTCAGATGAATCAGTTGAAATTCTAGACTATGTGGCAAAGGGAGAAGAACTGTTAGTATTAGATCCTTTGGTTGTTGTATATGGGGAGGAACATAAGTACAACAAATGGGTTAAGGTTAGCTTAGACGGTGATGACAGTGAGACAGGTACTATCGGATATGTTGCAAAAGATTTTGTTAATCTTTCTTATAAGTTAGCCCATGCTTATACATTAGAAGAATTAGAATTAGGACCCGGAGTATCTTCATTAAGATTGGAACTTGTTAACTATGCTAAAAAATTCTTAGGCTATCCATACAAATGGGGTGGCAATAGCTTCTCAGCAGACGGTGGAGTTGACTGTTCCGGTTTTGTAAGATTAGTATATAAGAAATACGGATATACAAATATACCGAGGGTATCTAGGGAACAAGCAACCAGCGGTAAAACAATATCTAAGTCTGACTTAAAGCCAGGAGATTTAGTATTCTATGGTAATAATTCTACCGGGTATATTAATCATGTTGCTATTTATATTGGTAACAATAAGGTTATTCATGCAAGCAATAAAAGAGACGGAATTAAGATATCTAATTTGACTTATAGAAAACCTCTTAAATATGTAAGATATATTAATGATTAATCTTATATGATAGAGCGAGATTTTAATAATCTCGCTCTTTTTGTATGTCAATTTTCAAGTATAGATATATAGGTTGACAAAGTAATTATTATGTAATATTATGGAAGTTGTAAATATTTTTAAGTCATTAAACTGATTATGGACAAATAAAACTTGATATAATACAATATTTATTAAAGTTTTAAAATTTGCTATGAGATTGGAGTTTATATATGGACTACTTATTTTATTTTGCTATAGTTGTACTGGGACTTATTATATGGAGTTTTATAAATGATAAAAAATATCAAAAAAACCTTAAAAAGCACTTAGAAAGGGAATGGGCAAGTTATCCCGAAGAAGATTATAATGCAGATAAAATGAAATCCATTAAGAGCTTTTATCTGACAGAAAAAGACCAGTATTTAGATGTGGATGATATTACTTGGAATGATCTTGATATGGATGAGATATACAAACTTATGAATAATACTCAAAGTTCTTTGGGAGAAGAATATCTTTATGCCCTTCTTCGCAAACCATGCTTTTCATCAGAAGAACTAGAAGAAAGAAATCGCCTGATAGAATTTTTTCAGTCCAATAAAGAGGAAAGACTTCAAGTTCAGATAAAATTAAATAAAGTAGGAAAGCTAAGAAAGATTTCCGTATTTGATTATATCAACAAACTTGGGGAGCAAAAACCGGAAAGCAATATACCCCATTATCTTATGGCTCTTGGACTATTACTTTCTTTAGGATATGTTTTTATAAATCCGGGGATAGGAGTGGGACTTAGCTTATTTTTTATGGTTTTTAATATTATCAGCTATTATAGGTATAAGGCAAAAATTGATAATTTTCTATTAATTATTGCCTTCCAGCTTCGTCTGCTTGATTGTATAGACGACTTAGCAAAAATCTCTATTCCAAGCTTAGAACCCTATGTAAAGCTTTTGTCTGAGGATTTAAAGAAGTTTAAGAAGTTTAGGAGAGGATCTTACATTGTAGTTGCAAGGAATGTAAGCGGCAATTTACTTGAGGCTCTTTTAGATTATTATCGTATGATTTTTCATCATGACTTAATTAAGTATAATATAATGTTAAGTTTTTTTAAAAAGAATAAGGATATCATGAAGCGAATTTTTAAAACTGTAGGTTTTATTGACAGTATGATTGCCGCCGCTTCATTTCGTGATATGGTGGAATATTACTCACTTCCTCAATTATCCCATACTAAAGCTAATCCTAAACTGTCCGTAAGTGAAGTTTACCATCCACTGATTAATAATCCGGTAGCTAATTCCATTACTGAGGATCGTTGTACCTTACTTACCGGATCCAATGCTTCCGGTAAGTCCACCTTTATTAAATCCATAGCTATTAATGCTATATTGTCACAAACAATATATACATCCTTAAGCAAAGAATACAAGGCCAATTATTTTACTGTATATTCTTCCATGGCCTTAAAGGATAATATCTTAAGTAATGAAAGTTATTTTATCGTTGAAATCAAATCCTTAAAAAGAATCTTGGATAAATCCAAAGGCGACTATCCCATCCTTTGCTTTGTTGATGAAGTTTTAAGAGGTACTAATACCTTAGAAAGAATTGCTGCCTCTTCAAGAATTCTAGCCACACTTGCTAAGGAAAATGCTCTTTGCTTTGCGGCAACCCATGATATTGAGCTTACTTATATCTTGGAAAATTATTATTCCAACTATCATTTTAGGGAAAAAGTTGAAGGAAATCAGGTTTTATTTGATTATAAATTATATAAGGGACGGGCTGTATCCAAAAATGCAATTAAACTTCTAAATCTTTTAGGATACTCAAAGGACATTATTATCGAAGCAGAAAATGCAGCAGACCAATATATGAAGACTGGAGAATGGAGTATAATCTCCGATAATTAAGAGGTGAATTATGTTGACTAAAGTAAGTATATATACCGACGGCTCTGCCAGGGGTAACCCAGACGGTCCCGGCGGTTATGGTACAATTATAGTATTTGTAGATTCTAAGGGGCAGGAACATATTAGGGAATACTCTGCCGGTTATAAAAAGACTACCAATAATAGAATGGAGCTTATGGCTGCAATCGTAGGCCTAGAGGCTCTTACAAAACCCTGCCATGTAACCCTATATTCCGATTCCCAATACCTTGTCAAAGCCTTTAATGAACACTGGATTGAGGGATGGATTAAGAAGGGATGGAAGAGGGGTAAAAATGAACCTGTAAAAAATGTTGACCTATGGAAGCGGCTTCTTAAGGCTATGGAGCCCCATAAGGTGGATTTTGTCTGGGTTAAAGGCCATAGCGGTCATCCTCAAAACGAACGATGTGATACCCTGGCCACTGAGGCAGCCGACGGAACAAATCTCTTAGATGATGTGGTTTATAACGGTTAAATGGGAATTTAGAATTTCAAATCATTAGCTCATATGGTATAATGATTCGAGATGTAAACTATAGAATATATACGTAAGAAAGGACAGTACCATAATGGCAAATCTAACTCCGTTAATGCAGCAATATATGCAGATAAAGGAGCAATATAAAGACTGTATTTTATTTTATCGTTTAGGCGACTTTTATGAGATGTTCTTTGAAGATGCAATTATTTGCTCCAAAGAACTTGAAATAGCTCTTACAGGTAAGCACATTGGAAAGGAAGAAAGGGCACCAATGTGCGGTGTACCTTACCATGCAGTAGATAATTATTTAAGCAAGCTAATAGCCCGAGGATACCGTGTGGCTATCTGTGAGCAGGTAGAAGATCCAAAAACAGCCAAGGGCCTGGTAAAAAGAGAGGTGGTAAGGATTGTTACTCCCGGCACCAATCTTAATACACAGGTACTTGATGAGACAAAGAACAATTATTTAATGTCTGTTGTACATACCACGAATTTATACGGTATCTCCGTTGTTGATGCTACAACCGGAGATTATTTTGTTACTGAGATTGATTCTAATCGAAAGCTAATGGATGAAATATACAAATGGTCTCCTTCGGAGATTATATGTAACGATACATTTTTAGTATCCGGTATTGACATCGAAGCTGTTAAGATGATAAATAATCTGTCCCTTTCACCTTTAGAGCCCTGGTATTTTGACGATGCCTTATGTATACGGGCCTTAATGGAGCATTTTGACGTTGGAAGCCTTGATGGAATTGGCCTAAAAGATTACACCATTGGTATAATTGCTGCCGGCAGTATTATGCAATTTTTAAGAGAAACACAAAAAACTACCCTGTCTCATATTACAAAATTAACTCCATATACTTATGAAAAATTTATGCTGCTGGACAGTTCTACTGTACGTAATCTGGAGTTGACAGAGACTATCAGAGATAAACAAAAAAAGGGCTCCTTGCTTTGGGTACTTGATAAAACAAAAACCGCTATGGGTGCTAGGCTTCTTAGAAGTTATGTGGAGCAACCTTTAATTGATTATGATATGATTAATCAAAGACTTTCTGCGGTAAAGCAGTTAAAGGAAAATATGATTACAAGAGAAGAAATCAGGGAGTATCTTAATCCCATATATGACTTAGAACGGCTTATGGGAAAAATCAGTTATAAAAGTGCTAACCCCAGGGATTTAATTGCCTTTAAGACTTCCCTTGAAATGTTGCCCCATATTAAGTTTTTAGTTAAAAATTTTGATAGTAAATTACTTAAAGAAATATACAATGAACTGGATGATCTTTCTGATATCTATGAGTTAATTAATAGCTCCATTGAAGATGAACCCCCCATTACAATAAAAGAGGGAGGTATTATCAAGGAAGGCTTTAATGAGGAAGTTGACCGGTTGAAGAAGGCCAAGACCGAAGGTAAAGACTGGCTTATGGAACTGGAAGCTAAGGAGAGAGAAGCTACCGGAATTAAGAATTTGAGAATAAAATACAACCGGGTATTTGGCTACTATCTAGAAGTAACCAAATCCTATCAAGACCTTGTACCTAAAGATTGGACAAGAAAACAAACCTTAGCCAATGCAGAACGTTATACTACCGATAAGTTAAAAGAACTAGAAGATATTATTCTTGGAGCCGAAGATAAACTTTTTTCATTGGAATATGATTTATTCTGTCAGATAAGAGATAAGATAGCTAGTGAGGTTAAGAGGATACAAAAAACAGCTAAGGCAATCGCAAAACTTGATGTATTTGCCTCCTTAGCCTTGGTTGCAGAACAGAATAACTATGTATGCCCTGAAATGAACACAGAGGGTTTAATAGATATAAAAAATGGCAGGCATCCTGTTGTAGAAAAGACAATATCCAATGATATGTTTGTTGCCAATGACACCTTACTGGACAATAAATCAAATCGAATATCTATTATTACGGGGCCTAATATGGCGGGAAAATCCACCTACATGAGACAAACAGCCCTTATTGTCCTAATGTCACAAATCGGTAGTTTTGTACCTGCAGACAGTGCTAAAATTGGAATTGTCGACAGGATATTTACCAGAGTCGGTGCTTCCGATGACTTAGCAGGAGGACAAAGTACCTTTATGGTGGAGATGACTGAAGTGGCTAATATTCTTAGAAATGCCACAAGAAACAGCCTACTTATACTGGATGAAATCGGACGAGGTACCAGTACTTTTGATGGACTAGCCATAGCTTGGGCAGTTGTGGAACATATAAGCAATACATCAATACTTGGAGCTAAAACCTTATTTGCCACCCACTACCATGAGCTTACAGAGCTTGAAGGTAAGATTGACGGTGTTAATAATTACTGTATAGCTGTTAAGGAACAGGGAGATGATATTATATTCCTGAGAAAGATTGTAAAAGGGGGAGCCGATAAAAGTTATGGCATCCAGGTGGCAAAACTGGCGGGAGTTCCTGCTTCTGTCCTAAAACGAGCCAATGATATTGTTAATGAACTGATTGGCAATGATCTTGCTTTAAAAGCAAGGACCGTACCTACAGAAGTAGAACAGCCAAGATGTGATACTTTATATGACAATATATCCTTAGAGCAGCAGTTTTCTTTATTTTCCATGTACGGAAATGATGATATTATAACAGAGATACGGGATATGGATATAACAAATCTTACCCCTATTGATGCCATAAATAAATTATATCAACTTCAAAAGAAAATTAAGGATAGGATTTAGGAAAGGATGGCCTCTATGTCAATAATTCATCTACTAGATGAAAATACCATAAATCATATAGCAGCAGGTGAAGTTGTAGAACGCCCAAAAGCAGTTGTAAAAGAGTTGATTGAAAATGCAATTGATGCCGGGGCCAGTGCTATTACCGTTGAAATTAAAGAAGGCGGTATTAGTTTTATTAGAATAACTGATAATGGCTCTGGAATTGCTAAAGAGGATATTCCTTTAGCTTTTATGCGCCATGCTACCAGTAAAATCAAAACCGCTGAAGACCTTTTTTTGGTAAACAGTTTAGGCTTTAGGGGAGAAGCCTTATCAAGTATAGCAGCAGTAAGCCAAGTTGAACTAATTACAAAGCAAGCTGCCAGCTTAAACGGATATCGTTATATTATTGAAGGGGGAGAAGAAAAATCCCTAGAAGAAATCGGATGTCCCAGTGGTACAACTATTATCGTACGTAATTTGTTTTATAATACCCCTGCCAGAAGAAAGTTTCTAAAAAGTGCTACCACGGAGGCAGGATATGTTAACGATTTGATGGAACGGCTTATCTTATCTCATCCGGGGATATCCTTTAGATTTATAGTAAATAATCAGGTAAGGCTGCAGTCTTCCGGTAATAACAATGTGAAGGATATTCTTTATCATATTTATGGGCGGGATATTTCCAAGGAATTATTGCCGGTGGAATTTAACTCCCCTGATATAACTATAAAGGGCTATGTAGGTAAGCCAACTATCAGTAGGGGTAACAGAAATTTCGAGAATTATTTTATCAATGGAAGATATATTAAAAATCATATTATAACAAAGGCCATCGAAGAGGCATATAAACCTTTTATGATGCAGCACAAATATCCCTTTACTTCACTATACTATGAGATTAATCCTTCATTATTGGATGTAAATGTACATCCTCAAAAAATGGAACTTAAAATAAATAACGGTGAACAAGTCTATCAGATAACCTATAATCTGATTAAAGACAGCTTATCAAAAAAAGAATTAATACCTAAAATTAGCTTAAGCAAAAATGACCAAAAGAAAGTGACTCAAGAAAAGCTTCCTGAGCCATTTGAAAAAAACAGAATAAGTAATTTAAAAGCACTAGAAACTTTAGCTGCATATCAACCTATGGATAATAGACAATCAGCTAATTACTCCGGTGACCATATTTCTACAAATACAACTGATATAGGCAGTAATATATCTGGCAATAATAAAGAAGATAATCAGCCGATATGGGATCAGATAAATAATTCAGATATAATTAAGGAAAACCATAGCTATGAAGCTACGGTTAATACCGCTAACAACATAGAAGTAAAGGATCAGTTAGGTTTGTTTTCTGACTTTTTATCGAAGGAAGCAGTAAAAGACCATAGGATTTTAGGACAGATATTTTCCACCTATTGGCTGGTAGAATATCAAAAAGAACTATATATTATCGACCAACATGCAGCCCATGAAAAGGTGTTATATGAAAGAATTCTAAAGGCCGCAAAAAATAATAAACATACTTCACAAATGCTTCTGCCACCTATTGTACTTACTCTTTCATTAAAAGAACAGGAAGCTATAAAAACCCACAATAAAATTCTGGAACAATTAGGATATGAAATCGAGCATTTTGGAGGTAATGAATTTTCCATACGGGCTGTACCTGCGGATTTATATAATCTTTCAGATAAGGATTTATTCTTAGAGTTTATTGATGAGCTTACACAAGAGCTTGGGTTTGGCCAAGGAGATCCTTTATCAATATTGGAGAAGATTGCTTCTATGGCCTGCAAATCTGCAGTAAAAGCAAATCACATTTTATCCACAGAGGAAGCCTCCTCATTAATAAAGGAATTATTAACCTTAGAAAATCCTTATCATTGTCCCCATGGCAGACCGGTCATAATATCTATAAGCCGGTATGAATTAGAAAAGAAATTTAAAAGGATTATATAACTTGGAGGAACTATGGACAAAAAGCCACTTATAATATTAACCGGTCCCACATCTGTGGGCAAAACCTCCCTATCAATACATCTTGCTAGGGCTGTAAATGGGGAGATTATCTCTGCTGATTCCATGCAGGTTTATAAATATATGGATATAGGAACCGCAAAAATTACCCAGGAAGAAATGGGAGGTATCCCCCATTACCTTATTAGTGAATTTAATCCTGATGAAGAGTTTAATGTTGTTAAATTTCAAAAGTATGCAAAAAAGTATATAGATCTTATTTATAAGAAAAATAAAATACCTATACTGGTAGGAGGAACAGGCTTTTATATTCAAGCCCTTTTATATGATATAGATTTTGAAGAACATACTTCAGATACCTCTTATCGGGAGGAACTGACACAACTGGCTAAAAGTAAGGGATCTTTATATTTACATGAAATGCTTGCAAATCTTGATCCGAATAGTGCCAAAGCAATACATCCCAATAATGTTAAAAGAATAATTCGAGCCTTAGAGTATATCAAACAAACAGGAGAACCAATATCTGCCCATAATGAAGCACAAAGAATGAAAGAATCACCCTATCAATATAGATATTTTGTCTTAACTAAGGATAGAACAAAACTTTATGAAGCTATTAATCAAAGGGTAGATATTATGATTGAAAAAGGGCTTGTTAATGAAGTTAGACAATTGTTAGATATGGGATATAATAAAGAAATGGTGTCTATGCAAGGTTTAGGTTATAAAGAACTTATAGATTATCTTGAAGATAATTGCTCATTGGATGAGGCTATTTATAGACTTAAGCGGGATACAAGACACTATGCTAAAAGACAGCTTACCTGGTTTAAACGGGAAAAGGATGTAACTTGGGTAAACAAGGATGAATTTTCAAGTGAAGATGAAATCCTTGATTTCATGCTGCAAAAACTTAAAGAAAGTGCTATAATATAGGATAAATATTTTATGTCAACTAAAATAATGATACTGGAGGAATAATTGTGTTTACTAAAGATTTAGATACATTTTATATGGAGATGGGAATTAATCCTAAGCTTATTAACTTAGGTAATAAAATAGAAGCAGGCTTAAAAGAACGTTTTTCTCGTATTGATGAAATCGCAGAATATAATCAGTTAAAAGTACTAAAGGCTATGCAGGATAATAAGGTAAGCGATGTTCACTTTTCTGCAACAACCGGATATGGTTATAATGATATCGGCAGGGATACCTTAGAACAGGTATATGCCGATGTTTTTCATGCCGAGGATGCCCTGGTAAGACCCCAGTTAATAAGCGGTACCCATGCCCTTACGGTTGCACTGGCAGGTAACTTAAGACCGGGGGATGAGCTTTTATCTCCGGTAGGTAAACCTTATGATACCCTTGAAGGGGTTATCGGTATCAAAGAAACTAAGGGATCTTTAGCAGAGTATGGGATTACTTATAAGCAGGTAGATTTAAAGGCTGACGGTACATTTGATTATGAAAAAATCGAAAAAGCCATAGGTCCTAAGACAAAACTTGCTACAATTCAAAGATCCAAAGGCTATGCCAACAGACCGACTTTTTCTGTTAAGCAAATCGGAGAATTAATATCATTTATGAAGAAGATAAAGCCGGATCTTATATGCATGGTAGATAATTGTTACGGTGAATTTGTTGAATTAACTGAGCCTACAGATGTAGGTGCCGATATTTGTGTCGGTTCCTTGATTAAAAATCCCGGAGGGGGCCTTGCCCCCATAGGGGGATATATTGCCGGAAAAGCAGAGTATGTAGAAAATGCTGCTTGTAGACTTACTGCACCGGGACTTGGTAAAGAAGTGGGTGCTACTTTAGGTATAAATTCCAGCCTGTATCAAGGGCTCTTTATGGCACCACAGGTAGTAAGCGGGGCCTTAAAAGGAGCAGTATATGCGGCAAATCTATATGAGCATTTTGGCTTTGAGGTACTTCCTGACGGAAGAGAGGACCGTTATGATATTATCCAGGCCGTTACCCTAAAAAATCCTGAGGCTGTTATTGGATTTTGTGAAGGTATTCAGGCAGCAGCCCCGGTTGATAGTTTTGTTACCCCAGTGCCTTGGCCTATGCCGGGATATAACTGCGATGTTATAATGGCTGCCGGTGCCTTTATTCAAGGTTCTTCCATTGAACTTTCAGCCGATGCCCCAATACAACCCCCATATACGGTATTTTTCCAAGGAGGACTTACTTGGTTCCATGCTAAATATGGAATTTTAATGTCCTTACAAAAATTATTAGATAAAAACCTTATTCAACTGTAAAATTCCAAAAACAGGTTAATTTATGGTTATATGTCATTATTCCTGTATACAAAAAAAACTTCTTATGATAAAATTATATTAATTTATTTACATGATAATTTTTTATCATTTAAATTATTAGTATTAAATTTATTGGCATAATTAAATTTTTTCATAATTAAATGCTTAAATCCAAGGGAGAGCAATTGTTATGGCTAAAACAATAGGAAAAAATAAATGGGCTTTATTTCTCCTAGTACTTTTAGGTATATTGATAGGAAGTTTTATAGCTCATTTAGTAAAAAATGTTGAGTGGTTATCATGGCTAAATTATGGCATGGAATTTGCCATCGGTGATACAGGTAAGGGCAATGTAGTTAGTCTTAACTTAGGTGCCCTTGTGATATATTTTGGTATTAAAATTAAGATAACTGTGGCAAGTGCTTTAGGTGCCTTAATTTCAGTAATAATCTATAAAAAAATTTAATTATTTAAGATATCCAAATGATTTCTTGGAGAGAGAAAGAAGGAGGATATCATGAAAAAAACAAATTATTTAACTGTCAAAGAATTACCTGTATCGGAACGCCCCTATGAAAAATGCCAAGCTTATGGACCACAAAGTTTATCCGATGCAGAACTTCTTGCTGTTATCCTTAGATCCGGCAGCAAAGGACAAAGGGTCATAGACTTAGCTGTAAATGTTCTTAATCATTCAAAAACCCATCCCGGACTTAAGGGTTTAAATTACCTGACTATGAAAGAACTAACTGAAATAAAAGGGATTGGAAAGGTAAAAGCCATTGAGCTTCTTTGTTTGACAGAACTGACTAAGAGAATGGCAAGGGAAGTACATAAAGAAAGCTTGGAGTTTATAACTCCCAGTAGCATTGCCAATTATTATATGCAGGATATGCGTCATCTTTCTAGGGAACAGGTACGTCTTCTTATGCTTGATTCCAAATGTAAGTTTATCAATGATATGCTTATGTCACAAGGCTCAGTAAATAGCTCTATTATGCCTGTTCGTGAGGTGTATATTCAAGCATTAAAAGAAGATGCTGTAAATATTGTCTTGGTTCATAACCATCCAAGCGGTGATCCTTCTCCAAGCACAGAGGATATAAAAATTACAAAAAGGATGAAAGATGCAGGGAATTTAATTGGAATAAAACTTATGGATCATATTATTATTGGCGATAATAAATATATCAGTTTAGCAGAACAGGGGTTATTATAATTTATAGGCATTAATGACTTACCAAAGCGCATATAGGAGGTACTTAAATAATGGCTTTAAAAACATATGGCATAGATTTTGGAACCAGTACTATAAAAATTAGCAAAAAAGGACAGGGAATAGTTTTAGATGAGCGCAATATTATAGCCATTGCAGATAGAAAAAACATTATAGCAATAGGAAATGAAGCATATGACATGTATGAGAAAGCACCCTCTAATATAGTTGTAACCCATCCGGTCAGAAATGGAGTTATTGCAGATGTAGCGAATATGTCAGCATTATTAGTTCAATTTATGAAGCAAGTCAGCAAATCTAAAAGGCCGGGAATGGCTGATTATATAGTTGCTACACCTTCAGATATTACAGAAGTAGAGCGCCGCTCCTTCTATGAATTAATAGCCAACTCCCAGCTTAAGGCCGGACGAATTAAAATAGTTGAAAAACCCATTGCAGATGCTGTGGGAGCCGGACTTGATGTAATGTCAGCCAGGGGAGTTATGATTGTAGATATAGGAGCCGATACTACTGAGGTATCCATACTATCCTTAGGGGGTATCGTTCTTAGTAAATTAATCCCCATAGGGGGAAATAAGCTGGATGAAGCAATTAAAAGTATGGTTAAAAAATGTCATAATTTATATATCGGTGATAAAACGGCAGAGAGTATAAAAAAACAATTGGCCAGTGCCTTACCTGATGTGGAAGCAAAGATAAAGGTTTATGGTAGGGCTGTAGTAACAGGATTACCGGTCAAAGAGGAGATAGATTCCAAAACCGTTTATAAAGCCATTGAGGAGTATCTCTATAACATAATAGATGCCATCCGTATTATTTTAGAAAGGACTCCCCCGGAGATTGCCTCTGATATTATTGACAGCGGAATTTATGTGACCGGAGGTTCAGCTAATATCTTCGGACTAGATGAATTGATTTCTAAGGAAACAGGACTTTTGGTAAATATTTGTGATAATCCTGCAAGTACAGTTGCTAAAGGTCTAAGCAGAATAATGGATGAGCCGGAATTATCAACCCTGGCAGATTTTTTAAGGCCAAAAACTTTCGTAGATTAATATATGGTAGGATAAATAAAAGTTCTTATCAGTGTATATAGGAGTTAGTATCAATGAGACGTAGAGCAAGATACAATTTTAAGCCAAAACATGGACTTATTGTAGGAGTAATTTTATGTATTATTCTTATAATTTTGTCATTTCGTTTTGAAGGTATATTTTATCCCGTAAGGAACGCAGTGGGAACCGTCATTACCCCAATGCAACAAGGTATCAATACAGTCGGAACATTTATTTCTGACAGAATGGAAACCTTAAAAAATATACGGGAACTTATACAGGAGAATAAAAAGTTAAAGGATCAGGTAAGCGTTTTATCCTATGAAAATAAGCTTCTATTACAAAACAAGTATGAACTTGACGAACTAAGAAAATTATATGAACTTGATCAAAAGTACTTTGATTATCCAAAAGTTGCCGCCCGTATTATCGATAAGGACATCAATAATTGGTACAATGTATTTACTATAGATAAAGGTACTAAGGACGGACTGGCCGTTGATATGAACGTACTTGCCGGTAGTGGTCTTGTTGGTATAATTACTGAGTGTTATTATAATCATTCAGTAGTAAGAGCCATAATTGATGATAAAAGTGCGGTACAGGGAATGTTTTTAAAAACATCCGATACTTGTTTTGTTCAAGGAGATCTCAAATTAATGGAGAAAGGTAAAATCCGTGTCAATTTTATCAGCAAAGATGCGCAAATTGAAGACGGTTATGAGGTAGTAACAGCCCATACCAGTCCAAAATATCTTCAAGGCATCTTAATTGGCTATGTCAGTGACATTAAACTTGATTCTAGTAATATGACAAAGACAGCTTACCTGACTCCGGCTGTAGACTTTGAAAGATTAAGTGAGGTTCTTATTATCACTGAACTTAAAGAACCTCTTATTAAGGAGCTTCCAGAAGAAGACCCTTCAATTGATTAAGAAAAGTAGGTATGCATTTTGAAGAGAGGGATTATTTATTTTATTGAAATCATTATATGCTTAGTTTTACAAAGTTCATTATATCCTTTTATCAGCTTGGCCAATGTCATGCCTAATCTGCTTATTATCCTTGTTGTTTCCACTGCCTATATGCGGGGAAAAACCACCGGGATGATAATCGGATTTTTTTCGGGACTTCTTTTAGACATTCTTTATGGTAATCTTATTGGACTTTATGCATTATTTCAAATGCTGATAGGATATATGGCAGGGTTTGCCAATGCAATTTATTCCGAGGATGATTATACCTTACCCTTGGTATTTGTAGCTATTGGAGATTTTATTTATCAATTCTTATATTATGTTTTTGAGTTTTTATTACGGGGTAAATTGGATTTTCCCTATTATTTTCGTACAATAATAGTTCCGGAAATAATTTATACGGTAGCAGCTGCTACTATTGTATATAAGCTGTTACATATGGTTAATCACCGTCTAATCCGTGATGAAAACAAGGAGGAATAACAGTGTTAGATATATTACTAGATGCCATAAAAAGAACCTTCAAATCAAGGCTACTTCCCATAGCTCTTATTTATCTGGTGCTTTTTGGTACATTAACCCACCGGCTTTTTGTGCTACAGATTTTGGAAGGGCCTACCCATGCAGAAGAATATGAATATAAAAAGTCTCAAAGTAGAGAAATTAAAAGTACAAGAGGTAATATATATGACCGTAATGGCATGCTTCTAGCCTCCAATACCCTTTCATACTCAGTTGTAATGGATGATACCTATGAGATTAAATCAGATAATCAAAGAAATGCTGTTATTCATAAGATGATACAAATAATTGAAAGTAACGGTGATACCTTAGATAATCCTTTTTATATAACTTATACAGAAGATGAAGGGTTTAAATTCACTGTATCAGGGTCTGCCCTTACTCGTTTTAAAAAGACGGCCTATGCCTATGCTCTTGAGAATAATAGGCTAACCGAGGAACAAGAAAATGCAACAGCAGAGGAAGTTTATTATTTTCTAAAAGACGGAACAAAGCAGTATCCTATGTTCGGTATATCCGATGATTATACCATAGAAGAAACTTTAAAGATAATGAGTGTTCGCTTTGCCTTATTTTCAAATTATCCTAAATTTATGCAGCTTACTGTTGCTTCAAATGTATCGGATGGTACGGTTGCTATGATAATGGAAAATTTGGCAGACCTTCCGGGAGTTCAGATTAAACAAAAAACTAAGAGAGTATATCATGACAGTATTTATTTTGCCCATATGCTTGGTTATACAGGATTTATAAGTTCCGAGGAACTTGATAAGTATAATGCTGAGAAAGGTGAAAAGTATTATAATTCTACAGATATTGTTGGAAAAACCGGACTTGAAAAAGAGTTTGAGGAATACCTAGCAGGTGAAAAGGGCAGTGAAAATGTTACTGTAAATGAGAGTGGAAAGGTAATAGAAATTGTTGATCGTATAGAACCTGTTGCCGGCAATGATATATACCTGACTATAGATGGAAAACTTCAAAAAGCCGCATATCATATTCTTGAGAAACGTATTGCAGGTATACTTTTAGATCATCTAAGACCGGACCTTAATTATGGAACTAAAGGTGAAAGTGCCAGTGAAATATACACCCCCATATATGAGGTTTATTATGCTTTAATAGACAACAATATTATTGATATTAAGAGAATATCAGATTTACCTTCCAATGCTTCTGATTTAGAAAAAAGAATTAGCAATAGGGTTCACGGTAAATTTACAGATGCAAAAGCCCAGTTATTCTCAAAGCTTAATAGTTTGTTGTCATATGACAATGAAATTACCAATAAAAAAGCCGGTGATATGGAAGATTTTCTTGATTATATCTATGAGGTACTGACTAAACAGAAGGTTATATTACTTAATAATATTGATAAGGATGATGTAAACTTAAAGTCCTATCAAAACAATAAACTTCCTTTAAACCGTTTTCTTCAATATGCCTTGGCCAACAATTATATAGACCTTTCTAAGTTGGGAGTCGATACTTATTTTAGCTCCGAAGAACTGTATCAGAAATTGCTGGATTACACCTGGGAGTATTTGGACAAAGACAGCACATTTAATAAAAAAATATATCGCTATTTGGTGTTTTCGTATAAATTAACAGGAACTGAAATTTGTCTTTTATTATTTGCCCAAGGTGTGTTAGAATATAATGAGGAAGATATACGTAAATTAGAGTCTGGAGCTATATCTGCCTACAGTTTTATGGAAAGTAAAATTAGGTCACTGGAAATTACACCGGCTATGCTGGCCTTAGAGCCCTGTAGCGGTTCAATTGTAGTTACCGATGTAAATACCGGTGATGTACTGGCTATGGTAACATATCCAAGCTATGATAATAATATGCTTGCCAATAAGGTAGATGGCGATTATTACAATTGGCTTTATTCGGATAAATCATTACCTTGGATGAATAGGCCCACCACACAACTTATTGCTCCCGGATCTACCTTTAAGATGGTTACTGCCTTTGCCGGACTTGAGGAAGGAGTTATATCTCCGGATGAGAAAATATTGGATTTAGGTATATTCCAAAAGGTAACTCTTCCTGTTAAATGTCATATTTATCCCCGCACACACGGTGCCATTGATGTTAGAGATGCTATAAAAATGTCCTGCAACTACTTCTTTTATGAAACAGGCTACAGGCTTAGTATCGATGGTAAGGGTGAATATAACGACCAGTTAGGCTTAAGTAGAATTAAAAAATACGCCTCCCTTTTTGGTCTAGATTCCACATCCGGTGTTGAAGTTGGAGAGGCTATGCCTAATGTATCAGATAAAGATCCTATTCGTTCCACCATTGGTCAAGGAACCAATATTTATACACCGGTACAATTATCAAAATATATATCCACTCTGGCCAATCGTGGTACTAATTATAAACTGACTTTGCTTAACCGTATCTTAAACAAAGACGGAAGCATAGTCCTAAAAAATGAGCCTGTTGTAGATAAGGACTTAACAAATATAAAAAATTCCACTTGGGATAGTGTCTTAAAGGGGTTATATAAAGTAGCTAATGAATCAAGAGGTTCTGTATATAGACTTTACGGTAATTATGATGTTACTGTTGCCGGAAAGACAGGAACTGCTCAGATTAGCCTTAGCAAACCAAATCATGCATTATTTGTTTCCTTTGCCCCCTATGAAGACCCTGAGGTTTCAGTTACAGTGGTTATTCCCAATGGTCATACATCAGGAAATGCTGCAGAAACAGCCAAAGATATATATGATTTATACTTTAATTTAGAAAATGAGGAAAATCTAGTTGCTAAAGAAGCAATCCTACCTGAAAATAATATAGCAGCTTTTTCAGATTAATCATTAGAAGAAATTGCATAAGGAGATAGGGATGAAATCTGTTAATAATTCAGTGATTATTAAAGGTAATAAATACGGTATCGTTGTAGTGCTGAATCCAGATATAAGCTTTGATGAAATAAAAGAACAGGTGGCTGAGAAATTCAGGGAATCAAGCAAGTTTTTTGAAAATGCCAAAATGGCAATCAGTTTTGAAGGAAGAAGCTTAACTAATGAAGAACAAAGGGATATTTTGGACATAATTGGGAACAATACCGATATGCAGATAGTTTGTGTTATAGATAATGATCCCGATAAAGAAGAAGTCTTTAGAAAAACCTTAGAACAAAAACTGATGGAGCTTGAAAATAACACCGGTCAGTTTTATAAAGGAATTCTTCGCTCCGGTGCCTCCTTGGAATTTGAGACCAGTGTGGTAATAATAGGAGATGTTAATCATGGAGCCAGGGTAGTTTCTAAAGGGAACATTATAGTACTTGGTTCCCTTAAAGGTACTGCCTTTGCCGGAGCTTGCGGCAACACCAATTCTTTTGTAGTTGCTCTGGATATGAGACCTACACAGATTCGAATTGCCGACACTATAGCTAGATCCCCTGATAAACCTGATAAAAATACAGATAAAGAAGCCAAGATAGCTTTTTTAGAAGATGGCAATATATATATAGAGCCATTAACCAGGAATATCCTTAACGATATACGTTTATAAAATAAAAAAATAAGTAATAAAAGAGGTTATATCTTTTAAGTAGACTGGAGGATAATAGTATGGGAGAAGTAATAGTTGTTACATCGGGAAAAGGCGGAGTCGGAAAAACAACAACTACCGCCAATGTAGGCACAGGCCTTGCAATGTTAGACAAGAAAGTAGTATTAATTGACACAGATATAGGTCTAAGAAATCTTGACGTTGTAATGGGTCTAGAGAATCGGATAGTATACAATCTTGTAGATGTAATTGAAGGAAATTGCCGTATTCGCAATGCCTTAATTAAGGACAAGCGTTATCCTAACTTGTATTTGTTACCATCTGCCCAGACCAGAGATAAACATGCCGTTAAACCTGAACAGATGAAAAAATTAGCCCAGGAGCTTAAAGAAGAATTTGATTACATATTAATGGACTGTCCGGCCGGCATCGAACAGGGCTTTCATAATGCTATTGCCGGAGCTGACAGAGCATTAGTAGTTACCACCCCCGAGGTTTCAGCCGTAAGAGATGCTGACCGTATCATTGGTTTACTAGAGGCCAATGAAATAAATGAAACCTATTTGATTGTTAACAGATTACGTATGGATATGGTAAAACGCGGTGATATGATGTCTAGCGAAGATGTTATGGAGATCCTTGCCATCGACTTAATAGGGATAGTTCCTGACGATGAGAACATAGTGATTTCTACTAATCAAGGAGAACCGCTGGCCGGCTCAGATTCTTTGGCTGGACGGGCATATATGAATATTGCAAGGAGACTCTTAGGAGAAGAAATTCCTTTCTTAAATCTCAGTGAAAAGAATTCCTTCTTTAGTAAACTATTTGGTAAGCATAAAAAATATTAGGGGGAGGTATAGTCATGGGTTTGGCAGATTTTTTTAGAAGAAAGGGAACCAGCAGCATAGCTAAAGACAGATTAAAATTGGTTCTGGTATCAGATCGTGCAGGCTGCTCACCTGAAATTATGGAACAAATAAAAAATGATATCATTGCTGTGATATCAAAATATATTGAAATTGACTTAGAGGGACTTGATATTAAGATTGCGCAAACAGAATCAGAATCAAACAATGGAACTGTTCCTGCTCTGTTTGCTAATATTCCCATAAAGGATATGAAGGCTTCTAAGAAGTAAGGATGTTTTAAAATGGATGTTTTTAAGAGATATGATTTTAAGAGATATAATATATCCTTGCTAGTGGTGGTAACAATACTAAATTCCATTAGCGTATTCTTGGTCAAACAAGTAGAGCCGGGTAGTTTTAAAAAGCAAATATTGGGAATAATTTTAGGGCTTTTTATTGCAGGTATCGTTTCTTTATTTGATTACCACTTTATATCCAATTTTTATATCGTCTTATACTTGATTAATTTAGTTTTATTATTATTGGTCAAGTTTATGGGTATAACTATCTATAATGCAAAGCGATGGCTGGGAATTAAAGATACCGTCTTTGTATTTCAGCCATCGGAACTTACTAAAATTATAATTATTATATTTTTTGCAAGATTGTTCACTATGTATGAACACAGAATTAATGACTTAATGTTTTTGTCAATTGTAATAATACTGATGGCAATACCTACCTATCTGATCTTAACTCAGACGGATCTGTCAACCAGTATTGTTCTAATGATGATATTTGTAATGCTTATATTTGCTGCAGGTTTAAGTTGGAAGATTATTCTTCCAATTCTTGTGATTGGAATCCCGCTGTTTTTAGGCTTGTTCTGGTATATACAGCAGGATTATCAAGCACTATTAACAGAAAATCAGCAACAGAGGGTTCTTTCCATCTTAAACCCTGAAGAATATCCCGGAACCATGTATCAACAAGACAACTCAATACAAGCCATCGGTTCCGGTCAATTGATAGGTAAATTATTTTCGGGAGATGAGTCGGGTTTACGGGGCTACAGGCATGTTCCCGTATCCGAAAGTGACTTTATCTTCTCTGTAGCCGGAGAAGAATTAGGTTTTTTAGGGTGTTGCTTTATACTGTTATTGTATGCATTTATAATATATACATGCCTATCCACAGCCAAAAAAGCTCCGGATAAGATGGGGATGCTTATAGCTATCGGTATAGCTTCAATGTTTGCCTTTCAAGTATTTGTTAATATAGGAGTTGTAACAGCCATCCTGCCCAATACAGGTATACCTTTGCCTTTCTTAAGTGCAGGTTTAAGCTCATTAATCAGCAGTATGATGGCAATCGGTATTATTTTAAATATTCGTCTGCAACCCCAAAAGCAAAGAAGATAAGATAGGAGGTAGTTACACTATGAATATTGGCATGATTGCCCATGACGCAAAAAAGAAATTAATGCAAAATTTATGTATAGCCTACCGTGGTATATTGGTTAAACATACATTGTATGCAACCGGTACCACCGGTCGTTTAATAGAAGAAGTAACCAATCTTACGGTTCATAAATATCTTGCAGGTCACCTAGGGGGAACCCAGCAATTAGGAAGTCAGATTGAACATAATCAGATTGATATGGTTATTTTTCTTAGGGATCCTTTAAACCCAAAATCTCATGAACCGGATGTTAATAATATTTTTCAACTTTGTGATAAATATAATATTCCCCTTGCAACTAACCTTGCCACCGCTGAGCTTTTAATAAAAGCCTTAGAAAGGGGAGACTTAGATTGGAGAGAACTGTTTAAATCATAATCAATTATTTTATGTAAATCTACAAAGGATGGATTAAATTGAAAAGAAGATATCTTGCCATTCTATTAATAAATGCCATCTTATTGGGAGGCTGCCAAAAATCGTCGGATCAGTTTTTTGCATACCAAGACTATATCACATCGTCAAAAAATGATTTGGGATTTAATTTATCCGAAAATGAATTTTTTGCAAAAGAATTAGTGATATTAGATAATGAGGATTCTGGGTATGATGATAATCTGGTTACTTCAAAGGCAGCTTTTCTTTTTGATATCACTAATAAGAAGGCCTTGTATGCCAAAAACCCTTATGAAAGATTATATCCGGCAAGCCTCACTAAGCTGATGACTGCTTTAATTGTATTTAAGCGGGGCGAATTAACTGATATGGTTACTATCAGTCATAATGCCAGTAATATTCCTGTTGAAGGAGCTAAAGTCTGCGGATTTAGAGAAGGGGATCTTGTTTCCCTAGAAGACCTCCTATATTGTCTTTTAGTTTATTCCGGTAATGATGCCAGCATTGCCATTGCAGAGCATTTAAGTGGCAGTGAAGAGGCCTTTGTTAAATTAATGAACCAAGAAGCTCAAAAACTCGGTGCAGTTCATACCAACTTTGTAAATTCCCATGGACTGCATGATGATAATCATTATACAACTGCCTATGATTTATATCTGATTTATAACGAACTGCTTCAATATGATACTTTTATTGATATAATAAATAAAGAATCCTTTACCTCTAAGTATAAAGATAAGTTTGGTAATTATAAAGAAAGAACATATAAAACTACTAATTTGTATCTTACAGGGGAAAAAGAAGTTACAGAAGACATTACAATTGTTGGAGGAAAAACAGGACTTACTTCAAAAGCAGGTAATTGTTTGATTTTATTGCTTAAGGATGGTAATGATAATCAATATGTATCCCTTATCCTAAAAGCCACTAATAGCAATAATTTATATACAGAGATGTCTAAGTTATTCTCCTTGATTATAGAATAGATATAAGCAGATTTTTTGTTGAAATTTCAAGAGAAATTGAGGGAATTATGTGTTGTTTTTTCGTAATAACTATACTATAATTAAATTATAAATCTAGTTTTTTTATACACTTATCACAAATGGTCTTTGGTAAATATAGGCGGCACAAAATTCTTTGCGTGCTCATCATAAGGAGGAGATTACATTGATACAGATTATTGCAGGCTCTAAGGGTAAAGGCAAGACAAAAGTCCTTATCGAGAAGGTGAATAAGGAAGTTAATGTAGCCAAAGGTAACATTGTTTATCTAGACAAGAATAACAAGCGTATCCATGAACTATCCAACAAAATCAGATTAATTAATGTTACAGATTATCCCATTGATAATCATGATGAGTTTTTAGGTTTCCTCTGCGGTATCATTTCTTGTGACCATGATATAGAATCTATTTATCTTGACAGTTTCTTAACAATCGCTTTTGTAAGTGAAGATAATATCGAGCAAGTTTATAAAAAGCTTGAACAAATAGCAAATCATTTCAAAGTCAATCTATGTATTAGTATATCTTTAAACGAAGATCAACTCCCAGATAATATGAAAAAGAATGTAATTGTATCTTTATAGATATTAATATAAAGGTTTTTTTGCGATATTTAAAAACTTTAATTCATTTATCTTGGTTTAAATAGATATCTAATAATATAAAACACTGCTTGATTAGAGACCGGATAACTTTCTAGACTCTAATCAAGCAGTGTTATTTGTTTATCTTTAGCTGTTTTTAATCCTCATTTCTTATTCTGCCAAAAAAGCTTAAAGAGTAAAGGCCTGCGATTCCAACCAAGGCATATATAATCCTTGAAACCCAAGTCATATCACCAAATATAGCTTTAACTAAATCAAATTCAAAAAAACCGATTAATCCCCAGTTAATTGCACCGATTGCAACCAGAACCAGCGCAATATAATCTAATGTTTTCATTATAAACCTCCTTTAAGATAGTCATAACTTATAACTAATTCTATCTATTTATTTTAACCTTCGAGATAAATCTCTGTTTTTATTTTTTCCATATTTTCCGCCTTTATGCATAGATTTATCGAAATATATAGCTTGTATCTGCTTGTTTTATTCAGTATAATATATTCGAATAGGTAAATGGAGGCGAAAGCTAGCTTGAGTAAAGATAAAAGGGTAGTCAAATTTAGAAAAAGAAGAACTATAAATATAGGTATTGTTATCTTCTTAATTCTTTTCATCTATATTGCTATTAATATATATATCTTTTTTACAAAGGAACATATTTCTATATATGAAGTACAAGAGGGTTTTAATGTAGAAGATAGCCGGATAACCGGATTAATCTTAAGGGAAGAAAATATTGTATTATCAGAAAAAGCCGGATACGTTTATTATTTACATAAAGAAGGATCTAGAGTGGCTAAGGGCACTTCTGTGTACTCAGTTGATGACAGTACACAAATAATGGATATTATTACCGGAAGTGAAGATACTTTTACTTTAAACAAAGATAGCAGCAAGCAATTTCAGTATAAAATAAGCAAATTTCATAAAACATACTCTGATAATAACTTTTCTTATGTCTATGACTTTAAGGATGATGTAGAAAGTATAGTTCTTGATGTATTAAATCAAAATATGATTGAAAAAGGACGTCAAATTGAAGAAGATACCGGTTTTGCATTTACCTATGAGGTTTTTAAAAGTCAGGCCAGTGGAATGGTTTCATATTATATGGATAATTATGAAACCGTCACTAAAAAGTCCCTTACTAGGGAGATGTTTAATGATGAAAATTACGAGAGGGTTTCCCTTCGTACCTCTGATATGGTTTCTATAAATACTCCTATATATAAACTGGTAACTTCAGAAGTATGGTCTATTATACTTCCTTTGACCGATTACCAGTTAGAAAAGATACAGGAAAAGGATAAGATTGAATTTACTATTTTAAAGGATAATTTTACAACAAGTGCACCATTAAAAATATTTCAGAGTTCTTCGGATAATTCCTATTACGCAGAACTAATTATGGACAAGCATATTGTTAATTATTTAGAAGATCGCTTCTTAGAAATAGATCTTCACCTAGAAGCTGCTAAGGGATTAAAAGTACCCTTATCTGCCATAACCACAAAAGATTTTTATATAGTACCCCTATCATATTTTACTAGTGGTGGTGACAGTGATAAACCGGGGTTGATTAAGGAAGAATATGATAAAGATACAGGAGAACTTAATCCAATATTTGTACCTGTAGATATATATTATCAGGATGATACTTATGGTTATGTGGATGCAAATCAATTTGCCCTAAATACATGGATTCGTTCTACAGAAGGCAACAGATATCAGCTTTCGGTAACAGATAAACTTACCGGAGTATACAATGTAAATATGGGTTATGCTGTATTTAAAAGGGTGGAAATTATATATCAAAATGAATCCTATTGTATAGTAAAAAAAGATACTTCCTATGGATTATCTCCTTACGATCACATAGCCTTAGATTCTACAACAGTTGTTGAACAAAAAATTATTTATTAATTTACTGATAATATTACTGAAATAAGTCTACGGATTAAGTCTTTATATAGTAAAAAATAACTCGAAGGGAGAGAAAGATCATGATGGAGAAAAGAATTACTGAAATTAGACAGCATATTGTGGCTGCCTGTGAAAGGGCAGGTAGAAACCCTTCAGAGGTAACCTTGATTGCAGTAAGCAAGACAAAGCCTATTTCCATGATTGAGGAAGCTTACGATTTAGGTATCAGAGATTTTGGCGAAAACAAGGTACAGGAATTAGCAAAAAAACATGATCAATTAATAGAAAAATACGGAGACAATATTAAATGGCACCAAATTGGCCATTTACAGCGTAATAAAGTTAAACAAGTTATTGATAAGGCTGTATTAATCCATTCCGTTGATTCTTTGCGGCTGGGTCTTATGATAGATAAGGAGGCTGCAAAAAAGGGTATAGTCTGCGATATATTAATTGAGATTAATATTGCTAAGGAAGAAAGCAAGTATGGAGTATATGAAGAAGATTTGATTCCCCTTTTCATGGAACTGATAAAACTTCCTCATATTCGGGTAAGAGGACTAATGACCATAGCACCATATGTAACTGATCCTGAAAAAAATAGGAAGTATTTTAGTAAATTGCGACAATTATTTATTGACATAAAAACTAAAAACGTTGATAATGGACATAAAGACATATACTTTAATCCCGACAAGTTTGATATACTCTCTATGGGTATGACAGGAGATTATCAGGTGGCAATTGAAGAAGGAGCCACCATGGTTCGTATAGGGACAGGTATTTTTGGAGAAAGAAATTATTCCGAACAATAAATCGATATATTAAGATAAATAGATGGGAGAGTCATAGGATGCCTAATATTTTTAAGAATTTTCTAAATTCCATGAAGTTAAATGATGAAGAGAATGATTTTGACGATTTCTTAGATGATGACTATTTTGATGAACCTAAAAAATCAAAAAGGGCAAAACGTAATGAAGCTAAAGCTGAGGACAATGATTTTATTAGCATTCAAAATCAACAGCAGACTAATGTACATAATAATGAACCAAAAAAAGAAAGGGGGAGGGCTATGGAAAGAAACTCCAAGGTTGTACCTATAAGAACCACTTCAAAGGGGTTGGAGGTATGTATCATGAAGCCTACTTCCTTTGAGGATTCTCAGCTTATTTGTGACATGCTTTTATCAGGACGGGCCACTGTAATAAATCTAGAAGGCTTTGATGACAAGATGGCACAAAGAACCATGGATTTCGTATCCGGGTGTGTATATGCCATAAACGGCAGACTTCATCGTATTTCCAGCTGTATATTTATTGTATCTCCCGATACTGTTGATATATCAGGAGACTATCTGGACATGATTAAAGACGACGGCTTTGATCCTCCTACTTTTAACACAAAATTCTAGACAGGGATTATTATGGAAAGAGAAGAACAATTACTACAAAGGCGCTTTCAGGATTTGGCTTTAATGGCAGACAAGAGGGAAATAGCCTTATTTACAGACTTTTTGAATTTACATGAACAAGACTTACTTGACCGGATGAAAAAAGAATTGCCTGATATTAAATACTTTACCTATGGCGGTTATCTAGATGCGGAAAGGAAAATTATTTGCTTATGCGGTAATAGATATATAGAAGATGTAAGGGAAATAGAGTTTCCTATTTCATGCCTTCGTATTACACCCATAAACCAAAAATTTTCTGATAAACTTAATCACCGTGATTATCTTGGTGCTGTACTAAACCTTGGAATTAACAGAAGCAAAATCGGAGATATTATTGTTAATGAACATGAAAGCTACCTGTTTTGCAGCTTATCTATAAGCAGCTTTATTATGGATAATTTACTACGGATAAAACATACAGTAGTAAGTACTTCTTTAATGGAATACAAAGATTTTATATATAAGCCCAATTTAAAAAAAATTACAGGAACCGTATCTTCAGTACGTTTAGACAGTATATTAGCTGTTGCCTTTAAGGGCTCCCGTAGCAAACTATCCGGCTTAATTACCGGTGGTAAAGTGTTTGTTAACAGTAAGAGTATCTTATCAAATAGCTATCTGTTAAAAGAAAATGATATTGTATCAGTTCGTGGATTTGGTAAATTTATTTTTAAAGGAGTTACTAATCAGACTAAAAAGGGAAGATATTCTGTAGAAATACAACTATATCAATAGACCTAACCTTATAATAAATTGTATGAAGGAGGAGAGCATAACCTCGTCTTAGGGTTATAGATGTGGTTATGCGATTTTTATGTATCAGGATAAAATCATTGTTAATTATGAAAGCAAACCGGCTTATTCTATTTTACTTAAAAAAGATTTCACAGGTTTAAAAGAAGCCTTGTTAAATTTGGGCTTGCAAAATCGTCGCTTCTTGGTAATAACCGACTCTAATGTCGAAAAAATTTATCTTAAAGAGTGTATGGATCTTATAGGCCCCATATCAAGAGGTATTTACAGCTTTACTTTTGAGGCCGGTGAAAACAGCAAAAATCTTGAAACTGTAAAACTGGTTTATAACAAGCTTATAGCAAAAAAGTTCGACCGTAATGATATTATCCTTGCTCTTGGAGGAGGCGTTACCGGAGATTTGGCAGGTTTTGTTGCGTCTACTTATTTAAGGGGCATAGATTTTATTCAGATACCTACCACCTTACTTGCCATGGCAGATTCCAGTATAGGAGGAAAAACCGGTGTTGACTTTATGGCCTATAAAAATATGATTGGTGCTTTCCATCAGCCAAAGCTTGTTTATATGAACTTATCTAGTCTAAAGACCCTTCCTAAAAGGGAATTTAATGCCGGTATTAGTGAAATTATTAAGCATGGCCTTATTAAGGATGCAGATTTTTATAAATGGCTGCAAGATAATATTACTAATATACAGTCTTTAGATTACGAAACTCTTAAACAGATGGTTTATAGAAGTTGTATGATTAAGAAGAAAGTGGTTGAAGAAGATCCTAAAGAAAAAGGAGACAGAGCCCTTCTTAATTTTGGACATACCATTGGCCATGCCATAGAAAAATTGATGGATTTTCAGCTGCTTCACGGGGAATGTGTTGCTGTGGGCATGATTTGCGCTGCTTATATCTCTAATAAACGTGGATTTATAAGTAATGATGAATTAGAATGTATATATAAAATAATTGAAGCCTTCAATCTGCCTACAAGTATAAAAGACTTATCTTCCGAAGAGATATACCATGTAACAAGACTAGATAAAAAGATGGAGTCTGATAAAATAAAGTTTATATACTTAGAAAGCATAGGTAGAGCTATAATTGATACCTCTGTATCTAAAGATGAAATGATTGAAGCTATTAATTATGTTCAAAATTAATAAACATAGTGGAGAAAGGCATGGTTTAATGAAACAACGAATAAGGCATCTGATTTATTTAATAATATTAGTACTTATAGATCAATTAAGTAAATATTGGGCCCGTACTACATTAAAAAAGGACGGGCCCATAAGCATAATTTCTGGGGTACTAAAACTTCAGTATCATGAAAATACGGGAGCTGTATGGGGTATAATGGCAGATAAGACTACTTTTTTATCCATAATTACCGTTATCCTTACAATTCTTTTAGTTTTTATCTATTTTAAGATTCCTAATAAAAAAAGATATCTGCCGGTTCATATTATATGGGTTTTTATTATAGCAGGAGCCATAGGTAATTTTATTGATCGTATAAGCTTAAAGTATGTGGTAGACTTTATTTACTTTGAGTTAATTGATTTTCCTATATTTAATATAGCCGACTGTTATTTGACAGTTTCTTGTGTTCTTTTATTAATTCTTAGTCTCTTTTATTATAAAGATGATGACTTTGAATTTCTTGAAAGTATTTTCAAGATAGGAAAAAGAAAAGAAAAAGATTTAGAAAATAAGGAGTAATAAAGGATGATAGATCCAAAGGATGAACAATTAAATATCAGCCTTATTGTAGAGGAAGAGTTTGAAAAGCTTAGGATCGATAAATATCTTAGCTCAATCTTAGATGACATATCAAGATCCTCTATTCAGAAATTTATTGATGAGGGCAGGGTACTAGTGGACGGTAAGGCCGTAAAATCCAATTTTAAGCTACTTAAAGGTCAAGCCATATCTTTATACCTCCCCCAGGAAAAAGAGCCTGAAATCAAGCCAGAGAACATTCCTATAGAGGTTATTTATGAGGATGAAGACATAATTGTAATTAATAAGCATAAAGGGCTTGTGGTTCACCCGGCACCGGGCCATGAATCAGGGACACTGGTCAATGCTTTATTGTATCATTATAAAGATCAACTATCATCAGTAAATGGACCCTTAAGGCCCGGTATAGTCCACCGTATTGACCGAGATACAACCGGAGTAATAGTAGTATGTAAAAATGATCAGGCCCATTTATATATAGCCAAGCAGTTAAAAGAACATTCTATAACAAGAAAATATCTTGCACTGGTATATAATACCTTTAAGACCGAAAGTGGAAGAGTAGAGGCTGATATTGGACGGCATCCAGTAGATAGAAAGAAAATGGCTGCCGGTGTTATAAACGGAAAATATGCCGCAACAAATTACCGGCTTATTGAAAACTTAGACAATAAATATGCTTATATAGAATGTGAACTAGAAACAGGCCGTACACATCAAATTCGAGTTCATATGGCAAGTATTAATCATCCCGTAGTGGGAGATACCGTTTATGGTCCAAGTAAAGATCCCTTTAAGCTGCAAGGACAAGCCTTACATGCTGCCATACTTGGATTTATACATCCTACAACTAAGGAATATGTTGAATTTAGAGCACCTTTGCCTACTTATTTTACGGATTTACTTTCGAAATTAAGAAGACTGTAAGGGGAAATATTAAGTGAAGAGGATATATATAGAGCAATTAATAAAATGGAATCAGACTGAAGATATAAGACCGGTCATGCTTACCGGTGCAAAAGGCGTTGGGAAAACATATCTAGCCTATGATTTTGCCAAAGCCTTTTTTAAAAATATTCTATATCTTAATTTTGAACATGACCCAAAAGCAGTTGACTTATTTTCTGATAAAGACCCGGGTAAACTATCGAAAAGATTATCTGAACATTTTTATTTGACTGCCTTGGATTCAGATGATAACTTTAATGAAGATAGGCTTCTTATATTAGATGAAATATCCTATTGTCCGGCTGCACTACACATACTGTCATCCTTACAGCAAGAAGGAGCATTTCCGCGAATAATTGCCATATCCAGTAGCCCCTTAAAGAAAGAAGAGCTTAAGCCATATTATCATATTCCTATATACCCAATGCAATTTAATGAATTTTTAACAGCTATAGGTAGTGAATGGTATATAGAAACCATTATAGCTCATTATAATTCTAATAAAAAGATACCTGATATTGTACATAAAGAACTTCTTAACCTTCATAATCTATATCTTCAAATTGGCGGTATGCCAAGTATTATCAATGAATATTTAAATTTTAACAATATATCAAATATTCCCGAGCAACATAGCCATCTGATGGGAACTTATAGACACTATTTAAGTCTATTAAGTTCAGACAGTGAAAGCCTAAAAATGAACCAAGTACTAGATTGCCTGCCTTTACAATTATTAAAAAGTAATAAAAAATTTCAATATAATTTAATTCGTAAAGGGACAACCCATGCCATGTACAAGGAGGCAATTCAAAGCCTATCTAATCAAAATTACATAATACCATGCTATAAAATGACAACAAAAGATCTTTCTAATATAGATAAGATCTTGGAAGAAGACAGGCTTAATGTCAATGAAATAACCAGTTTTAAGCTATATTTATCCGATGCAGGTCTGCTTCATTCACTATTATTAAAGGAAATTAAGACTACATTTAATAAAGTTGCTAGAAAAGCTCTTCTTGAAAATTATATTGCCACAACCCTTAAGGTCAATGGTTATCCCATAGTTTTTTGGGAATCAGAATCCACGGCCAAGATTGATTTTTTACTTTCCAATAAGGGAGAAATTATTCCATTAGAGATATTTTGTGATACCAATACCAGATCTAAAAGTATAAGTGTATTAAAGCAAAAGATTGACTTTCCTTATTCAATAAAAATATCTGAAAGAAATTTTGAATATTCAAATAATGTGAAGTATGTTCCCTATTATGCGGCTTTTTGCATTTAAAAGCTTATCTTCTTATAACTATTTATTTAATAGAAGCGATGAGCGTAAGGTTACATACTTTCACCTAGTAAATATAGGAGTTTGACTACTTTAGGGTTAAACTCCTATATTTAAAATTTTTTATCAATAATTATTCTTTATATGTATTTACATTTTTATATAAAATATACAAAAAAATAATAGGAATTTTATTAATAAACTCATCAAACATAGATCCTTATAGATTCTTACTATAAATTGATGATATTTGTCCCCATTTAATCCTTGACTTTCTTTTTCTAGTACATTAGAATGAAGTTGCAGGCTATTATCTACATTTGTAGTTTAGCCTATTTAAATTGTCTTAGATTCTACATATGTAGTCTATTTTTTTAAAGGGGTGTAACATATAATGGCAAGGCCAGAAATCCGATTACACGAAGGTGAACTTAATGTAATGGAGTTATTATGGGCTAACAAAGTTTTGGCAGCTCGAGATATTTCAAAAATTATCAAAGAATATATCGGATGGGAAAAGAATACTACATATACTGTAATCAAACGACTTATCGATAAAGGCGCCATCAAAAGAGAAGACCCAGGCTTTCTATGTCGTGCTGCAATATCAAAAAGAACAGTGCAAAATATTGAGACAAAGGCATTACTAGATAAATTATATAACGGATCCTTAAGTACCTTTTTAGCGGATTATTTAAAAAACCAAGATTTAAACCGTGCAGAAATCTTGGAATTAGAACGAATATTAAGTGAGCAGAGATTTTAATTTAAGAGATTAAATCTCTGTTTTTTTATTTGATTTTTATAAAACTTCGGATGT
>ERZ773359.227-NODE-227-length-76873-cov-53.913562_pt1 | contig 76873 bp, 76 predicted proteins | sample MGYA00374955_ERZ773359 | MGnify/ENA primary metagenome ERZ773359 (study PRJEB29098, sample SAMN04486028) | biogas fermenter metagenome | study: EMG produced TPA metagenomics assembly of the Biogas fermentation microbial communities from Germany - Plant 4 DNA1... | reverse complement strand
CAATATACATATTTGCAGCATTAATTAAGGTCCTAACATTAGCTTCATGGGCTGATATAGCTGCCTTTTTCCTTGATTCAGTAAATCTTGGTACTGCTATGGCTGCCAGTATGCCCAGTATGGCTACTACAGCTATTAGTTCCACCAGAGTGAAACCCTTATTGTTTTTTCTTAATTTTTTTGATAAAAGTTTAAGCATACCCACTCCCCCTTTAAATATTTATATAAATGGTATAACACATAAGATTATACCACTTTTTTCCGTATTTTGTGAAGGTTTTGAAATTTAACTATGTTTCATTTTTACATATCCATAGTGCTAATTATATCAAACATTGGCAGTACCATGGATAAGACTATAAAGCCTATTATTAGGGCCATAAATACAATCAGGAATGGTTCTAAAAGGGTAGTCATCCTTTGCATGGAGCTTTCAATCTCTTCATCATAATAGTCTGCAGTTTTATACAATATATCATCTAAGGCTCCTGATTCTTCTCCAATTTTAATCATGGAATCTACCATGGGTGGAAATACCCTTATATCCCTTATGGCTCTAGACATGGGTATTCCTTTTCTAGTGGCTTCCTTTACAGTTTCCAATTCATCTGATATTGCTAGATTTCCTACAACCCTATTTACTACTTCCAAGGCTTCCAGCAAGGGTATGCCACTGGATAATAGAGTGGAAAGGGTTCTTGTAAATCTGGAAGTTATAATCATTTTATTTATCTTTTTAATTCCTGGCAGGGAAATTTTCAGTATATCGAAAAATAATCTCCCTTGCTTTGTCTTTGAAAAATACATAGTTCCAAGTATCAACAATATAAGTCCTAATATTATGAGGTACCAGTATTCATTTATAAAGTTACTCAAAGCTAAAAGTACCCTTGTAGGTGTAGGAAGTATGGAACCACTGGTTTCATACATTGAAATAAAGGTAGGCATTACTACTACTATTAGAAATACTACAACAACTATGGACACAGTACTTAATACTGCTGGATAGATTAGGGCATTTCTTACCTTATTTTCTATCTTATATTCCTTTTCATAGTGGTTTGCCATTCTTTCCATTAAAACATCCAGATTACCACTTACTTCTCCAGCTTCCACCATATTAATTAGAAGGGTAGGAAATACATTTTTTTGTTTCTTCATTCCCTCTGATAAGGTCATTCCTTTTTGAACATCTTCATGCAGGTCCAGTATTGCTTTTTTAAGGGTCTTATTTTCTACCTGCCTTTCTAAAATATCCAGACAGTTTATAATAGAAATTCCTGCATTGAGCATGGTATAAAATTGCCTACAAAATACTGATATATCCTTTTTGGTAACCTTTTTTGAAAAGAAGTTCCTTCTTGCAGCCGTGTCTACATCTTCTTCTATGGTTACAGGATAGTAGTTGTTATTCTTGAGAAAGCTTACTATTTCAGCAACAGATTGGCCTTCTTTGTACCCTTCCAAAACCTGACCCTTTTGAGAAATAGCCTTATATTTATATAATGGCATTTAATCACTCCTATAGCACAAATCTTCTTACATAGTCTAAATTTACTGCTTGATTAAGTAGTGTCTCCTTACTTATAACCCCCTTGTTATATAGATCAATTAAAGACTTGTCCATTGTTTTCATACCCATTTTTCCACCAGTCTGTATTGTATTTTCTATTTGGTGTATTTTTTCTTCTCTTATTAGATTTCTTATGGCAGGTGTGGCTATCATGATTTCTACTGCTGGTACCCTTCCAGTCCCATCAGCCTTAGGCACTAGCTGCTGGGATATGATTGCCTGTATGACAGTTGATAATTGAATTCTAATTTGCTGCTGTTGATGGGGTGGGAAAACATCTATGATCCTATCTATTGTTTTAGCAGCTCCTATGGTATGAAGGGTAGAAAGAACTAAATGACCAGTTTCTGCAGCAGTTAATGCTATGCTTATGGTATCCAAATCCCGCATCTCTCCAACTAATATAACATCAGGGTCTTGTCTGAGGGCTGCCCTTAATGCATCTGAAAAGCTGTTTGAATCTGTACCTATTTCCCTTTGGTTAACCATGCTTTTATTATGCTTATGTAAATATTCTATTGGATCCTCCAAGGTTATAATATGGCACTTTTCTTCCAGGTTTATTAGGTTTACCATGGCAGCCAGTGTAGTAGACTTTCCACTGCCCGTGGGACCTGTAACCAGTATTAGTCCCCTTTTAGTTCTGGTTATATCCTTTATAATAGGTGGCAAACCTAATTCATCTATAGTCGGTACTACTAAGGGGATGACCCTTATTGCCATACCATAGCTTCCTCTTTGTTTATAGGCATTAACCCTAAATCTTCCTACTCCAGGTCTGGAATAAGAAGTATCAATTTGCCCCTTTTCATTAAGCTCCTTTAGCTGTTTTTCATTTAAAACCTGTTTTACCAATTCTTCAGTATCATCAGAATACAAAACCTTACTATTAATTCTAATCAGTTCACCATTTATCCTCAACATAGGAGGTATGCCTACAGTTATGTGAAGGTCAGAAGCATTTTTTTCCACTGCATATTGAACTAATTCAATGATATTCACTTAGATCCTCCTAGCCTAATGTAAAATTAGCCTTTAAAATTTCATCCAGGGAAGTTACTCCTTCAAGTGCTAAATTAATGGAATTGTCTAATAAGGTAATCATACCTGAATTTAAAGCCATATTTTTTAGTTCATCTAAACCTTTACCTTCAGTAATAAGCCTTCTCATATCTTCATTTATAAGCATTATTTCATGAACTGCCCTTCTTCCTAAATATCCATTGTTACATCTATTGCATCCTTTAGGTCTATAAAGTATTACTTTTTCATCATAATTCTTCCCTAGCAATAATTTTTCAGCATAGCTGGCTTCATACGCCTCTTTACAATTGTTACATAGCTTTTTTACAAGCCTCTGTGATACTACACCTATTACAGCTGAGGCCACTAAATATGGTTCTACCCCCATATCAACCAGTCTCATAACTGATGAAGGACTGTCATTAGTGTGAAGGGTAGATAGTACCAGGTGGCCTGTAATTGCTGCCCTAACAGCAATATGTGCAGTTTCTGCATCCCTTATCTCTCCCACCATAATTATATCAGGGTCCTGTCTTAAAATGGACCTTATACCACTGGCAAAGGTCAAGCCTGCCTTGGGATTAATTTGTATTTGGTTAATCCCCTCCATCTTATATTCAACAGGATCCTCTATGGTAATTATATTTTTTTCAACCCTATTTAGCTCATTAAGTATGGCATATAGGGTAGTAGTCTTTCCACTTCCAGTTGGTCCAGTTATCAGTATCATTCCATAGGGCTGCTTTAAAAGCTTATCAAAACGTTCTAAATTTTTTTGTGTAAAACCTAATTGATCCTTTGTTAAGAGAAAATGTTCCCTATCTAAGAGCCTTAATACTATTTTTTCCCCATGAATTGTTGGTATAGTAGATATTCTAATATCAATTTCCTTATTGTTTAAATTAAATTCTACCCTACCATCTTGGGGAACCCTTTTTTCAGCAATATTCATCTTTCCAATGATTTTTATCCTGGTTACCAGAGCAGAGAGTATATTCTTTGATAATTTCATTATATCCTGAAGATCCCCATCAATTCTAAATCTTACTCTTATATAATCCATATAGGGCTCAATGTGAATGTCACTTGCCTTCATATCTACTGCCTGCTGGATGGTAGAATTAATTAGCCTTACAATAGGGGCATTAGCAACTTCTAATTGTTCTTGGTCTTCGTAATCTTCTGCATCATCTTCATCGTAAGATTCAACAAATTCTTTTATAACTTTTTCTGTAGTCCTTTGCCTATAAAATTTATCAATATTCTTTATAATGCTTTCCCTTGTTGATATAACAGGTTGTATGTCATATTTTGTATATAGCTTTAAATCGTCTATTGCATATATATTTAGAGGGTCTGCCATAGCTACAATCAATAGATCACCTTTTTTATCCACTGGTATCAAATCATAGCGCCTGGCAATATGTTCAGGCACCAAGGATATGACTTCAGGATTTATAACAAAGGTATTCAAATCCACATGGGGAAAGCCTAGCTGGAATTCTAGAACCTCTATTATATCCTTATCTGTTACATAACCTTCTTCAACTAAGATTTCTCCAATTTTCTTATGGGATTGTCTTTGCTTTTCCAAGGCCTTGTCCAGTTGTTCCTTTGTAATTTTACCATTGTACAGTAACAATTCCCCTAGCTTATAGTTTGAAATCCTCATATATTTCACCTATCTTTTATTATACATTTTATTTATTCTAATTCTACAAAATTTACCTTATTCCTCCTTTATTTGGTAAAATTTTGAGAAAATTTGATTTTATTGTTTTAATTTCCATGTATAAGTTTGTTAAATTTATTTTATTATCATTTATGATAAAATTTGTTATGATGCTATAGTTCCTTCTTTATACATAAATATTAAAAATTACAGCAAATAAAAAATAAGTTAATTGTAAAAATAAATATAGGAGGTGACAGTTTTGAAGAAAAATAAATTAATTCTTACCACTTTAATTCTGGCAGTAGTCTTTATTGCTATAGGATGTACTGCAAGGCCAAATACTCTTGACAGAACTCAGACTAGAATAGGTATAGATAATAGAGATAATGTTTTAAGAAGAAATAACACATTAAGAAGAAATAACTTAGGCTTGGATAATGAAATGAGAGATTTAGATAATGATATGCTAGGTAGAGAGGATACTACAGAAAGAAATAGGCTTAGAACCAATATTGCAGATGACAGGGACTTTAACAATAATAGAAACAATAATGCCAGATTAACTAGAGAAATTGCAGACAAAATAGAAGACCTTCAAGGTATAAATAGAGCCTATGTACTAATTAGTGGAGATACAGCCATAGTTGGTGTAAACATGGATAGAAATGCTGAAGGGCAAATAACTAGAGACTTAAAGGATAGAATTGAAAGGGTAGTTAAAAGGGTAGATGATGATATTGAAAATGTAAGTATAACTGCTGATCCTGATTTATTAACCAGAATAAGAAATATGTTTGAAGATATTGATGAAGGTAATCCAATTGAAGGCTTTGCTAATCAATTTGAAGAAATATTGAGAAGAATTACACCTGTAAGATAAATCCGGATATCCCGGATTTATCTTTTTTAGCTATTGAGGGCCTTGTTTAATTTATCAATTGCCTTTTTTTCTATTCTGGAAACATAGGACCTTGAAATACCTAACATGGATGCTATTTCTCTTTGAGTCATACAAACTCCGTCTACAAGTCCATACCTAAGTTCCAGTATTTTCTTTTCCCTATCTTTTAAAACCTTATTTATAGCTTCATGCAGCTTTTTCTCCTGAAACTTTAAGTGAATTTCATCAGATATATCCTCATTGTCAATACCCAATATATCTAATAAGGAAATTTCATTTCCTTCCTTGTCCATTCCAATAGGTTCCTGTAAATATACCTCTCCTTTTAATTTTTTGTCAGCCCTAATAGTCATTAAAATCTCATTTTCTATACAACGTGCAGCATAGGTTGCTAGTCTTGTGCCTTTACTTGCATCAAAGGTTGAAATAGCTTTAATAAGCCCTATGGTGCCTATTGAAATCAAATCATCAACATCTTTTCCTGTATTATTATATTTTTTTACTATATGGGCAACCAACCTTAAATTCCGCTCTATTAAAATATTGCGGGCACTTTCACTGCCCTCTGCATACTTTTTTAATAATTCTGCTTCTTCTTCTTTACTTAAGGGCTTAGGAAAAGAATTGGTATTTGAAATATAGCTGGATAATATTAAAAAAGGCTCTAAAAGCCCTTGAACAAAAGTAACTAGCGAATTAAGCATAAAGGCACCTCCGTATACCTTCCATATTTAAAGTATATGTATGGAAGGTATTTCTGGTGCCAGTCCTACCTATTAATTTTATTAATTTCTCTAACCAATTTATCAAAAATTGGCACAGCAGATTGAGATCCAGATATACCCCTTTCTACTAGCACAGTTATGACATATTTAGGTTTTTCTACAGGATAAAAACCTGTAAACCAGCCATGTATAGTCTCCTTTCCATTTAAAACAGCTTGAGCAGAACCAGTTTTACCTGCTGCACCCCCTAAATAATCTAAATCTAAACTTTTGGCAGTTCCATAGTTAACTACATCTACTAAAAATTCCTTTACAAGATTACATGTTTCTCTTGATAAAATTCTAATTTCTTCCTGCCTCTGGTACGGCTTAATCATTCTCCCATCTTCAGAGGTTATACCATCTACGATAGATAAACCTTTCCTTACGCCATTATTGGCAATAATCATCATTAAATTTGTTATCTGCAAGGGAGTAACTTCAATACTACCTTGACCAATAGATATGTTTCCTATGGCAGGTCCTTGTATTTCTTCCCCAACAGGAATATTCCCTTTTATTTCTTCCAATAAGCCAATATTTATTTTATCTCCAAATCCTAGTTTCTTTGCCATGTTTATTATTTTTTGGCTACCTATTTCCTTGCCTAGCTGTATAAAAGCAGAATTACAAGACAAGGAAAAGGCCTCATTTATATCTATGTATCCATGGCCTTCAGTATTGTTGCAACTTATGACTACATTGCCTACCCTTTCATACCCGCTACAGTAAAAAATCCTATCTAAATATTCAATATTTTCCTCCAAAGCTGCCAAAAGAACCACTATTTTAAAAAGGGAGCCTGGGGGATAGCCCACTTGTATGGCCTTATTATAAAGGGTCATATCGTCCTTTTCCAGATATTCTCCAATATTGTCCTGATCAAAATTAGGCCTACTTACTAAGGCTACTATGTCTCCAGAATCTACTTCTGCAACAATAACTGCTCCATTTACATTATGCTTATCCATTATATCTTCTGCTATTCTTTGTATATGATAGTCTATTGTAAGCTTTACACCACTAGGCTCCAGGGAGTTAACATTGCTGTGTACTTGATATTCTCCTCCCAAAAAAACATTTTGCCTGTCATCAATTTCTAAATAAAGATAATTTTTCTTGCTTTGATTTACAAGTATATCATCATATACCTTTTCTATGCCGTATTCTCCCCTATTTTCACTTTTATTTATATAGCCAATAACATGGGATAGTAGGTTTTCATCTGAGTACCTGGTAACCCTTTCAGTAACAAAAATATCCTTACTATTAGGAATAGTGTCTATCTTTTCATTTAGGGGTATTGATACTATTTTTCCCTTGAAGGAGGCATAGCCCATTAAATCTGAATAGGTTAGATTTGTGTTTTTAATTATAAAATCCACCAGTTTTCTATCACTAATTATTTTCTCTCTAAATACTAATAGGGTGCTCTTTTTATTAGCATTTGTTAAAGGGATTAAATTTCTATCATATATGGTTCCCCTATGAGGATATAAACTAATTTCTTCACTTCTTTGTCTTAAGGCTTCAGTTCTAAATCTATCGTGGCTTTTTATTTGTATCCAGTAGAGCCTTGCTGATAATAACATAAAGGCAAATAAGGTTATGAAGGCCAGTTGGATTAATCTTTTATGAATTATGTTTACTTCTTTTTTTCTCATAAATTCACCCCATTAACTAGATAGTATAACCAGTTAATGGGGAAATAATCATTTATTCAGTATTGAATTTATCTTAGTAACTATTATATCTATTGCTACTTTATTGTAGCCGCCTTCAGGGATAATTATATCTGCATATTTTTTACTTGGCTCTACAAATTGAAGATGGGCAGGTCTTACAGTAGCCATATATTGTTCAATTACCGATTCCAAGGTTCTGCCTCTTTCCTTTATGTCTCTTAGTATCCTCCTTATTACCCTCACATCGGAATCAGTATCTACAAATATTTTTATATCACATAAATTCCTTATTTCTTCATCATTTAGTATGAGTATCCCTTCTAAAATAATTATTTTCTTAGGGTATACTGTTATAGTTTCTTTCTTCCTATTATGCTTTTCAAAATCATAGATTGGTTTTTCAATAGGTTTATAGTTTAATAGGTTCTTTAAATGCTTTATGAGCAGTTCATTGTCAAAGGCTAAAGGGTGGTCATAATTGGTTTTTTCTCTTTCTTCAAAGGTTAAATGACTCTGATCCTTATAGTATGAATCCTGCTCTATAATACAAACATCTTCTTCTCCAATATGCCTTAATATTTCTCTAGAAACAGTACTTTTCCCTGATCCAGTACCTCCCGTTATCCCTATTAATATGGGTTTATGCATATAATCAATCCTTTCTTTTCTTTCTAATTATATACCAGGGCTCAACAGCTTCCTTTATCTTCATCTTTAATATCTGCTGTGGATGGGGGGCTGTATCAATTTCATTACCTTCTTCATCTAACATCAAATCAATGGTCTGGGTGAAAAAGTCCCTTCCTGGTCCAAATATTTCAACTTCATCACCCCTACACATTCTATTTCTTTGTTCAACAGTAGCAAGCTTTGTGTCAGGATCATAATCCAATACAAGGCCTACGAAATCATAATTTCTTATATAGGTACTAGTTGTATAAATTTGGTCCTCTTCCGTAGGTTTCTTGAAAAAGAAGCCAGTAGTAAAATCTCTATGGCTTGCTTTTTTTATCTCATCTAACCATTCCTCTTTAAATTTGTAGTTTTCCGGATCCTTAAGATATTCATCTATAGCCATTCTGTAGGAACGAAGTACAGTTGCCACATAATAGGAGCTTTTAACTCTGCCTTCTATTTTGAAACTTTTTATACCTGCTTCTATTAGCTCTGGAATATGCTCTATCATGCATAAATCCTTTGAATTAAATATATAGGTGCCTTTGTCATCCTCATAGACTGGAAAGTATTCACCTGGTCTTTTTTCTTCCATTAGGTAATATTTCCATCTGCAGGCCTGGGCACAGTCTCCCCTATTAGCATCTCTACCTGTCATATAGTTGCTTAATAAGCATCTGCCTGAATAAGAAATACACATGGAGCCATGTACAAAGGTTTCAATTTCAAGATCCTTTGGTGCCCTATCTATAATTTCCTTTATTTCTTTTAAGGATAATTCCCTTGCTAATACAATTCTTCGTATTCCTAGATTATACCAAAACATTACCGTTTCATAATTGGTTACACTAGCTTGAGTACTTAAATGGATAGGCAAGTCTGGTACAGCTTTTCTTATAAGTGTCATTACTCCCGGATCAGATACTATTACAGCATCTACGCCTAAATTATATAGCTTTCTTACATAATCCTCTAAGCCCATTAAATCCTCATTATGAGGTATTATGTTCATGGTAATATATACCTTTTTATTTCTTTCATGGGCATATTCAATTCCTTCTTTTAATTCTTCCAAGGTAAAATTTTTAGATGCCTTTCTTAAACCAAATCTGTCTCCACCTAAATAAACAGCGTCAGCTCCATAGTTAATAGCCATTTTAAATTTTTCCAAATCTCCAGCAGGTGCTAATAATTCTGGTTTGTTCATATATTTACTCCTCCCTATATGTTATAGACACGCCATCACCTATAGGAATGACACATGTCTCGAAATTTTCCAAGTTATTTATATATTTAAGATACTTTCTTAATCTATTCACAATAGTTTTTTTTCGTCTTACAACTAGTTTATCAGAAGCCACCATTCCCTTGTATAGTACATTATCAGATATTATAATACCGCCAATATTAAGTAGTTTGGCACAATCACTAAAAAAATCTAAATATTGACCCTTTGCTGCATCTAAAAATATAAAATCATATTTGGCCTTTAAATATTTCAGTATCTCTTGTGCTTCCCCATAAAAGACCTTAATCCTATGGTCGTATGCAGCCTTCTTAATATTCTGTCTAGCTATATAAACCATATCATCATTTCTTTCAATGGTGTCTATTATACAGCTATCCTCTGTAGATGAGGCCATAAGAATAGCAGAATATCCTATAGCTGTTCCTACTTCTAATATTCTCTTGGGCTTATGAATTTTTAATAATACTTTTAATAGCTGGGCCACTTCCCTTTCAACTATTGGAATATTATGCTCTAAAGCATATTCTTCCAATTCTTTCAAAATCCCTTCATGGGGAGGGAATAAGCTTCTTATATAGCTTTCTACATATTCTTCATTAATCAATCTACAACCTCCTTGACATAATTAATACGTGGTTAAACCACGTATTAAAATTTATTTGCTAGGATCTGCATTTATATGCTCTTCATAGGTCACTGAAAAGATATGTCCGCCTGAGCCATCTTCCTTTGCCCTAAAGTACAAATAATCTACATCTGCTGGGTTAAGGGCTGCAATTAAGGACTTTTCTCCAGGTGAAGCAATTGGTGCAGGAGGTAATCCACTGTGTATATAGGTATTATAAATAGAATCTATTTGCACATCCTCCCTTGAAAGATTTTCCTTCCTTTCTCCCAACACATATTGGACTGTTGCACAGGACTGTAAGGGCATGTTTATCCTTAATCTATTGTGGAAAACTCCAGATATTAAATGTCTTTCATCATCCCTTTTAGCTTCCCTTTCAATAATAGAAGCTAAAGTAACTACTTCATTTAAGGTCATGTCAACCTTATTCATTTCCTCTTTCAAAATTTCTTCATATTCCTGCTGAAATTTTGAAAGCATCTTTTCAATAATCTCTTCTTCAGTTGAATCTACATATATTTCATAAGTTGCTGGAAATAGATAACCTTCAAGGCTTTGACCCTTATTTAATTCCTTTAGGAAGGGAAATTTATCTTCAAAATTTGCCTTATCAGATACTAAATCCATAAATCTGTCAAAGTCAACTAAACCCTCATCAGATAATTTTTTAGCCATGTCCTTCAACTCGTATCCTTCAGGGATAGTAAATTTGACCACATTATTATTCTTTCCTCCCCTGGATAGAGAGTCTATAATTTCATACAGAGACATGGAAGTATTTAATACATAAGAACCTGCTTTTAATGAGGATTCAGCATTTTTCTTCTTTAAGGCTATTCTAAAAATTAACTCATTCCTAATCAAGCCATTATCTTCCAGTATTTTAGCAATTTCCTTGGAAGTGCTTCCTAAGGGTATTTCAAGAGAAATATCCTTGGGATTTTCTACTTCCATAGGAAGAATGGCCTTATTGTAATATGACATAGCCATTCCTGCAGTTAATATAAAAACAAGTATTATTAATATCAAACCTATTTTTAGTTTTTTATACTTTCTTCTGTTGAGTTTTTTTGTGCCTATCACAAAATCTCCACCTTTAATAGACATTTATCTTTTTAATTATACAATTTTGTTTATTAGATTACAAGGTATTATCTTTTTTCTAAATAAACTTTTGTTTTTTCATAGGCTGATAGCATCACATATCCAAATATAGCAATGGATGCAATTTCACCAGCAGCAATTCCTAAAACTGTAAACAAATAGGGAACCTTTGTAAAATAAGAAACCCATATGGATACTATTAAGCCATTTAATATTATAGGTGGTAATGCAGCCATTAATTTATTAGGCATTTTGCTAGTTAAATAGGCAGCAATTAAGGTAACTAAACTTCCTCCAATTATATCCACTAAACCAAAGGAAGAATAGCTGGAAAGTATTATATTTGATATAAGGCATCCAATAAATAATCCTGGAATTGCAGCCGTTTCAATAAAGGGAAGCAGGGTCAAACCTTCTGCTAATCTTAACTGGACTGGACCAAATGCTAAGGATCCCATTGGTATTTGTATTAAAACCAGTATTATATATATGGCTGCAATCAAGCTAGCTTTAGTAAGAAACTTAGTATTCATTACTATTCCTCCTTTATTATTGTTTACCTATACCTAGGTCCATATCTATAGCTTCTCCAATTATTTTAGTAATATCTTGTATTAATTGAGAAAATCTATACTCCGCAATTAGAAACTCATTAATTGATGGATTGTGCCTTAATATTTCTTCCAAATTTTTAAGCTTCTCTAGTTCCTTTTCTTCTATCTCCTTATCTGACAATTTCTTCATTTGTAATTCTAAAAGCTGCATTCTATAATCTTCTAACATTTTCTTGTTTCCTTCATTGCTGTATACAATTTTTTTCTTCTCTCTATAATTTCTGTATTGGTCAGAATTCATAATTGCTCTTTTTAATTGATGGGCTAAATCATAAACATTACTCATATTGACCCCCCTAAGTTTAAATATTATAGGCAATATAAGTATAATACGATTTATTATCCCAGTCTACATTTATTATAACATCATATAGGACAAATATCATTTATAATGCAGAAATTTCACTTAAAAACATATAATAGTTGATATATAGTTGAAAAATCCTAACATATGAATATGTTAGGATTTTCAAACTTAAATTATACTTCCATTATTATTGGTAAAATCATTGGATTTCTCTTAATCTTTTCATACAGGAATTTTCTTAAGGAATCTCTTATACTTGATTTCAATGTAGACCAATCTGTAATATTCCTTTTCTCACATTCACTCAATGCAGCCTTAACAACATTTCTTGCCTCTTCCATCAAATCTTCTGATTCTCTAACATATACAAATCCTCTGGATATTATATCTGGACCGGCAATTACTTTTCCTTCCTGTTTACTCATGGTAACAACTACAACCATTAAACCATCTTCGGATAAGTGCTTTCTATCTCTCAGTACAATATTGCCAACATCACCTACTCCTAGACCATCCACTAATATGTTGCCTGCAGGTACAGATTGGGTAATAGTTCCAGTATTTTTTGTAAACTCTATTACATCACCATTGTTAGCTATAAATATATTTTCCTTTGGCATTCCTAATTCCATGGCCAATTCTGCATGCCTTTTTAAATGCCTAAACTCACCATGAACTGGTATGAAAAATTTTGGTTTTAAGAGTGTATGCATAAGTTTAAGCTCTTCTTGGCAGGCATGGCCAGATACGTGTACGTCTGCCAATGACTCATATATAACCTTGGTACCAATTTCAATAAGTCTATTTATAACTTTAAATACAGTTTTTTCATTGCCAGGTATTGGTGATGCAGAAACTACAACTGTATCCTCTGGTACTAGCTGAATTTTTTTATGCTCGGAAAAAGCCATCCTTGACAGTGCAGACATTGTCTCTCCTTGACTGCCAGTAGTCAAAATAACCAGTTCATTATTTTTATATTTATTCATATCATTTATATCAATTAAGGTTCCTTCTTCCATTTTTATATATCCTAGTTCACAAGCCACATTTAAGGTATTTATCATACTTCTGCCTGAGACAGTCACCTTTCTACCGTACTTTTCTGCTGCATTTATCACTTGTTGAATTCTGTGAATGTTGGAGGCAAAGGTTGCTACAATTATTCTTTCCTCTGCTTTTGAAAATATATCATTAAAGGTATCTCCTACAGTCCTTTCTGACATGGTGTATCCAGGTCTTTCAACATTAGTGCTGTCTGCTAATAAAACTAATACTCCCTTTCTTCCCAACTCAGCAAACCTGTGTAGATCAATGGTTTCTTCATTTATAGGAGTAAAATCAATTTTAAAATCTCCTGTATGAACCACCATACCTACCGGTGTATTAATTGCTATTGCAACAGAGTCTGGTATGCTGTGGGTTGTTCTAATAAACTCTATTGAAAAGGAACCCAGTTTTAGTTTATCCCCTGCTTTTACCTGTACTAAATTGACCTTATTATTTAAATTATGTTCCTTTAATTTATTATCTAATAGGCCTAATGTTAGCCTAGTACCATAAACAGGAACATTTAGCTCTTTAAGAAAATATGGTAAACCTCCAATGTGATCTTCATGTCCGTGGGTCAATAGTATTCCTCTTATTTTGCTTTTATTTTTTATTAAATAAGTTATATCAGGAATTGCTATGTCTATTCCCAGCATGTCATCTTCTGGGAAAAGCATACCACAATCTATAACAACAATATCATCTTTATATTCAATAACAGTAATATTTTTTCCTATTTCTCTAAGTCCACCTAATGGTATGATTTTTAGTTTATTTGTTTTCCTCGACACTTTATCATCTCCTTTTATATTAATTTTTCCATTTGTATTATTTATATGAATACATACCCGCTGTAAAATATCTCTAAAAAAATAAACCCTATAAAGGGTTTACTTTTCACAGTCTGAACAATACCCGAAAAATTTAACATTGTGATCTACTATACTGAAACCATACTCCCTTTCAATTTCATTTTCCAGCGTTTCCAATAAATCCATCTTGACCTCTATAACCTTGCCACAATTTAAACATATTAAATGATGATGTTGGTGCTGCTCTGTATCATAAATTAATTCATATCTATTATAACCATCATCAAAATTCACCCTGCAGACTATGTTCAATTTTTCAAATAATTGTAAAGTCCTATATACTGTTGCTATACCAATATCAGGGCATTTTAGCTTAACAATATTATAAATTTCTTCTGGATTTAAATGCTTTTCGTGGTTTTCTAAAATAGCATCAAGTATTGCCTTTCTTTGTGTAGTTAATTTATACCCTTCTTCTTTCAAGATTTCTTTAACATCTTTTACATTTATATCCATATTTTCACCTGCTTATAGTTCTCAATACTAGCATACTAATATTAGCTACACTTGTCAAGCCATGTATTCATTGCAATCTTTCTTTTCTAATTTCTTCATAGGCTTCTTTTACATCCTTATACTCTTGATCATTATCTAGGGGTACCAGAATAGTTCCCCCATTTTCATCTAACTCAAATCTTAAAAATATTTCTTTTTTCAAATCATCCATAGGTATTAAAGCAGCATAGTTTGAATCATCCAAGCCAAAAGTCATTACCAATTGGAATTCAACCTTATTGCCCATTTCGTCTAGTAAAACTATTTTTTCTTGCATATTATCACCTTCTTGTTCTATCTAAATAAGATTGTAGTATATAGGTTGCTGCTACCTTATCTATAACTTTTTTTCTGTTTTTCCTTTTTACATCACTTTTAATAAGCAGTTTTTCTGCTTGAACCGTTGTAAGCCTTTCATCTTCCAATACTATGTCTATATTAACCTTGTTTTTGAGCTTGTCAACAAAATCTAATACCTTTTCACCTTGAGGCCCAATGGTATTATTCATATTTTTAGGAATACCCACAACAATTTTTCTTATATTATACTTATTAATAATTTCTATTAAGGAATCAATATCCTTTTTATAACTTTCTCTTCTAATAGTCATTAAACTTTGGGCTGTAATTAATAAGGGATCACTAATTGCCACTCCAATTGTCTTGTCTCCCACATCTAATCCCATTATTCGTTCCATTCCATCACCTTTAAACAACCTTTATACAAAATTCAGGACAATTTCTAGCACAATAGCTGCATAGGATGCAGTTTCCATTTGGTACTGCTTTACCATTCACTAATTTAATACCATTATGCTTGCATGTTTTAACACATCTTCCACAACCAATACAATAGTCAGCCACAATTAATCTTCTGTTCTTACTGCTTATATTTTTCCTTAAATTTTCAGGTGCGTAACCTGATTCCATTAAACTAATATTACAGTCTATTTCATCCTTAGACTGCATGCCAATTGCTATAGAATGTATAAAGGAAATATTTTTAACAAAATTAAATGCTTCTTCCGCCTTTCCTATTAAATGGCCTCCTCCCAAAGGCTTCATGGCAAAAATACCCTTTCCTATATCATATGCCTTTTTAATGGCCTTTAACATATCTTCAATAGAACCATCCTGTATTCCTATACCTTGCATATTTACTATGGGATGAATAATTTCTATATCATCAACTTCTATAGCACCTAAAACCCCTTCTATTCTATGAGTGGATATTCCAATAGCTCTAATTTTACCTTCCTTTTTAGCATCTTTAAAATATTCAATAGCCTCCCAATGGCCTCTTATAGTATGAATACTTTCCTGTTCATGTAACATAAATATATCTATATAGTCAGTATTAAGTTCTGACAAGGCTAATTCCAAGCTTTTCTTAGCCATATCATAGGTATAAGCATAGCATTTAGTAGATATTATATATTTTTTTCTATCTATAACTTTTAGGGCTTCCCTAATATAGTCATAATTATTATATATTTCAGCTGTATCTAAAAAATTTATTCCTCTACTATAGGCATATTTTATTAAGTCAGCGCCATCTTTTACAGATAAATTTGCTTGAAAGGGTGTCATAGTCAAAGAACCAAAACAAAGCCTTGAAACTTCAATCCCTGTACTTCCCAACTGAACCTTATCCATTATAAGTCATCTTCCTATCCTTGTTGTATTCTTTTTTCTTCAGTAAATAAAAATACTAAAAATATTGTACAAATATTTAGGGCTATGGAAGCCAGCACTAAACCTGAATCGTTTACTAAAAATCCTATTATGCTTCCAAATATAATAGATATATATCCTTTATTAATTTTCCTATTAATTAAATATTTGTATCCGTTTCTATATAAAAAGGTCAACATTCCTTGAACAATTATATTTGAAAATAAAACTTTTGTCCAGAAGGAATTGCCAACTAGTTTTATATTCATGGCTAGTTTTCTAATAATAATATTATTGGCTATATACAAACCCTCATCCCTAACCTTCATTAATGCTTCCCCAAGATGGGTAGGATTTGGGTTAAATTTAAGATCTATAAAGCCTAAAATTCCTAAAAAGAAAGCCACTGTCAATGCAATAATAGCCATACTTTTTAAACTGAATTTCTTTTCTATGGCTTCTAATATAAATAAGAGGCTGGCAGATAAAAATGAAATCATGCCTCCAACATTGGCCCCTAGCTGCGGATGACCTACTAAGACTACTGTTAAAAGTAACATTATACCTAAAGTCACTATATTATTAAGTCTTTGGTATATTAAATTTATGCTAATCATAGCAACTGGTAACAATAAACCAACCATTTCGTTACCCAATCCGTAGTATCTTGCTCCAATAATTGGATCGTAACTTAAAACTGAAAATTTACTAAAAGCATTATCTAACAGTATATCAAGGGTTATAATAATAAGATATAAAAAATTAAGGCTATAGAATGTACTTATACCATTATATCTATTTAAAATAAAGAGGTATATGATACTAAGTGCTGATATAACTAAAAAGAATTTATAAATACTATTTATATTAAACAAGGAACTTATTATATAAATAAGAGGTATTCCATATAAAAAAAGAATTAATATTTTTATTATTTTGTTTATATTAAAATCTACCCTAATTTTTATAACTAATAAAAGTGCTGAAAGTAATAATATTATAATAGATATAATACCATAAGCGGTTAAAGATTTAGTCCTTATTTTTGAAGTTAAATCAATACGGCCATTTATTGACTTGATATAAGTAAAAACATCCTCTTTCTTTTCCCAGGTAATTTTATTACCAGAGGCTTTTTCTGTTTTTATACCAAAAAATTCGGCAATGGTTGGTACAATATCTAAATTTGATACAATACCTGTATATTTAGTTGTAGCTGAACTAAGAATGCTTTCTTCTATATTGCTACCCCATAATATTAAAGGAGATAAGCGACTTCCCTTAATTTTCTCTTCACCACTGTTGGGGCTAAATATAAATATAAGAGACTCTCCTTTATTAACGCTATTAATTAATTCTCCAATAAAAGCGTCAATATCATTTAAAATATTATTTCTCTGCTCAAAAAACCTATCATCACTAATATAGCTACTTGTAGTATGAAGCCTAAATAAATCTCCCGTATCTATTACAAAAAGAGAAGTTTCATTTTGTAGTTTTTTTATTTCATTCATTATCTTATCATAATCAGTTTTTAAACCGTAGGGATATTCTTCATCTTCAATAAGTATGTCATCAACATTTCCAAAATCTATTAATCCTTTAGAGTCCATAGGTATAAAGGATGAATATCTATAAGTATAATCTATTGTATCACTATTACCAAAAATAGCAGTCTTTAACCCATTTTCATGGAGAAGATCACCTAATAGGCCTATATAGGGAGTATATCTATTATCCTCATTTTGAATATATAGTCTACCTATTTCTATATTGCCAACAGAATAATCCCCTTCAATTTTGCCTATTCTATTTTCATATATTTCCTTATACTCTCCAATTAGATTGTAGAATTGAGAACTAGTATTGTTTGCATAAGTTTTACCAGAAGAGTTAATGGTTACAAAACTTTCCGCCCCTGTATAACTATTTAATCCTCGTACATTCATTAAGGCAAAACCAGCCTCATTTATTACTTTTGTCAAATTTGGCATCTTTTCTATGTCCTGAAGGGTAAGCTTATTAACTACAAGAATATATACTTTTTTACTATTTGAATTTTCTTCTATTCCATAGGAAATATGGTATGTAGATATTAGAACCAATAAAGTAAGAATGATTATCATAAATCTACTTGTTAGCTTCAACTACATATCTCCCCTAAATATTATTTTCCTTCTCCAAATAACTCCTAAGTATTTCCTCTAAAAGTTCATCTCTTTCAACTTTCCTAATGATACTCCTTGCATCCTTATGACTTGTAATATAGGTTGGGTCACCTGATAAAATGTAGCCTATTATTTGATTTATCGGGTCATAGCCCTTTTCTTTTAATGCATCATATACTGCAAAAATAATCTTTTTAACTTCGCTATCTATATCCTTATTTGTCTCAAATTTCATCGTTTCATTTAAATTATTATTCACATTAACACCTCCTATAATATTTATAACATATCTTTAATAAAATATGCAGTGCTAAAATAAATATTAGCTTAATAGCTAATATTTATTTTAGCTGCTCCTTTAGTACAGAAGGCACCTTGCTCAAAGCTTCATTTACTTTACTTATGTCCTTGCCACCTGCTTGAGCCATATCTGGGCGGCCTCCGCCACCACCACCAGCTATTTTAGCAACTTCTTTTATTATGTTACCAGCATGGATTCCCTTATTAACTAAATCTTTAGTAACCATGCATAAGAAATATATCTTAGTGTTTTCTACACTTGCAAGGACCACTACTCCAGATTCTAATGAATCTTTTATCTTGTCTCCTAGATTCCTTAAACTATTCATATCCATGTTTTCAACCTTGTAGGTAATTAAATCTATGTTTTCCACATTTTGCTTAGAATTTAATATTTCGTCAACTAAAGATGAAGCCATCTTACTTTGTAATAGCTCTATTTCCTTTTCCTTTGATTTCAATTCTTCCATTAGATTTTGAACCTTGCCAAATACATCTTTTTTATTTACCTTCATAATTTGTGCTATGGCTGTCATATCTTTTTCAAGGTCTAACAAATATTTATATACGCTTCTGCCTGTAATAGCTTCAATTCTTCTTACTCCAGCTGCAATACTTGATTCTGATATTATTTTAAACATTCCAATAAAACTTGTATTTTTAACGTGGGTTCCTCCGCAAAGTTCCTTTGAGTAATCACCCATTTGTACTACCCTAACCTTATCTTTATACTTTTCTTCAAATAATCCAACTATACCTGCTTCCTGTGCTTCATCAAGACTTGTCTCAAAAGTTTTTACTTCCAGAGCTTCTAATATCTTTTCATTTACAATTCTTTCTATTTCTTTTAATTCTTCATCCTTAACTGCTTCAAAATGGGTAAAGTCAAATCTTAATCTGTCTGGCAACACTATGGAACCTGCTTGATTTACATGTTCACCTAGTACGTCCTTTAATGCCCTGTGTAGTAAATGTGTAGCTGAGTGATTTCTCATAATATCATAACGATAATTGTAATCAACCTTTGCTTCTACTTCATCACCTATATTTAATATTCCCTTATCTACTTTTATGTGGTGAATTATAATATCATCCTTTGCATATTGAGTATCTAAAACCTTAGCTGAAAAACCATCATTCGTGATAGTACCCTTATCCCCTACTTGACCTCCTCTTTCTGCATAAAAAGGAGTTTTGTCTAATACCACAATTCCTTTCATTCCTTCTTCTATTGTATCTTGTGAATTGCCTTCAACAATTATTTCAACTACCTTAGATTTAGTATCAAAGGTTTCATATCCTTTAAATTCAGTATCTATTTCTTTAGTAAACTCAATTACATCACTATGTTTCCAGCCAGTATCTGTAGATTTTTCCCTTGCTCTTCTAGCCCTTTCTCTTTGTTTTTCCATATAAATATTAAATTCCTCTTCATCTACAGCTAAACCTTTTTCTTCTAATATTTCACGTGTCAAATCAAGAGGGAATCCATAGGTATCATACAATTTAAAGGCCTTTTCCCCGTCAAGATATTTTTGATTTTTACTTAGTATCTCTTCAATATAGGTGTCCAGAATTTGTAGTCCCTGATGAATTGTCTCTTGGAATTTTTCTTCTTCTGCTCTTATAACTTTTAAAATTCTCTCTTCATTTTCCTTAATCTCAGGATAAATTACCTTCCAAGAATCTATAACTCCAGATACAACTGTGCTTAAGAAAGGCTTTTCTATTCCCAGTAGTTTACCATGTCTAGCAGCTCTCCTGATAAGCCTTCTTAGTATATATCCTCTACCCTCATTGCTTGGCAAAACACCATCAGAAACTAAAAAGGTCATAGCCCTACTATGGTCTGTTATAACCCTTATTGAAACATCCCATTCTTCATTTTGTCTGTATTTTTTTCCTGATATTCCTTCAACAATATTCAATATCTCCTTAATTGCGCTAACTTCAAATATATTATCTGTACCTTCCATCACTGTAGCTATTCTTTCAAGTCCCATACCAGTATCTATATTTGGATGCTTTAATGGATGATAGTTACCATTTTCATCCTTATCAAATTGAGTAAATACTAAGTTCCATACCTCTATATATCTATCACAATCACATCCAGGCTTACAATCCTCTTTACCGCAACCATATTTTTCCCCTCTGTCTACATATATTTCTGAACAGGGACCACAAGGGCCTACTTCTAATTCCCAAAAATTATCCTCTTTTCCTAATCTAACTATTTTCTCTTCAGGTACACCCACATCATTTTTCCATATTTCAAAAGCCTCATCATCATCTTCATATATTGATACCCAAAGTAGTTCTGGAGGGATCTCCATATTTACAGTTAAAAATTCCCATGCCCATTGTATAGCTTCTTTTTTAAAATAATCACCAAATGAAAAATTACCTAACATTTCAAAAAAAGTTGCATGTCTATCAGTTTTCCCTACATTTTCAATATCTGCAGTCCTAATGCATTTTTGGCAAGTAGCAACCCTTTTTCTAGGTGGTTTTTTCTCTCCAGTAAAATATGGCTTTAAAGGTGCCATACCTGCATTTATTAATAACAAACTCTTATCATTCTGAGGAACTAAAGAAAAACTAGGTAAAATTAAATGATCTTTTCCTTCAAAAAAGTCTAAAAACTCTTTTCTTATCTCATGTAAACCAATTTTTTTCATACTTACACACCTCTTATATCAATTTTTAAAAAAATTCGCCCCTTGTCAAAGGGACGATAATCCACGTTATATCTATAATTTGGATTATAATTTAAAGATATGCATTTGTCAACATCCTAATGGTTTTCTATTTTTTCACAAGATTTCGCTTCTTAATTTTATCTATAAAAAATCCTATTAATATTTTTACTGTAGCTACTACAGGAACAGAAAAAATCATTCCCATTACGCCGAACATCCCACCAGCTATAATTAAAGATAGTAACACTGTTATAGGATGTATTCCTGTGCTGTCCCCTATTATTTTAGGTGCTAGTACATTGTTTTCTATCCACTGGATTATTACAAAGGCTACTGCAACCCAAAAGCCTTTAACAAGACTATCTAATGAGGCAAATATTACAGCAGGTAAAAAGCCTAAAAAAGGTCCAAAGTATGGAATTATGTCTGCTATGCCTGTTATTAAACCTATAACTATTGCAAAATTAATATCTAGTATGAGTAATAATATTGTAGTAGCAATTCCAACATAAACTGCCAAAATTAATCTGCCTCTAATAAACTGGCTTAAAGCCCTATCTATTTCTACAAATAGCTCCTTTACATCCTGCCTCTTACTCTTGGGTATTGTTAAATATAGTAAATTTTTAAAATAATCCTTATCTCTTAAAAAGTAGAAGGTTAGTATAGGTATCAGTATAAAGCTTACTATTTTACTAAAAGCCTTAACTACTCCATCAATAAACTTGCTAATATTAGTAACTATTATATTTTGTAATCTATCTAAATTTTGTATTACTACCTCTTCTATACTTTTCATTATGGATGGTATATATTCTACTTCTGAGTAATATTTGTCATACAAACTATTTAAAAAATCCGTAAAACTCCTAATATATGCTGGAGTAACTGATAAAAGTCCTCCAATTTCTTCACCAATTCTTGGAATTATAGAAACAGAAATTCCAACTATTATGCCCAATATAACTATGTATAAAATTAGAACTCCTAAGGTTCTGGAAATATTATGTTTTTCAAAATAGTTTATTATAGGATTAAATAAATAAGCTATTACAACTGAAGCTATAATTGTAAAAAAGGTATCTTTTAATATAGTAAATTCTTTTGATAGTTGAATAAATATATAAATAAATAATACAATAAGAAGAATAGGTAATCCTTTTTTTCTGCTTATTTTAATTCTTCTATTGCTTTCTACAAATCTATTTCCAATATGTATAAGATAATAAATAATTAAAACTAATAATATAAATACTAAAAGCATTAAATGTCTACTTAAATAAGGATAATGAACATTCATAGTACTTGTCTCCATTTTTAATATTGGATAAGCAGCAAAGCTGCCTATCCCCATAATGAATTCATTCCATTCATTAAAGTAGCTTTTGCCCTTCTAGCAGTTTTTCTTATCTTTCTTTTTGGAATATTGTTTACTACCTTTGTTCCAACTACCATGCCTAGGGAAATTCCTAGAACACTTCCTATTAATGCTCCATTTCTAAAGCCATTTCTGTTCAACTATATCCTCTCCTTTACTATTATATACATTATTGTTTCTCTTAGTACTTAATTAATTCCATATAAATATTTACAACAATAGATATTATTGTTAATTAAATTAAAATACTGCTGGGTATAGATATACAATCTTCATTTATATAAATAGTATCCAGGAGAGGAATATAATTTCTACCCTTAAGAAGATCTTCTATTATGCCCTCTGTAATTATAAAGCCTTCAACTTTTCCCTCATCTTTATCTATTACGACATCCTTTACAAAACCTATACATTCACCATATTCATTTCTTATTTCTTTGTCAATAAGCTTGTATCCTTCGTTAGTATTTTCAACATATTTATCCATTTTAAAATTAAATATATCTGTATTATTATATATAATTTTATTGTTTTCTTGAAAGGATAAACTTTTATAATCAATAATTACCTTATTCTTTAATAAATTTCCATTATTTATTACTATATAATCTATTCTCCTATAATCACTTGAATATAGTACATCCTTTATTCTACCAATAGGATTCTTTAGATACTTATCCATTACTATTAATGTAATTAATTGTTTATATCTTATCACAATTATACCCCTTTTCTTATACTTGTAAATTTATTTTGTTATGAAAAAGGGTAATTTATTAATTCAAAATTAACCAATTTATTGATTCAAGGGGTATACTATACAATTAAGCATGTTCATGATCATGTATATCTTCAACAGGATTGAAATTTTCTAATCCTTTAATTTTTACATTATTCTTTTTTGCATAGTCATATAAGGCTGCCTTTATAGCTTGTTCAGCTAATAGGGAACAGTGCATTTTAATAGGTGGCAAACCATCTAAGGCTTCTGCTACAGCCTTGTTTGTAACTTCCATAGCTTCTTCTATTGTTTTACCCTTTATTAATTCTGTTGCCATACTTGATGAAGCAATGGCAGAACCACAGCCAAAAGTTTTAAACTTGACATCAACTATTACCCCATCCTCAATCTTTAAATACATCTTCATGATGTCACCACATCTGGCATTGCCTACTTCACCAATACCATCTGCATCTTCTATTTCTCCTACATTTCTTGGATTTCTAAAGTGATCCATAACCTTTTCTGAATACATTTATTTTCCCTCCTTAACCTTCTCATACAAAGGTGACATAGTTCTTAATCTTGATACAATTTCTGCAAGCTTTTCTACAACATAATCTACTTCTTCTTCAGTATTAAAATCTCCCAAGGTCAACCTTACTGAACCATGGGCAATTTCATGGGAAAGTCCAATAGCTAGTAAAACATGGGATGGTTCTAAAGAACCTGAGGTACAGGCAGAACCACTAGATGCTGCAATACCTTCCATATCAAGACTTAGCAGTATTGATTCACCTTCTATAAACTCAAAACAGACATTTACATTTCCAGGAAGCCTATTTGTTGGATGGCCATTTAGTCTTACATAATCTATTTTTTCTAGGATTTTATTTATCATTCTATCCCTTAATTTAATAAGTTTAGCATTCTTTCCTTCTAAATTTTCATAAGCCAGCTCTATAGCTTTTCCCATACCAACTATTCCTGGTACATTTTCTGTGCCTGCCCTTCTATTCCTTTCCTGTCCACCTCCAGTAATTAGAGGATCTATTTTCACACCTTTTCTTACATATAAGGCACCAATTCCTTTTGGCCCGTAAAATTTATGGGCTGACATAGATAATAAATCTATATTTAATTCATTAACATCAATTTTAATATGTCCTATTGCTTGAACAGCATCAGTATGAAAATATATACCTTTTTCTTTGGCAATCTTACCTATTTCTTTTATTGGCTGAATAGTACCTATTTCGTTGTTTGCAAACATAATAGAAATTAATATAGTATCATCAGTAATAGATTTTTTTAATTGCTCTAAATCTACAATTCCATATTGGTCAACATCCAAGTAGGTTACCCTAAATCCTTCCTTCTCTAAATATTCGCATGTATGTAATACAGCGTGATGTTCAATCTTACTTGTAATTATATGATTGCCTTTATCTTTATTTGCATAAGCAACACCTTTTATTGCCCAGTTATCAGCTTCTGATCCACCGGCTGTAAAAAATATCTCTCTAGGATCAGCATTGATTGCTTTTGCAACTTTTTCTCTTGATATTGATATGGCATTTTTAGATTTGCTACCAAGAGTATATATACTAGATGGATTGCCATAGTTAACATTAAAATAAGGTAGCATTTCATCTAATACTTCTTTTTTTACAGGTGTTGTAGCTGCATTATCCATATAAATATACTTATCCATATTAAACCCCCCCAACAGACTTATTAGCACTTTCTATTTCTTTTTGTTCATCTACCATATCCTGTAAGGTTATAGAATCAATTACGTTGTTGATGCTATCCTTCATTCTCTTCCAAACTAACCTAGTAACACATTTTTCTTCCATATGACAGCTAGAATTGTCGTCTGTTACACAATAAACAGGTGCCATGTCTCCTTCCAGAGCCCTTAAAATATTTCCTACTGTTATATTTTTTGGGTGTTTAGCTAACATATACCCACCCTGGGCACCTCTAACGCTTTTTATTAGTCCAACTTTTCTTAAGGTAGAAAAAAGCTGTTCTAAATAGTTCTCAGAAAGTTCCTGTTGGCTTGCAATAACATTTAAGGGAATAGGACCTTGTCCATAGTGTAAAGCTAATTGAAACATTGCTTTAAGTCCATATCTTCCTCTAGTAGATAGTTTCATATTAACACCTCTTCCCAATTCCAACCATATTACTAGGTATTCATAATAAAGTATAGTATACCCTAGTAATTTTGTCAACATTCTATGCTACACATGTATATTATCCCTTATACACAGTAAACTTACTATAAAATCTGAGATTTTTTCTACCTTTAAAATAAAATAAAAAGGAGCCTAAGCTCCTCACATTAATCCTCCTCGCATATATCTCCATATTGTAGTGGGAAAAATAGTGGAAATGGCTCATTATCAAAATCATCACAGATATCTTCCTGTACAAAATCTTGTGCTGGTGGTGGTTCAGGGCAGAATCCAAATGTAGGTACTAAAAGTTGCACCCTGCCAACCACTTTTATTATTATGAATATTCCTACTGCGAAAATCACTCTATTATCCATTATTTCTGGTTGTCCTAGTACCCTAGAACTAGTTTCGACAATAACATTAAGTTGGAACTCATCCCTTGCTTCAGGCATAAATAGTATAATGTCCTTATCTATATCTGGTAAATTTCTCTCAAGAGTTGTTCCATCTTTTAAAATTATTCTATATGGTATTCTTATTGTAAATCGTGCTCTTTTAAAATTTGGTTTATTAGGTATTTTATCTAATCTCAGTGTTTCAGGCAGAATAAAACCCGGATCAAATTTTATTGTGCGGAAGGTGCCATTTTCAATTTCTGCTTCTACTGAAGTAAAACACTCTCTAGCTTGATACTGGGCGTATACCTTATCTACTATTAGACAATCCACTTCTTTTATATGATTTAAATCAAACTCTATCTTTCCGCCTGAATCATAAATATTTTGAGCAGTTGTCATATTTTTCACTCCTTTTATTTAATAAAATCATATCTACTTTCATATTATGAAATATATAAAGATTTGTGATATTTGTTTAAGAATAGGGAGGATATAAATGAAAAAAAATTTTGCTATAAGGGAAGTTATTTTTATAAAGGATTCTTTTAAACAAAGTTTTGTTTTCTTCAAAGATAATAATGAAAACCTTATATTTGATAAAGTTAATGTAGAAAACAACTCCACAGTAATAGATAAGGACGTATTAGATTTTTCTGCTGCCATCGATGAGAATAACAGGTTGCATCTAATCTATATACATAAGAAGGGTGATCTTATATATGGTATATACTCAGATAAGAGCTGGCAAAAAAGAACAATTGGAAAATTTGATATCCAATCTAATACTTACAGACATCTAACCCTATATGTACACAACAATATAGTTAACATCTTTTATGTTTCTGCTAATTTAATAAACCTAAATCTATGGACTATTGAACATATTGTAAAACAAAAAAACAAATGGCAAAAACATATTGTAGCTAACATTTTTTCGGAAAAAGCTGTGGATCCTTTTTTCATCGATAGGGACGAATTTGGAAATATACACCTGGTTTATAGTGGCAAGGAGTACAATAACTACAATATTTACTATTTATTCTATAATATCTTTACAAAAAGATGGGCTACTACTCCTACTCAAATTTCATCATCTTTATCTAATAATACTCTCCCTTACTTGTTTGTAGATTCTCATAATAATATACACATATTATGGTATAGCTCAAATAATAGGGATTATTTCCTTAACTATAAGCGCTATTCTTCCATTGGTGATAGTAGATATCAATGGAAGGAAATTAAGCTGCCTAAAATTTTAGGATACAATTATCCTGCCCTTATGTTTGAAAAATACAATAATTTAAACATAGTATATATTTCTCAGGAAGAAATTTTCAATCTAGTCTCTAAGGATTATGGTATCAATTGGTTTTTAGATAATAAAAGACATATGGAACAGGATCCAGTTTATTTAATTAAGTATTACAATCTTACGCTAAATAGGCGTGAAAATAAGCTAAATCATTATTATGGAAATATTGATAATGGTAGTATTTCTTTTTACTTTGATGATTTCCATGAGGATTTACTAGACAAAAATCTTATTACAGAAGCTGACTTAGATAAGGAAAAAAGGGAATTAGAAGATCTTAAAGATACCTTACTGGATTTACAAAAACAATTAAGTGCTATAAAAGAGGACATGGAATCAATAAAGAATAAATTACAAGATATTGAAGAAAAAGCCCTAAGTAAGAAAAGTTTCTTGAATATTAGATGGTAAATAACAAATTCTCCTTTCTAGTTAGATTTCATTGTATATTCCTAGAAAGGAGAATTTGTAAATGCTAGATTAAATTATCTTAATTAATAATGGGAATATGGGAAAACATTATAGTATTTATGCTTTAATATTTAACTAGCAAAGGTCATAAACTAAGGCTGATATTGCTCCTTGGTTAACATTTAATGCAGCTGCTACTGCTACTGCAGCAGTCGCCTCTACTGTAACCCTGTATACGCAGTGTTTTTCGTAGCATTCATTATGGTCACATATGCTGAAGGCTACTGGTATTGATGCTCCAGCTACAAGGGCTATTCCTGGACTTACATCAAAGGATTGAATTTCAGTTTCTTCTTCTTTTCCACAACGCTTAAATACTCTAAATGTTATAGTTGTATCTACAGCAAGGGCAGCACTTACAGTAATTACAGCTGTAAGATCAAGTTTTACAGTTGGTCTCTTGAAGCAGTGTAAGCCTGATAGGGTTAAACTTCCTAAGGTTCTTGGAGTAACAACTTCACCAACAGCAACAACGCCTAATCCATTAGCGCCAGTTAGGTTATTGCATCTAACCAAAACATTTTGAGGCTTGCAATCTATCGGTGAATGACAATCAGAATCATGTTTTCCGCATTTGCTTGGCTTATAGCCTGGCTGGTAATAAACTGCCATAATAACATCTCCCTCCTTAAAAAATATAAATATGTCTTTGCATTATCATTATATTGAAATACTATAGTTTTGGTTACTTTTTTAAGTTTAAATTTACAAATTTATTGGACTAGGATGATGTTACTATGCCAGTACTAAAAAATTTATTTATACTCCTAAATATACCTTGCTGTTTCTTCCTACTATTATTTTATGGCTTTTTTTCACGCTTCTAGTACCCATAATTGTAGAACCTTCTCCAATAACTGAAGAATCAATGGGGTCCTCTATTCCCCATATATTACATCTATCTAGTATAATGGAATTTTCTATATTAGATTTGTCTATGGTAACTCCATTACCTATTGAAGTATAGGGGCCTATATAGGAATTTTTTATAGTGGTATTTTGTCCAATGACTATAGGACCCCTAATTATACTATTATAAACTGTTGAGCCCTCCATGAGTATTATTTTGCCAGATACTTTAGAATTAATCACTTCACCTGCTATATTTTCCTCCACGGAGGATAATATATCAATATTTTGCTCTATTAGCTCTGAAGGGCTATCTATATCTCTCCAGCTACCCTTTAACTTTTCATAGCCAACCTTGTGTCCGTTTCCCATTAGCCACTTTACTACATTAACAATTTGGTATTGCCCCTTATTAGAATCCTCTATAGCCTTAGAGGCTTCAAATATATTTTTATTAAAAGCATACAGGCCTGTAATAGCCCAGTTGCTAAAGGCCATTTTAGGCCTTTCTTCTAGATCTATGATCCTTCCATTTCCTATATAGGCTACTGAAAATTTTTCAGGTTCTTCTACTTCCTTCAACAAAATTTTGCAAGTCATTTCCTCTTCCTCAAAATTACTTATGAAGCTTTTCAAATCAAAATCAAAAAAATTGTCCCCTAAAAGCATAATAAACTTATCTCCCTTAATAAATTCTTCAGCCAGTAGCAAGGCATGGACTATTCCTTTTGATTCTTTCTCGATTAAATATTGAAAATCCTTTTTTAAATAATACTTAAGCACCTTTTCAAATATAGGCTTATTAAATGCATTTACCACAATTGCTAATTCATTTATACCTGATTTTAACAATAGCTCTATAGTATAAACTAATAATGGCTTATTTCCTATTGGAATTAGCTCTTTAGGAATTGTATAGCTAATAGGAGTAAGATTTTTATCTTCACCTCCACAAAGTATAAGCGCCTTCAATCTATTGCCCCCTTTTACAATCCAATTCCACTAGATAAAACTATTATATGTTTAGGGGAGAGGAATAATAATTGTTTAATATAACATTTATAAATTTATTTTATAATAGAAGCAGGATAATAAAATGAAAAACTTCCAAGTGGATAATCTAATTTAAATTAGAATATCTACTTGGAAGTATCCTATCAAGAGAAAGATCTTTTTATAGACCTAGTTTAACCCTTAACTTTTCAAGCATATCCTTAGTCATAGAATCCAGGTCATAATCTGGATTCCAGCCCCACTCTTCCCTAGCTGCTGAATCGTCAAGGGAATTTGGCCATGATTCTGCAATTGCCTGCCTTACTGGATCCACATCATAATCCAATTCAAACTCAGGAATGTATTTTCTAATGGATGCAGCAATTTCTTCTGGATCAAAGCTCATGGCAGTAACATTAAATGCATTTCTGTGTATAAGTTTTGATGGATCTGCTTCCATAAGCTGTATTATTGCTTTAAGGGCATCTGGCATATACATCATATCCATCTTAGTACCCTTGGCTATGAAGGAAGTATACTTTTTATGCTTTAAGGCGTCATAGTATATGTGGACTGCATAGTCTGTAGTTCCTCCACCTGGCAAGGTTTCATAAGAAATCAGTCCAGGGAAACGCACTCCTCTAGTATCTACTCCAAATTTATGGTAATAATAGTCACATAAAAGTTCTCCAGCTACTTTAGTTACTCCATATATAGTATTTGGTCTTTGTATTGTATCCTGAGGTGTATTATCCTTTGGTGTCGAATCTCCAAAAGCAGCTATTGAACTTGGTGTAAATACTGAACAATTTTCTTCTCTGGCCACTTCTAAAACATTGTAAAGTCCATTCATATTAATGTCCCATGCCCTTTGAGGATTTTTTTCGCCAACAGCAGATAAAATAGCTGCCAAATGAATTATAGTGTTTACTTTATATTTTCTAACTAATTCAGATAAACCTTTTCCATCTGTTACATCCAATATTTCAAAAATACCAGATTCTATTAATTCTTCATGGCCTTCTTTAATTCTTCTACTGGTAGCAATCACATTGTCTGTACCGTATTCTTTTCTCAATAGCATGGTTAGTTCAGAACCAATTTGTCCTAAAGCTCCTGTTACCAATATTTTTCTCATTGGCACACCTCCAAAATATTAAATTTAAGTGTGTTATAATAATAACTATCTATTAGTTATTATTATAACACACCAACACTTATATCATCAATAAATTAGTAAAAGCAAATACCTATGGCTTTAGGTCCTATATGACAACCTATAACAGGACCAATTTCATCAATGGATATTTTAGCATCAGGAAACTTTTCTTCAAGGCTTTCCTTAAGCTTTAATGCTTCAGGCTCGTTTAAAACATGACATATGCTGATTCTTTTTACATCCTCTGGTATCTTTTTAACCATAGCTGCTATGGCCTTAGATTTTCCTCTAACTTTTTCTAATAATTTCAATTCTCCATCCTCAAGCATTATAATAGGTTTAACATTTAAGACATCTCCGATTATGGATTGAATGCTTGAAAGTCTTCCACCTCTTTTTAAATATTCCAAAGTATCCACTGTGAGAAAAATTGACATTTTTTTCTTCTTCTCTTCCAGATGGGATACTATGTCCTCCTTAGTCTTCCCCTTTTGTATCATATTTAATGCATCTTCAACTAAAAATCTTAAATTAGTTGCAGCCTGCAATGAATCTACAATAGTAATCCTTTCATCTCCTAACATATTTTTAGCTAATACTGCATTAGAGTAAGTTCCACTTAATTTAGAAGATAAAAGTATTACTATTATAGATTCGTATCCTTCATCAATGGCCTTCTTATACACTTCAATAAATTCACCAGTTGATGGCTGAGAAGTAGTAGGGAATAAATTTGAGTTTGCAAGTTTATAGAAAAATTCTTCAAATTCTCCAGGAAATCCCTCCTTTTCTTCTACACCATCAAAGGAATAATTAAGTTTTACTACTGAAATATTGTGTTTTTCAGCAAAATCCTTTGTAATATAACTTGTAGAATCTGTTATTATTTTAATTTTTTTCACAAAATCCCTCCTAAATAATAATAGTTTTGCTATAGAAAACTATAGCAAAACTATTATTCCATATTTAAAATTACTTTACAACTATATTATATATCTTTCCTTTTACAAATATTTCTTTTACTATTGTTTTTCCTGCTAAATACTTCATAATATTTTGATTTTCTTTAGCCTTTTCTCTAGCCTGGTCTTGACCATCATCTGCATTTAGTACTATGGTACCTCTTACCTTTCCATTTACTTGTACTGGCATTTCTATTACATCATCTTTTATTTTTTCCTGCTCATATTTAGGCCAAGTACTTTCATTTAACATGCCTTCAAATCCCATAATCTCCCATAATTCTTCTGTTATATGGGGAGCTACTGGATTTAAAAGTATTAAATAAGTTTTAAAGTCTGCCTTTGTTATCTTGCCATGGTCATTAAAGTCATTTAATAATGCCATTAGAGCTGCAATAGCTGTGTTGTATTTTAATGATTCATAATCTTCACTTACCTTCTTTATTGTTTTATGAATTTTGCTTTCTAATTCTTTTGTATATTCATCTCCATCTACTACTATATCCTGTAATCTCCATACCCTGTCTAAAAATCTTCTACAACCCTTAACACCATTTTCAGACCATGGCACACTTTTTTCAAAATCACCAATAAACATTTCATAGGTTCTTAAAGTGTCTGCACCGTATTCATTAACTATATCATCAGGGTTAACCACATTGCCTCTGGATTTTGACATTTTTTCATTGTTTTCTCCCAGAATCATACCATGGGATGTTCTCTTCTTATAGGGTTCACTAGTTGGAACAATGCCTAAATCATATAGGAACTTGTGCCAGAATCTAGAATATAATAGATGCAATGTAGTATGTTCCATTCCACCATTATACCAATCAACAGGTGTCCAGTATTCAAGTGCTTCTTTGCTTGCAAGTTCTTTATCATTATGTGGATCTGTATACCTTAGGTAATACCAGGAGGAACCTGCCCATTGGGGCATTGTATCAGTTTCTCTTCTAGCTTTTGCTCCACACTTTGGACAATCTACCTCTACCCATTCAGTAATGTTAGCAAGTGGTGATTCACCAGTATCAGTAGGCTCATAATTTTCAACCTCTGGTAATTCTACAGGTAAATCTTCTTCAGGTACTGGAACCCAACCGCATTTTTCACAATAAATCATAGGTATTGGTTCTCCCCAATATCTTTGACGGGAAAATACCCAATCGCGTAGTTTGTAATTTACAGCCCTTTTGCCTAATCCATTTTCTTCTAACCAATCACTTATTTTCTTTATAGCATCTTTTACCCTCAATCCATTAATTAGCTCTGAATTTACAAGTATCCCATCTTCTGTGTCTGTATAGGCTTCCTTTTCAACATCTCCACCTTTAACAACTTCTATAATAGGCAAATTAAACTTTTTAGCAAATTCCCAGTCCCTGGTATCATGCCCTGGCACTGCCATTATGGCACCTGTTCCATAGCTCATTAGTACATAGTCTGAAATCCAAATAGGTATCTCTTTTTTATTAACAGGGTTTATAGCCTTAATTCCTTTTATCTCTACACCAGTTTTTTCCTTTGAAAGTTCAGTTCTTTCAAAATCTGATTTTTTACTTACATATTCTCTATATTCATATATTTCATCAATGTTTTGGATACTATCTTTGTATTTTTCAATAAGGGGATGTTCCGGTGCAATTACCATATAGGTTACACCATATAGTGTATCGGGCCTTGTTGTAAAAACTGTTAAACTATCTTCTTTCCCTGCTATCTTAAACTCTACTTCCATTCCTTCAGAGCGACCAATCCAATTTATCTGTTGTATTTTAATTTTTTCAACATAATCAACAGTTTCCAAATCATCAATTAATCTATCTGCATATTCTGTAATCTTAAGCATCCATTGGTTTTTTACCTTTCTGACAACCTCTCCTCCACAGCGTTCACATTTACCACCAACTACCTCTTCATTTGCCAATCCCACTTTACAGGAGGTGCACCAGTTTATAGGCATTTCTTTTTTATATGCTAAGCCTTTTTCATATAGTTTTAAAAAGATCCACTGGGTCCATTTATAATATTTAGGATCTGTTGTATTTATTTCTCTATCCCAATTAAAAGAAAAACCTATGGATTTTAACTGTTCCTTAAATCTTTTCACATTTTGGTCTGTAACTATTCTTGGATGAATCTTATTTTTTATAGCATAGTTTTCTGTAGGCAATCCAAAGGCATCCCAACCAATTGGGAATAATACATTATACCCTTCAAGCCTTCTTTTTCTAGCAACTATGTCAAGGGCTGTATAGGGCCTTGGATGGCCTACATGTAGACCTTCCCCTGATGGATATGGAAATTCAATCAAAGCATAAAATTTTTTCTTTGATTGATCTTCACTAGCTTCAAATACCTTTTTTTCTTCCCAAATTCTTTGCCATTTTCTTTCTATTTCCCTTGGATTGTACTCTTTCATATCTACTCCTCCTTAAATCTTATAAAAATAAAACCTTCCGTCAAAAAATAGAGACGAAAGGTGTATTCCGCGGTACCACTCTACTTGGCAGCATAGGCTACCCACTTAGAATAATAACGGCTATTACCGGTTAAAGCTACTTAATTCGCTTTAACAACTCCAGGACGAGTTCAGCCCTAATTAGTACTGTTTTGCACCAACCAACAGCTCTCTCAAACTAATATCAGGCCTACTACTTCCCTTCATAGTTTGTATTATTTTACGTTGTATTATAGCAAAAGTATACAAATTATTCAAGATTTCCTATTAAAATTCTGCTGATCCTACTGTTCTTGGAAATGGTATTACATCCCTTATATTTTTCATTCCTGTTAAATACATTATTGCCCTTTCAAAGCCAAGTCCATAACCAGCATGTTTTACTCCACCGTATTTTCTTAATTCTAAATACCACCAGTAATCTTCTTTTTTAAGTCCCATTTCTGAAACTCTTCTTTCTAGTACATCAAGCCTTTCTTCCCTTTGGCTACCACCTATAATTTCTCCAACTCCTGGCACAAGTAAATCCATAGCAGCTACAGTTTTTTCATCATCATTTAATCTCATGTAAAAGGCTTTTATATCCTTTGGATAATCAATAACAAATACTGGCCCTTTAAATACCTTCTCGCTTATATATCTTTCATGTTCAGTTTGTAAATCTACACCCCATTCCACAGGAAATTGGAAGTTTTCCTTGGACTTTTTAAGTAATTCTATAGCCTCTGTGTAGGTAATACATTCAAATTTTGAATTTACAATATTTTCTAGCCTTTCAATTAAGCCCTTGTCTATAAAAGAATTGAAAAATTTCATCTCTTCTGGTGCATTTTCCATAACATAATTTATAATGTATTTCATCATATCTTCTGCTAAATTCATATTATCTTTTAGATCAGCAAAGGCTATTTCTGGTTCTATCATCCAAAATTCTGCTGCATGTCTTGGAGTATTGGAGTTTTCAGCCCTGAAGGTAGGACCAAAGGTATAAACTTTTTTGAAGGCTAAAGCATAAGCTTCTGCTTCAAGCTGTCCACTAACAGTTAGATTTGTTTCCTTTCCAAAGAAATCCTTTGAATAATCTACTTTACTATCTTCCGTATGAGGAATGTTTTCCAAATCTAAAGTGGTAACCCTAAACATTTCTCCTGCACCTTCAGCATCGCTTCCAGTTATAATTGGAGTATGAACATACACAAAGTCTCTTTCCTGGAAGAATTTATGTATTGCATAAGCTGCTAAGGATCTTACTCTAAAAACTGCACTAAAGGTATTGCTTCTTGGTCTTAAGTGGGCTATGGTCCTTAAATATTCAAAAGTATGCCTCTTTTTCTGTAAAGGATAATCACTTTGAGAATCTGCCTCTAAAATTATTTCCTTTGCATGGATTTCAAAGGGTTGTTTTGCTCCTTCAGTTTTTACCAGTCTTCCTTTAACAGTAATAGCACTGCTAATGCTGTATTTGCTTATTTCTTTAAAATTATCCATTTGCTCGTCAAAAACTATTTGTAAATTTGAAAAGTAAGTTCCGTCGTTAACTTCTATAAAACCAACTCTTTTTGAAGCTCTTAGTGTTCTAATCCAACCTTCAACAACTACTTCCTTATCCAAAAATTCATCTGGATTTGTATATATTTCTTTGATTGTACTTTTCATTCGCACACTCCTTCCCTACTTTCATCAAAAAAACCTTCTATCCTAAAGGAACGAAGGTTTTAATGCGCCCTTCATTACTTCTTGTAAACTTTATATTATTATATTTATATCATTCCTTTTTGTCAATTAATTTAGCCATATTTTCTTTAATTATCTTCTCGTATCCATTATTAGTAGGTATATAGTATCTAGCATTTTTAAATTCATCAGGCAAATATTGTTGTTTTACATAAGAATTTTCATAATCATGGGGATATTTGTATCCTATTCCTTGGCCTAGGTTCCTGGCCCCTTTATAGGATGCATCTTTTAAGTGGGGCGGAACCTTGCCGATTGGTTTATTCTTAATGTCATTCAAAGCCTTATTTATGCCCATATAGCAAGCATTACTTTTTGGAGCACATGCAACATAGCAGGCAGCTTGAGCAAGTATTATCCTACCTTCAGGCATACCTATTGCATCAACGGCATTAAAGGCAGATACGGCTACATTTAAAGCTTGAGGATCTGCATTTCCTACATCTTCTGATGCACATATTATTATTCTCCTTGCTATAAACTTAGGATCTTCTCCTGCTTCTATCATTTTCGCAAGCCAATAGAGAGTGGCATCAGGGTCAGAGCCCCTCATACTTTTTATAAAGGCAGAAATAGTATCATAATGTTCATCTGAATTTTTATCATATTTAGCAGTTTTCACTAATAAGGATTCCATAATTGTTTCCAAGTCAATGTTTATTACACCTTTTTCGTCTGTTGGAGTTGACAGTACTGCAATTTCCAATGAATTTAAAGCAATTCTTCCATCACCATCTGAAATTGTAATAAGATAATCCATAGCTTCTTTATCTATATTAACATTATATTTACCCAATCCTCTTTTTTTATCCTTAAGAGCTCTATCTATTAATATACTTATCTCTTCCCTATTAAGTGTATATAAAGGTATAACCATCATCCTAGACAAAAGTGCCTTATTTACTTCAAAATATGGATTTTCAGTGGTAGCTCCAATGAGTATAATTATACCTCTTTCAACATATGGAAGTAGCGCATCCTGCTGAGCCTTGTTGAATCTATGGATTTCATCAATAAATAGTATAGTTCTTTTATTGTATAGTTTCAAGTTTTCCTCTGCAGATTTAATTACTTCTCTCAACTCTTTTACGCCAGATGTAACTGCTGACAATTTTTTAAAATCTTTATGGGTAGTATTTGCTATTATAGCAGCTAAAGTAGTTTTGCCTATACCAGGAGGCCCATACAAGATCATAGAATTGATTCTATCAGCTTTAATAACTCTCCATAAAAATTTTCCCTTCCCTAATACATGGGACTGACCAACAAATTCATCTAAAGTTTTTGGTCTCATCCTATCTGCTAGAGGGGCCTCTTTCTCCAACTGGCTTTCCATGTTTAAAGTAAAAAAATCCATAATATCACCTGTTTTAATTATAGACAATTGTATTTGTTTATATAATGATATAATATTAATTTTCTCCAGTCAACAATTGCAAATTACTTAATCACCTTCTTTACATAGGCACTAGTCATAGCCCTGAGTATACCACCATAAGTCAATTTAAATCTAATTTCATCTCCTACCTTATAGTCTACCTTGCTATCAGTTCCATCCAATATTAGGTGGTCACTGCTACCTCCTAATATTTCTATACCATCATCTAAGGGAATTAGGCTGTCAAAATCAATATCCTGCTTTCCAATAGCGCATATTATTCTTTTTCTTACACCCCTATCTACAAAAGTAGGAGTTTTTCCAAAAGCATCCATACCTATTTCACCAATGGGAACAGATGGCTTGTCCTTGATTTCTATAATTTCTGCTGCTAGCTGGAAAGCATCATCATAGGTGTTTTCAATTCTGTTTCCAAAAGCAGTTTCCCTGCCTAAAACGATTGACTCCCCAAGCCTCAAATGATTAATACCGTCTATTTTCTTGTCATTTATTAATAAATGTAAGGTACTTGAATTCCCACCTGAAATAATATCTAAATTTATATTATATTCTTTTTCTATTTTATTTGCCAAATTCACTAACCTTCCTAGATTTTCTCCTCGTGGTATTACCCCTCCATAACAAGTTAGATTGGTCCCAAGACCAATAATTTCAATGCCCTCTAATTTTAGAATTTCTTCAATAGCTTCAAACAAATCTTCTTCCTTAAAATAACCTTCTCTTAAATCACCTAAATCATACATTAGTATTATTTTATGAGTAACCCCTTTTCCTTTGGAAGCTTTAGACAAAGCTTTAATTGTATCTACCTCTGAATTAAGGGATATATCTGCATATTCGACTACCTTTTCTACTTCACTAATCATGGGAAGTCTTAACAAAATCTTGGGTATCTTAAACTCCTTTAATTTAATTAAATTTTCTATTCTTGAATCAGCTAAATAATCTACTCCACCTTCAACATATGCCTTGGCAATTTCAGTATCAGCACAAAAGACCTTTGTAACTCCTGCTACTTTAATTTTATATTTTTTACATAAGTTAACCAAGGTAGATGTATTATGCTTTATTTTATTTAAATCCACCTCTATTCTAGGATAAAACATAGTATCCCTCCTTAACTTCAATAATATTATTATAGGCGTCCTATGGACGCCTATATTTTAAGACTCTCCTTTAAAAGCTTTAACGCAGCTTCAGGATAATTTATTGACATTACGCCTAATGAAGCCATTATATAATAATTATCTACAAGAATCTCAGCTTCAGTATTTGGTAATAGTTCGTTTCCTTTATTAGATCTTGGTATCTCCTTTAATATATCCACCCTGTTTGGTAACCTAGTTAATGCTCCACCTGTTCCAATTATATATTTTATGTTTGTTAAATCCTTTCCTTCTGCTATTGTTTTTTTACCTCCAGGTCCATAAAGATGTCTAAGCCTCCCGGCATGCCTTTTAACAGCAGTCACTGCTGCACTAAGGGTAAGCTTTTCCGTAAAAGCAGTATCTAAATCATTTTCTGGAATTGGAGTATGGTTTTCTATAACAGCTTCTAATTTATCTATGGTCAGGTCCAAGTCCCTTGCTAACTCTTCTTTGCCTATTAAGTCAACAATATTTTTCATATTGACATAAACACCTAAATCCCCTTCAACGGTTCTTTTGGCAGTAGGCTCAGGATTAATTTGCATCCTTGTTATCTCTTCACTGCCTTCAGTTACTGAATGAACGTCTGTAGTTGCACCTCCTACATCGATAACCACTAAATCACCTATATCTTCATAGAGAAGCTTTGCTGCTTCCATTACGGCACCTGGAGTTGGAATAATTGGACCTGTTACTAGCTCTCTAATCTTTTCCATACCTGGTGCATGAATTATATGTTTTTCAAATACATTTTGTATAACCTTTCTTGTTGGTTCTATGTTAAGCTCATCAATTCTTGGGTAAACATTGTCTACAATATATAATTCGCTTTTCTTTCCTTTAAATAATTCTTTTACTTCCTCATGGTTTTCTATATTTCCTGCATAAATTACTGGAATTTGCAAATCTAGTTTAGCAATCATTTCAGAATTGTATAAGGCTGTATCCCTTTCACCATAATCTACTCCACCAGCAATAAGAATTATATTAGGTTTTATTTCCTCTATTTTTTTCAAATCAGTGTTCCTTAATTTACCAGCCGTAATGCTTTTTATATTGGCCCCTGCACCTAATGCAGCTTCCTTTGCAGCTCTTACAGTCATATCAAATACCAGTCCATGTACTGTCATTTTTAAACCGCCTGCAGCACTGCTAGTTGCAAACAACTCTGAATACTCAATACTATCTGCCTTTAAATTTCTTCTTAAATCTTCTATTGCACTGAGAAGCCCAATATTTACATCGCCTTCTAATACTGAAGTTGGTGCCTGCCCCTGTCCTATAAAGCTAGGACAGGGGTCTTTAATCCCAGAAAAAGCATTAACTACAGTTGTAGTACTACCTATTTCAGCAACTAATATGTCAACTTTCATCTTTCATCTCTCTTCTCTTCTTTACTAAAAAGGTTGCTACCTGAGCTCCATTTGTTCCTCTGCCAAATCCTGCATCTACTCCACTCTCTATAGCTAGTTCATTGGATACCTGTGTACCTCCTGCAACTAGTATAATTTTGTCTCTTATACCTTTTTCTATACAAAGTTCATGTAATTTTTTCATATTCTTATAATGTATGTCATCATGGCTTATTATGGTTGAAGCAAGTATAGCATCAGCATTTAATTCTATGGCAGCATCAACTAATTTTTCAACTGGTACAGATGTACCTAGATAGTGACATTCTATACCATACTTTTCTATTCCTCCATGCTTAATGTCTATAATCTCCCTTAATCCTACAGAGTGTTCATCTTCTCCTACTGTAGCTGCAACTATCTTCATTGGATTTTTTTCTATTTCTTCTCTTATTTCATCATCAGACATAATGTCTGGTTTTGGAGGAATTTCAAGTTTATTAGTATCTATGGTGAATGGTACCCTACCTTTCAATTCTATCCTAGTTCCTTCAGCTTCTTGCATAATTTCCCTATGAATTACCTCTACATCTTCCAATCCCAGTCTTTCACCAATTTCAATTGCTGCAAATTCAGCAACCCTTTCTTCTGCAGGTAAAAACATTGTTAAAAGTATAATGCCATCTCCTGCCCATTCCATTTCAGGTTTTACAAGGCCTGTTCCCCTTAGTTCCTTAGTTTCTTCTAATCTTACATATACATTGTCATTTTCATCTAATTCATCTATATAAACAATTTTATCCGGATCTTCAAAAGTACATCCCCCAATTAATTTAGATGGATTGTCTACTGCACTTTCATCATATTGTGCTACATTATTATATCCAAATACTGCAGTAACTGGTGCCATGTAGTCCTTATCCCTTTCTACTACTGTTCCAGCACCTATTCCACCATCAATCTTTCTAACAATGCCGTCGCCGTTTCTTTCTGGATAATATCCTGAATCAACAAAGAATCCTTCCTCAACTGCTTTAAAATATCCACCAACTTCAAGTATTTCTTCCATAAATAGAACTGCTCTTTCTTTTAGCTCCCTAACCTTTTCTTTAAGCTCTCCTTCATTCCTTTTTAATTCAACCATTTCTTTTAATCCATCCATACCAACTAAGGCCTGTTTTGCTGTATCTACAGCTTCTATATTGTAAATATGCCATGGTACATTTCTTCCTTCATCTGGTGTTATTGTAGATTGAATATCAGCACTTGTAAGTTCTGATATTAATAGATTCAATACATGGGTTACAGTAGCTTCTCGTGTTGATGATTCCATATATTTTGTATTCATTTGGGCTCGCATTTTATAGTCTCTAAACAATTCCCTTAAAGCTACTGCATAAGGTAAGTCTAATCTCATGCATGGCGCTGGAGGTGCTGTAGGTGGTACAGTTGATAGACATATATTTTCCTTTTTCATTCCTACTTTAACTGAAAACATACTATTGATAGCATGCTGTACCATAAGTTCAGGCATTACCTTCCAAGCTTCCCTAGCTGTTGCATTTGCATTGTGTGCACCATCTATTTGAGCCATATCTGCCCAAGCCATTACCTTTTTTGCACTGGCTGCATCAACAAAGGATCTAACCATATTTATATTTCTGTATAAAACATTATATTGTGGGTCCTGATGAGCGCCATTAACACCTTCTTCAGCAAACATAACTGCTATTTCAGGTCCTGCAACGCCACTAACATAGGAGTGGTAGTTTATAGGTCTTCCTACTTCGTCTTCAATAAGATCTAAAGCTTTTCTTTGGGCCCGTACTTGCTTTCTGGTTATGGGTATTCCTCCTACTCCTTGAGGAGTCCCTTCTATTAGTCCGTCAAAATGGCTTTGCCCAGCAGTTCTAATAACCATTATGTGATCTGCACCATGCCATGCAGCCATCCTCATCCTTCTAATATCATCTTCAAATCTGCCTGAAGCAATTTCTGTTGTAATAACTGGCTGTGGTTGTGGGTCAATATTGTCAAAGTATTTTGCTGCTGGTAAAGGTTGACTACTTTTTAGATTTTCAGTCGTTTCATAATACTCAAATTTGCCTATTTTTCTCTTTTCTCCTGCACCTTTTCTCCAAGTCCAGCCTCTTCTTCTAGGTCTATACTTATCTAAATCCTTTAATATATATTCAATATCTAATTTTTCATTTGGTTTTAACTCCATTACTTTTCACCTCCTTTGAAAACTCCTACAATATAGTCCCACATTTCTCCATTGGCAAGTTTTAAGCCTGCTTCTCTTATGCTTAAGTTCTTATCCCTTGATAGTCTGTAAACTAAATGGCCTGCACCTTTCCCCAACAATCCTCTTTCCACAGCTCCATCTACAATAGCCTTTGCTTCTAAACTCGAAAAGCCCATTCTAAGTAATACTGATCTTTCTATTGAAGGAGATGTGTGCTTATATGCTAAATCTACTAGAGGATCTACAATTTTTTCAGCTAATTCCCAAAATCTTTGTTCCAGCTCTTCTTCTGTAAGATTTGCTAAATGTTTCCTTCTTTCTTGAAAATCATCTTCCCTTTTCACCTGATATCACTCCTTTCAAATTTAATACCCAATTCCTAATTCATCCAGTGCTTCTTTTACAAAATCTTCGTTGGATTTAGTGTCCTCAGCTAGGAATTTAATATCTTCTTCTGTTACCTTTTTAACATTTGTATTTTTTATGCAATTTCTAATATAGGATTTTCTTAATCTATCAACATCTAAATCTGTGGCTTTGATATATCCTGGATCCTTAGGTAGTATTATATTTTTACCCGGTACTTCCTCTGTTGGATCACCAATTAATATTTCAATTCCATTTTTCCTTGCAAAAGTTAATTGAGGTTGAATATGCTTTCCTGCCCCAGTATATTCAGTTTCTTGTACTACTATTATTTGATCCTCATCCATTTCTTGTGCAAGATAGAAAGCTGCAGCTAAAGATGTATTTCCAGCAGGTCCTCTTTCAATACCTTCTAACTGTGCTAAAGCTTCAGTCATATAAAATACTGAACCTTGATTTACAGTAACATATCTATCAAGATACCTTAATGGTCTAGCTGCTGATCTTGGTACATCAGATCTGTCTGGCCATGTAGCAAAAGGAACTCCAAAGCCTGTATGTCCAGTTGTAAAGGATTTTCTGTTAAAATGAATATCACTTGCCATGTGTAAGCCACTTAAATCAACACTTGCTCCTATTATCTTACTTTGAGCTCCTGCCTTTAAAAGTCCCCTAGCAGTACCTGTTAAATTACCTCCTCCAGCATTTGTTACAACTACTGCATCTGGGTCCCTGCCTTCCCTTTCCCTAAATTGCATTGCTAGCTCATATCCTAAAGTTTCTACACCAGCTATTGCAAAAGGAGTATACAAAGATGAGTTAAAGTATCCAGTTTCCTCCAATAAGACTAGGAAGGTATAAAATAGCTCAGGACCTACAGAAAGTTGAACAACTTCAGCACCAAAGGCTTCACATTTTCTTGCTTTTTCAATTATTTCCGGTTGCCCTACTCCTCTAGAATCATAACATTCCTGTACTACTATGCATTTTAAACCTCTCATGGCAGCCTGGCTTGCTACAGCAGAACCATAATTTCCACTTGTTGCAGCTATTACACCTTTATAACCTAATTTTTGAGCATGATAGCATGAAGTAGCTGCTCTTCTTGCTTTAAAGCTTCCTGATGGATTTGCTGCCTCATCCTTTATAAATATTCTGGCTCCTTTACCCTTTGGAGCATACTTTCTTGCAAGTTTAGTTAAATTTTTAAGCTCCAACAATGGTGTATTGCCTACTCCAGTTTCTCTTTGTATTTTTTCAATTTCTTGTAAAGTATATCCCGTTTCCCTCATCATTCTTTCATAGTCAAAGGCAATACTTCCTGATTCAAACTCATCATAATCTATACCTACAGCTTTTTTCATTATTTCTCCTCTTCTAGCCATTACAGCTTCATAGCTCATATCTTTAGCCATATTACTCACCGTCCTCATCCATTATTTTTCTTAGATGTCTACCTATATGAAGTAGTTCTGGAACAACCTCTCCAAAATCATGTTCCCAACGGGGATTAACCTCCACTAGTGTTCCTTTTGTTTTTCTTCCTATATAAGTTTCAATTTCTACCTCATCACCAATATTGGCCTCATCATTTAATAGAAATCCTTTAACCCACATTTCCAAGGGTACTTTCTTAGTATCCTCTGGCAAGTTTTCAGCCCTTTCTTCTGGCTTTAACACTATATTGTGTATCCTTACCCAATCACCTTTTTTAGCATCCATTTACCTCATCCTTTCTATAATAATTTTCAAGGATACTATCATAATCACTCCTTTGGATTATGATAGTATCATCCTTTATTACTCTTCAATTAACTCTCTCATGTCTCCCATAATTGCTCTTGGGGCTGGTAAATCAATCATTGTCTTCAATCCTGGTCTAGCATTAATAACATGAGGAATCATATTAACAGTCATGGCAATTGTTCCTATTCCACCAGGAACTTCAGGAGTAATTTGCATATTTATATTTGGTGTACCTTTTATAGTGATATAGTCTCCTGTTTCTACTCCTTCTAATTGAGGTTCTACCTGTTGTGGGTGCACCATTTCAATCTTTAATTCTCCATCAACATATCCGTAGCCCTTCATATTACATCCTGCCACGTCACCAGGCTGTACTTCAGCATAAGGTGCCTTTCTATATACTTTTGAAACAATGGGCGCTCTTTCTAGCTTAATTTCATCACTTAATTTCCATCCTAAAGCATCTGCAATCATTGTAATTGATTCAGGGAATCCAATATGACCATCTAAATCGTTTTCCTCAACTCTCCTATTAAATTCTTCTACAGATATACCAACACCTTGTCCATGCATTACTGAAGGACCAAAAGGTGATAAGTTATTAATTCTTTCTGCTTTAATGCTTTCTACTTCTATACATGCTCCGGTAAGTACAATTACTAATAGGTCCATAATAAGGCCTGGGTTAATACCTGTGCCCAATACAGTTACCCCATTTTCCTTTGCAATTCTATCTAACTCTTTAGCTAGTTCTGGAGATTGTGCTTGTGGATATGCCATTTCTTCAGCAGTTGATATGACATTTATCTTTCTTTCTAGACAATACTTTATCTTATCAAATGAAGTTCTTGTATATGAATCAGTAGCTATTATGACTACATCTGCAGCCCCTTCTTTTATTACATCTTCATAGGATCCAGCTATTATATCAGGCCTGTCTCCTCTTTCAATGCCTGTTAACTCATACATTGATTTTCCAATCTTTTGCCCTCTTACAACCGCACCTACTATCTCAACGCCTTTTTTGTTAAGTAAAGTTTCTACTATGCCTTTTCCCATAGCTCCTAAGCCCCATACTATTACTTTTACATTTTCCTTTCTCATAAATACACCTCCAAAATAATAATTTATACTCACCCATTTTATATTCGTGCAAATTTCTTGCCAATTTTTTTGTTTGCATTTTTCCCAAATTTTCCCTATAATCTAGCATCATTTTAAAATATTTTTGATTAGATTATAATAAAAGAGCAAAATAATTTGCATAGTAATGCAAATTATTTTGCTCTTTTGAAGTATTTTTTAATTTTATGCTGTAGGGTCTGTCTTTTAATTCCTAACTCTTTAGCTGTTTTTGATATATTATTTTGATTTTTTTTCAGTTTTTCTAATATAATCTTCCTTTCTATTTCCTCCAAATAATAAGGTAGAGGCTTGTCTAAATTAAATACATTAGCATTTAAAGAATTACTGTCATTGAATATGTTAGCATTTGTGATAAAATCTTCTTTTTCAAGATATTTTCTATTTAGAGGTGCACAATTCATTGCTGATTCTATAACATTTTCTAATTCCCTAACATTTCCAGGCCAAGAATACTTATAAAAAGCTTCCAAAACTCTGTCATCTATTCCCAATATATTTCTATTCAAAATATAATTATATTTATTTATAAAATGATTGGATAATATTTCAATATCACCTTTTCTATCTCTTAATGGAGGAATTTTTAAATAAATGACATTTAGCCGGTAGTATAAATCTTTTCTTAATCGTCCTTTTTTAATACTTAGAAGGGGATCTTCATTAGTAGTTGCAATTATCCTAACATCTATTGGAATGTCCTTTAATCCGCCAATACGCCTAATGTATCCTTCCTGTAGCACTCTTAGGAGCTTAGATTGTAAAGCTTCAGACATTGAATTAATTTCATCTAATAGTAAAGTGCCTCCATCAGCTTGTTCAAATATGCCTTCTCTTGCTACAGCTCCTGTAAATCCTCCTTTTTCTGTACCAAAAAGTATTCCTTCCAAGAGGGTTTCAGGTATGGCTGCACAATTTTGTGCTATAAAGGGCTTGTCTTTTCTGTTGCCACCATAGTGTATGCTCTGTGCAAATAATTCTTTGCCAGTCCCTGTTTCTCCGTATATTAACACTGATGAAGAAGTGTTGCTAGCACGTTTTGCAATTTCTTTTAACTCTAAAATTTTTTCATCTTCTCCTATAATATCTATAAAGCTATATTTCTTAATTTTTTTCTTATTGCTGTGTTTATTAGCTTGGGCGCTTATATTTAATTCATTTTGCAAATCCATAAGTTTTTCCGATAGTTCTTTTACATATGTTATATCTTTAGCAATTTCCAGAGCACCTACTACCTTATCTTTTATAAATATTGGCAAAGTTGTATTAACAGTAAATATCTTTTTCCCTTTTGAGTTAATATATATTTGAGCTTTGTTGAAAATAGGTTTTTTTTCTGTTAAAGCATTAATTAATGTGGAAGAATTTTCATCTAAGCTAGGAAAAACTTCTAATAGATCCCTATTCAATACTTGTGTAGGGTCAAGCCCCTCAATTCTTCCCATTGCATCATTGTAAACAATAGTTTTTCTATTCTCATCTATAACATGTATACCAATATCTATATTATGCAAAATATTTTGCAGTAGCGCATTGTTGAAAGCATTCTTATCCATAAATACCATCCTAACATATAGTAATTTTTATACTAATGAAATACCAGCTATCATCCTCTGATCTGTTCCTTTTTCTTTCCTATATGAATATAATTTATTTATATTGCAACTGGTACACATATTTGACAGTATTATGTTTTCCTTTGGAATTCCTTTTTCTCTTAATTGTAAAAAATTAGTTTTCCATAAATCTAAATATATTTTTCCATTCCTATTAACAATTATATCTTTATAATCCTTGTATCTATTTATAAACAGATTAGATACATCCTCTCCAACTTCATAGCAACAAGGACCTATAGAGGGTCCAATGGCTACCAGTATATCTTCTATATGTGAGTTGTAAAACCCCACCATATTATCTATCATTTTACCCACAATATTTCCTAAAGTACCTTTCCATCCTCCATGGGCTATACCAACAATTTTCTTTTTCCTATCTACAAAATATATGGGAACACAGTCAGCATGATAGGTTATTAGCAGCATATCAGGCAAATGGGTTATAATTCCGTCATATTCTCTTTTACTGGCTTTAGTTGATAACTTATTAAGTGAATCAATGATTAGTATATCGGTTTTATGTACCTGATTTACATTTACAATCCTTTCCATATCAATGTTAAATAATCTAGACAAGATTTCCTTATGATTTTCCTTAGTCCACCCAATTCTACTGGTAAATATATGTCTTACAAATCCTAAATCATTAAGTTCTTTAAATTGCAGGTATAAAAGCTCTCCTTCTCTTTTTTCAATCATTAATTAGCACCACCAGTTCTATTTTTCATTTAACAATTTCTTTAACTCCTCCATAAAAGTATTTATATCCTTAAACTGTCTATATACTGATGCAAATCTTACATAGGATACTTCATCTACTTCTTTAAGCTTATCCATTACCATTTGTCCAATCATTTCGCTAGTAACTTCTTTCTCCATTAAGTTGTACAGTTCCTTTTCTATCTCATCAACTATTTCCTCTATTTTAGTTAAAGGCACAGGTCTTTTTTCACAGGCCTTTAAAATTCCATTTAATATTTTATTTCTATCAAATAGTTGCCTATTGCCATCCTTTTTGATTACTATAAGAGGGGTTTTTTCCATTTTTTCATAGGTTGTAAATCTTTTCAGACATCTTAAGCATTCTCGCCTTCTTCTTATAGCCTGTCCTTCATCTGTTGGCCTTGAATCAACTACCTTTGTTTCATGAAAATTGCAGAATGGACAGTTCATCAACTCACCTCCAAGCTCTCCTTTATTTGATTATAATATATCTATTTTCATTTGTCTAATTGTATAGTTTCATTAGTTTCCATGTCAACCAAAATAATATCTTGTCCAATTTTAAATATATTTTGCCAAGGTATATATAAATCTCTATTTTTACTAAATATATTCAATACTTTTCCATAAGATGGTACTATAGCAGCAACAACCTTTCCGTTTTCCAAGTCTATTTCAAAATCATATATAAATCCTAATCTTTCACCATTTCTAATATTAATAACTTCCTTTTCCTTCATTTCAGATAAGTTAATCATTACCTCACCTCTTCTTAAATATCTCTTAATATATATATTGAGATTGGCCTTTAAAATATTACTAAAATTTGGTGAGGTAATGACTTTTCTTATATCAACTTCCTCATTTGCCTTAGGGCATTTTTTTCCAGCCTTGATACTTGTGCTTGAGAAATGCCTATTTCTTCAGCAACTTCCATTTGGGTCTTTCCTTCAAAAAATCTTAAATTTAAAATATGTCTTTCTCTTTTATTTAGTTTATTTATTGCTTCCCTAATGGCTATTGACTGAAGCCACACTTCATCTTCTGACTTCTCATCTTTAACTTGATCTACCACATAGATAGCATCACCACTGTCATGGTATATAGGTTCAAATAAGGATATAGGATCCTGTATTGCATCTAAAGCAAAAACTATTTCTTCCTTTGGAAGGTTTAATTCATTTGCTATTTCTGTTATGGTAGGCTCTTTAGAATTTTTATTAATCAATTGCTCCCTGGCTTGCAAAGCTTTATATGCTATATCCCTTAAAGATCTACTTACTCGAATTGGATTATTATCTCTAAGATACCTTCTAATTTCTCCAATTATCATAGGCACAGCATAGGTTGAAAATCTAACATTTTGGCTTAAATCAAAATTGTCTATTGCCTTAATTAACCCAATACATCCTACTTGAAAAAGGTCATCTAAGTTTTCTCCTCGTCTATTGAATCGTTGTATAATACTTAATACTAATCTTAAATTTCCTTGTATAAATTTTTCTCTTGCTTTTTTATCTCCTGCCTTTATTTTGACAAATAGCTTTTGCATCTCTTCATTTGTTAATACTGGCAATTCAGATGTATTAACTCCACAAATTTCAACCTTGTTTGAATTCACTTTCTTCATTCCTTTCGCTTAAATTGCCCCTTTTACTTTTAAAATTATTACCTGATGTAATTTTTTTATTCAATTATAATATGCCAATAATAACCAATTATATCTATAAAAAAAAGACAGCTCTTAAGCTGTCACATTAATTTTACCATTTCTTTTTTTAATCTCTTAATTATTCTTTTTTCTAATCTAGATATATAAGACTGGGAAATTCCTAACAGGTCTGCAACTTCCTTTTGTGTTTTTTCCTTCCCAGTTTTTAATCCAAATCTTAATTCAACTATAGTTTTTTCTCTTCTGGAAAGCTTAGCAATTGCTTGATTTAAAAGCTCCCTATCAACTTCATCCTCAAGAAGCTTAAATATAATATCTCCATCTGTACCTAATATATCAGATAATAATAACTCATTTCCATCCCAATCAACATTTAAGGGTTCATCAAGAGATACTTCGGATTTTGTCTTGCTGTTCCTTCTTAAATACATTAGAATTTCATTTTCTATACACTTGGATGCATAAGTTGCAAGCTTTATATTCTTATCGGGATTAAAAGTATTTACAGCCTTAATAAGTCCAATGGTACCAATTGAAACCAAATCTTCTATGTTAATACCTGTATTTTCAAATTTTTTTGCAATATATACGACAAGTCTTAAATTTCTTTCTATTAAAATACTTTTTATACTGTCATCATATTTTAGCTTGCTAATAAAATAGCTTTCTTCTTCCGGTTCCAAAGGAGGTGGAAGTACTTCACCACTTCCAATATAATAAATACTTTCTAAAAAACCTAATTTACTTAATATTTTGTATAAATTCCATTTTAACTTAATAAAAGCTAATTTCAAATTTTCTACCTCCTATCCTAATATTTCAGGATGCAATAGCCCAGTATACTGCTCATCTTGTGCTAATTTGTTATTATAAATAGCAACAATAATTCCTTCCTTCAATCTCCTTGTCTCATTTTCTAAATATATGCTGATACTATCTGGTTTAAAGCCAATTAAAATACCGTTTTCATTTCCTATGGATTTAAATGGTATTAATCTAAGTTTTATATCATCACCAATCTCTTCCATTACCTTAGCTATTTTATTTAAATCCAAATGATCTTCTTCAACATAAATTTTTCTTAAACTTTTAGGTAGTATTTCCTTTAAAGAATTATATTCTGCTATTATAACTGGTTCTTGTGATATAGGTTCCTTCAAAGAATTTCCTGTATCAATAAGAGCTGTTAAGTTTGCTTTTTTGTCATTTAAGCTAATTGTAATATTGGTTAAGAACCTTTCTTTCTGTATTTTCGATTTATGGTATTTAAAAATATAATGAATTAATATAATTGCAAGGCCTATACCAGTTATTAAATATCTTATTAGTTCTTTTTCATTAGTAAAGGATATTTTAGCAGATAAAGTATTATTATTTAAAATATAATATATCCCTATAATAGTTCCAGCAAAGGCAAAAGAAACTAGATAAAAAGCAGAAATTTGCTTTAAAAAAGTATTAAATTTTTCCGGATTGAAGGCTATTAATATCATCAGTACAGACACTAAAAACTTTATAGCAAAACCACCCATAAAATTAAATAGGGGTAAAAATGCTATAAGTATATATAAGGAACCAATGAAGGAAGAAATAAGTAATCTATATTTGTTACTTTTTGCTTTTACTATCATTTTAGTTACCTGTAATATAACAAAATTAATTACCATATTTTCTATTAAAATGTATTCAGCATATACATACAACTTGATACCTCCTTAGCTATATTAAAACCTTATTCATAGCTTATATTATTTATGTCTATTATATATAATATATTTTTAAAAATTTGTCGTTATGAGTAAATAAAAAAAACGTATCTCAAATTATGAGAAACGTTTTTTTGACATTTTATTTTAAAAGAATATTATTTTTTCTTTCTTAAAAAGGTTGGAATATCAAGATCATCAACTTTAAACTCACTTGTAGCAGCAACTTCATCAATTTTTACATCTACTAAATTTTCTCTATTTTTTATTCTATCATCATCAAATCCTGTAGCAATAACAGTTATACTTATTTCATCTTTCATTGATTCATCAATTCCAGCACCAAATATTATATTTGCTTCTTCATCTACAGCTTCTCTTATTAAATCAGCAGCTTCATTAACTTCAAAGAGACCTAAATCTTCCCCTCCAGTTATATTTAAAAGTACAGCTTTTGCACCATCAATTGATGTCTCCAGTAATGGACTTCTTATAGCTTGTTTTGCAGCTTCAACAGCCCTGTTTTCTCCACTAGCCCTACCAATACCCATATGTGCAATACCTCTATTGTACATAATAGTTTTAACATCAGCAAAATCTAAATTGATTAAATTTGGTACAGCTATTAAATCTGAAATCCCTTGAATACCTTGTTTGAGTACTTCATCTGCCATAGCAAAGGCTTGTACCATTGTTGTTTTCTTTTCAGCCACTTGCAATAACCTATCATTTGGTATAGTAACCAAAGTATCAACTTTCCCTTTTAATTCTGCAATGCCTTTTTCAGCACGCTCTTGTCTCTTTCTTCCTTCAAATGTAAAAGGTTTAGTCACAACTCCCACAGTAAGTATACCTAACTCTTTTGCTATTTCAGCTATAACTGGAACTGCTCCAGTACCAGTGCCTCCCCCCATCCCTGCAGTAATAAATACCATATCTGCACCTTTTAATGATTCAGCAATTTCATTTCTGCTTTCCTCAGCTGCTTTCATGCCAATTTCTGGATTAGCTCCTGCACCTAATCCCTTTGTTAATTTTTCACCTATCTGTAATTTAAATTCAGCCTTTGAAGCATATAGCGCTTGTCTATCTGTATTAACAGCAATAAATTCTATACCTCTAACACCACATTCAATCATTCTATTAACAGCATTATTTCCTCCTCCACCAACTCCTACAACCTTAATTTTAGCAAATTGTTCTACTTCAACATCAAAATCAAACATAAACAGACCTCCTTATAATAAATTGTATTAATGCCTAATTATATTCAAAATATTCTCACATATAATTAATCACTTTTCTCACTTTTTCTATTAATAAGAAGGCGCCTTATACTTGCAAAATTTTCAAATAGTCTTCCACCAAAAGTAAATATTGCAGCATAGTATAGAGGAACTCCCAGTCTATCACCTATGTATGCTAAGATAGCAGCAAGTATAGAATTACCAAAAAAGCCAGATAAGAAAATTTTCAAGTCAAATTTGCCTTCTAAATTAGCCCTGACTCCACCAAAAACTGAATCTAAACAAGCCAATATTGCCACAGATATATAAAGGGAATAGGTAACACTATATGTATAAGGCAGTATTAAACCTACGATTATACCAATTAAAATTCCAATTGCTGCAAAAAACACTTTAATCACCTTCTCTTACAGGTTTTGCATATCTAAATTGAAAGACTCCATTATATGCTGGAATTATAATTTCATCTTCCATACTTGTTTCAATATTAATTTGGCTTATGTTTTTTAAGGCATATCCATAAGTATTTGGCGCATTAATAGCTGCACTTAATACTTGTGGATCTCCAATAGCCCTAATATAAATTGGGGTTCCTATACTTCTTCCATTAATACGTATAATTGGTCCCCCACATTTAATCTCTGAAAAAGACAGTACCCTCTGATTATTTATACTAATTGCTTCAGCACCTGCTATTCTTAAATCATTGATAATCCTTAAAACATCAGTATCATGAATTAAATCCATGTCAAAGGCTTGACCAAAAGCATTTTCGTCCATATTATCTGTCATTTTTACCATTATACCAGGCCCTTTTATTGTTTCAAATCCTGCAATAGTTTTATTTTTTCTTAACTCCTCTTTTAGGACAGATGATAAGTTTTCATTTCCATCTAATATACTCTCATACATTTCAATTTTTTCTTCTTTGTCTTTAATCATAATTTTTAATTCCTCAATTTCCTTATACAAAGCATTTATTTCATTTTTAGTAGTTTCAATAGATTTTAAAGTAACAGGAATCATTTCAGGCACTTTTTGTTTAAATTGTACTGCTATTATGATGCCAAGCATTACAGATAAGCCAAAGACCACCAAATTAGTCCTATTTATCTTCATTTATATCACCTAAATTTTAATTTATATCCTCGTCTACTGGTTGTGAATATACAAATTCAATTAACTTTCTATATTTAGGTATTCTTATATTATCATCCTTAATAAGATTTACCGTGTAATCATAATATCTTAAAGTCCATATTATGCCCCTTTTAATGGATAAAGCAGATTCTAAAGTCTCTGGATCTCCTATGGCTTTAATAACTATGGGAGAATTTATAGAAACACCATTTATTTCAATATGATCTCCTGCCCTAACTATTTCAGTATAAGCTGTATATCTCTGGTCATTTATAGATATTGCTTCAGCCTGAGCAGCATTCAAAACACTTATGGTTTGTAATATTAAGTCTAAATCGTCTACTATACTGTATTCAATCCCATATTGTACATCTACTGGTGGATCTTGTATTTCAAGTATTATCCCAGGCCCCTCTAGATCAACATATCCTGATAGAATCCTGTATTTTTCTAGATCCTTATATAAATTCTCTATTATAACATTATTATCTGCTTCCCCTCTTTCATATTGAGCGATTTTGTCCTCCACTTCATTAAGGGCTTTTAAAGCAGCATCCCTTTCCTCCTGAGCTTTTTTTAACTCTATTGCCAGCTGTTGAGCCCTTTGGGTAGGCAATATACCTTCACCTACTGTAGCGCTAACAGTTTTAAACTGTAATGAAAGTATAATTCCCAAAAGTATTGATACTATTGTAATGGCTATTGTACCTTTTTTACTCTTCATCCACTTCACCTACCTATTATCCATAACAATTATAGGATTTTCACCTTTATTAAACAAAATTTGTTTTGCCATAATGTTTTTTTTGTCAATGTCTTTTAAAATTTTATTTAAAAAGCTTAATTTATATTTTACATTATTTAGTGGTCCAAAGGCAACTAAAGTTCCACCTTTTAACTTTATATAAATATCCTCTTTATTTGAAAAATCTATTTTATCTATTGTACTTAAAATATTTAAATATTCACTATAGAGCATAAATTCCTTTATGTTTTCTGTAGAATCGTTTTGGTAAATATTGTCTCCCTCTTCATAATCTACCATATTTAATCCTGTAATTACAGGCAGTTCAATACCTTTGTCATTTGTATCTATTTCTAATATGTATCCTTCGTTATCGATATAAACTAAATAATCTAAATATTCTATTGCGGCTATTTCTTTTCTTTCTTTAATTTCAATTATTATTTTATCTGGAAGTTGTCTTTTTATCCTACAATCCTTTATATAAGGTATAAGTTTTATATTCTCTTCTCCTTTTTTAGTATCAATTTTAAAAATATTTTCCCCAATATTACAACTGGAAGCTTTCACAATAGATTCATATTTTAATTTTTTATTTCCTATTATAACAATATCTGAAAGAATAAAAAAGTCGGTTTTAAATATAAATAGATATGACAATATTATAGTTAGCACCAATAGCAAAAATCTATTTAATCTTTTTTTTTTCTTTTCTTTAGTTCTTTCTTTTTCATAACAATCCCACCTAAACCCTTGTCCATTTTGTTGAAAGCAGCAAAGGCTGCTTTAATCTATTTTCTTAATATTTGCTCCTAAACTTTCTAATCCTAAATCAAAATTTTCATATCCTCTTTCAATATGATATATGTTGTCTACTTCAGTGACACCTTTTGCTGCTAAACCTGCCAATATTAAAGCTGCCCCTCCTCTTAAGTCCTTTGCTGTCACCTTGGCCCCTGTTAGTTCCTTAACACCTTTAATAACTGCAATCCGTCCAAAAGTTTTTATATTTGCACCCATTCTAGTCAACTCTTCTGCATGTTTAAATCTATTTTCAAAAACTGTTTCAGATATTATACTAGTTCCATTTGCAATTGTTAAAAGTGCCATCATCTGTGCCTGCATATCTGTAGGAAATCCAGGATATGGTAAAGTTTGAATCATCTCAATAGAGTTAATTTTTTTAGGACCTATAATTTTTAATGAATTGTTATCATCATATATTATACTTCCTGCTTCCTTTAATTTAGCTATAATTGCTTGTAAATGTTCTATGACTATATTCTTAATAACTACTTCTCCACCTGTTATTACGGATGCAATCATGTAAGTTCCCGCAACTATTCTATCTGGCATTGTGTTGTGAGTTACATCCTTGAAACTATCTACTCCTTCTACAATTATAACACTTGTTCCTGCCCCACTTATCTTTGCACCAGCTTTATTTAAATAATTTTGTAAATCCACAATTTCTGGCTCTCTAGCAGCATTTCTTATTATTGTTGTCCCCTTAGCCCTGGTTGCTGCTAACATAATATTTTCTGTAGCCCCAACACTTGGATAGTCAAGCTGTATTTCACATCCTTTTAACTCCTTTGCCTTTGCATGTATAAATCCATGGGATTCCTCGATTTCTGCACCTAATTCTTTTAAACCTTTAAGATGCAAGTCAATTGGACGCGGTCCTATTTCACATCCACCTGGATAGCTTATTACAACTTCGCCAGTCCTTGCAAGCATAGCACCCATAAGTATAATTGAAGAGCGCATTTCTCTAACTAATTTTTCAGGAATATTAATATTATTTAAAGGTTTTGAATCGATCCACATCATATTGTCCATTCTTTTAATATTTAATCCTAGGGATAACAAAATTTTTTCCATAACAGATACATCTAATAAATTTGGAACATTAAATATTGTACTTTCATTAGCACCAATAACAGAAGCTGCCAGAATAGGTAATATGGCATTCTTTGCACCTGATATGGCAATTTCTCCTGTTAATTTTTTCCCACCCTCAACTATTATCTTTTTCATCATCGCACCTCCAAAATATGCCTATACAGTTGGTATATCATCATATTATGCACATATTTTGGAAGTGTGACAACTTTATTCTAAAGCTGTTCTATTAACGATATCTACAATTTTTTCTGTAGCATATATATTCCCCAGAGCTTTACTATTTTTTGACATTTCTTTTAACTTATTGAAATCATATATCAGGTTATTTATAACATTATTTAATTTTTCACCTGTAAGGTCCTTTTCTAATATTAAATAGCTTGCTCCTTTTTTTTCAAAGGCTCTAGCATTATATTCTTGATGATTTTCTGCAGTATATCCTTTAGGTATTAAGATGCTAGGCACTCCAATGGCAGAAATCTCTGCTAGGGTAATTGCTCCAGCACTTGTGACTACTAAATTTGCGATATTTAATGCACTTGGCATATCATACATATAAGGCAATACCCTTATATTTTCATTTAAAGTTATATTTTTAGATTGTATTTTTTTCATAAAATCATCATAAAACCTATTTCCAGTGACATGGAGTATCTGAATATCCTTATTAATATTTTTTTCTATAACATATAACATTGCATCATTAAGCTTTTTCTGTCCTCCACTACCTCCAAAGGATAAAATAAATGGTTTATTGGGACTAATTTTTAATTGGAAGTAAGCTTTCCTCTTATCAACCTCAAGTATATTTTTCCTAATAGGATTCCCTGTCAAAATTATTTTTTCCGGATATTTAAAGTACTTTTTAGATTCTTCAAAAGTTATTAATACCTTGTCTACATATCTGGAAAGAATTTTGTTTGCAATGCCTGGAAATGCATTTTGTTCATGAATTAAGGTAGGAATATGTTTTTTGCTAGCAGCAAATACTACTGGAGCACTTACATATCCTCCTGTACCAATAACAACATCTGGTTTAAATTCCTTTATTATTTTGTTTGCATCCCTTATACCTAATAATAGTTCTTTCATGGCTTTTATAGTTTGTATATTTAATTTTCTAGGCAAACCCTGTACCCTAATTGTTTTAAATGCAAAGCCTTCCCTTGGGACCAATTCACTTTCTAATCCTTTTTCAGTACCTACATATAAAATTTCCGCATCTTTATTTCTCCTTTTAATCTCCCAAGCAATGGCTAATGCAGGATATATATGTCCACCTGTACCTCCTCCTGTTATTAAATACTTCATCTTTTCAACTCCTATCAGTTTTTACATGTCTTGATATATTTAACAAAATTCCTATAGATGACAAATAAACTACCAATGAAGTTCCACCATAACTTACTAATGGCAAGGGAATACCTGTTGTAGGCATTGAAGATGTTACAACTGCTATGTGTATTAGAGTTTGAACTATAATTAATCCTACAATGCCTGTTGCCAACAAGCAGCCAAACAAATCATCTATATTAAGAGCTATTCTTATTCCTCTCCAAATAACCACAATAAATAATAGTATTACGGTTAAAGCCCCTAAAAAACCTAATTCTTCTCCTATTATGGAAAATATGAAATCATTGTATGGTTCAGGAATATAGAAGAATTTCTGTCTACTTTTCCCTAGCCCTAAACCAAACAAACCTCCAGAACCTAGAGCATATAAGGATTGCACCGCCTGCCACCCAGAATCAGTTTTGTCAGCAAATGGATCTAAAAAAGCTGTCCAACGCCTCATTCTATAGGCATGGTCTTCATCTGTAATAGCATAAAATAGTCCTAAAGCACCAGTTACTATCATTACGAATAGGTGGCTTAGTTTCATGCCTGCTACGAAAAAAATTATCATCAAGGTTAGAGCTAAAGTAACAGTAACACTTAAACTTCTCTGTAAGTAAATCATTCCACATGAAAGTCCAATAATTAACATGGCAGGAATAGTTCCTTTTCTTAGACTTTTTATTTCATCTTTTCTCTTAGACAAGAAATCTGACAAGAATATTATGGATCCTATTTTAATAATATCTGAGGGCATGAAAGTAATAAATCCTAAATCAACCCATCTTCTTGCTCCTTTTAGCTCTAATCCCAAAGGTGTAAATATTAAAAGTCCAGTAAACAAAGAAGCTAAATATATTAATTTTGAAAATTTCTTTAGATATCGATAATCAAAATTCATAAAGAACAACATTGCTATTATGCCTATAATAGCAAAGGCAATCTGCCTTTTTAAAAAGAAGTATCCATCATTCATCCTAATAGCCTCTGGCCATGAAGAGCTAAATACCATAATGATTCCTATGAAAACAAGTATTAAGGTAGACAAAAGCAGGGTAAAATCAGAAGCTTTCCTTGAAGCCTTCCTCTTTTTTTTACTAGACATTACTTTCCTCCTTTAAGCTTGAAACAACATTTTTAAAATCATATCCCCGCATCTCAAAACTACTATACATATCCCAAGACGCACAAGCTGGAGATAAGAGTACGCTATCACCAGGTTCTGCTAACTGAAAGCCCTTATATACTGCTTCCTTCATGTTATTTACAAGATGAACATTATTAAATCCATGTTTTATAGCTGTATCTCTAATTTTTTCCTTTGTTTCTCCTAAAAGAACTAATGATTTAACCCTACCCCCAAAAGACTCTATAAGTGAATCAAATTCACTTCCCTTGTCTTGTCCTCCAGCAATTAGTATTATAGGAGGTTTAACTGCTAATACTGCTTTTATACTTGCATCAGGATTAGTACCTTTAGAATCATTATAAAACTTTACACCATCTATTGTATCTACATATTCTATCCTATGTTCAACACCTTTAAAATTCTTTATAATATGTCCCATTAAGCCTACATCAAGGCCCATAATCCATCCAACAGAAACACTGGCTAATATATTTTCTAAATTATGTTTCCCTAATATCTTAATATCTTCTATCTTCACTACTTTATAAATTTTTTTGCCATCATTAATAACTACATAGCTCCTATCTATATAGGCTCCCTTAGGTAGTTTATTATCAACACTAAACCAAAAGATGTTGGAATTGACTTCCTTTTCTATTTCTTTTAATAAAGGATCATCATAGTTTAAAACAGTGTATTCATTTTCTCTTTGGTTTTTAAATATTTTCTTTTTAGCATTTACATAGTTTTCATATGCTTTATGCCAGTTAATATGGTCTGGACTTATGTTAAGGATTACACTTACTTTTGGTTTAAAGTCCCTAGTACTTTCAAGTTGAAAGCTACTGGCTTCAATAACAAATATATCTTCAGTTTCTGAATTTATCAAATCCCATAGTATTCCAACCCCAATATTCCCAGAAACATGTGTATTATATCCACACCCTTTAAAAAGTTCACCAACTAATGTTGTAGTTGTTGTCTTTCCATTAGTTCCAGTAATAGCTATATAATTTCTATCTGGTGATATTCTATATGCTAATTCTAAATCTGTAATTACTTCTATTCCTCTTTTATTTGCCTCTTTAATAATATCTATATTAAGTGGTATCCCAGGGCTCTTAACTATTAGGTCTATATTATCTAATGGTACATTGTTAGTACCAAAGTAAGTCTCTATATCCATATCTTTAATTTCTGACAGAAAACTTCCTAATTCATCTTCAGCCTTTAAATCGCTAATTATAACTTCAGCTCCTAATTTTGTTAAAGCCTTTACAGTTGATACACCACTTATACCAAGTCCTAGTACTAAAACTCTTTTATCATTAATATTCATTTTTCATCTCTCCCGTTAACTTAAGCTTATGACACCTATTAGGCTTAATACTACTGTAATACTCCAAAATACCACTACTACTTTTGTTTCCTTCCATCCTTTAAGCTCAAAATGATGATGAAGGGGACTCATTAAAAATACTCTTTTTCCTGTTAACTTAAAAGAAATTACCTGTATTATAACTGAAAGGGCTTCTGCAAAATATATACCACCGACTATTGGAATAATCAATGGAAGATTTAATAAAATTGCTATAGCAGATATGGCCCCTCCTAAAGCTAAAGAACCTGTATCTCCCATAAATATTTTAGCAGGATAGGCATTATGTACTAAAAAACCTAAACATGCTCCAGTTAATGCTGCTGAAAATATGGAGATACTATCCATTCCCCAATTTAAAGCTACCAAGCCAAAAAAAGACGATACAATTAAAGTAACTCCTGAAGCTAATCCATCTAATCCATCAGTCAAATTTACACTATTAACAGTACCTACAACAACAAAAGCTATAAAGGGTACATAAAGCATACCTAAGTCTAAATACTTGTTTTCAAAAAAAGGTATTATAACCTTTGTTCCCAACATAGATGTATTAGATTGATAAATGGCTAGTATTACTGCTAAAACAACTTGGCCTATAAGCTTTTGATAAGCTTTTAAACCTAAAGATCTTTTATTTTTTATCTTTAAGTAATCATCAATAAAACCAATAAGTCCAAACCCTATTGTGGACAATACTAATACATACATGTCTCTATTTAATAGTCCTGAAGTTAAGGCTGTAATTACAAGGGAAAATATAATTATTATTCCTCCCATAGTTGGAGTACCGCTTTTTGTTGTTAAATGGGACTTAGGTCCATCATCCCTTACATTTTGGCCTATATTAAGTTTTTTTAGCATAGGTATAACAATTGGTCCTGATACTAAAGTAATAATAAATGCGATTACTACAACCCTAATAATATCAATATATTCTACCATTTTTTAGCTCCTCTCTTGTGCATTTTTAAAATTAACTAATCAATTTCATTTAGTATATCCAATACTATTTTGTATTCATCAAAAGGAATAAGCTCATCTTTAATTATAGTATAGGTTTCATGTCCTTTCCCTGCTAATAATATGGTATCTTTTGGTTTAGCATTTTCTAGTGCATATTTTATGGCTTCTTTTCTGTCAGTTATTGCTATATATTTAGCTTTGCCCCTTTTAACTCCAACTAGTATGTCATTAATTATTTTATCTGGATCTTCATATCTTGGATTATCAGATGTCACAATTAGAAAATCTGCAAATTTTGATGCAACTTCACCCATTAACGGACGCTTTTCCCTATCTCTATTACCTCCTGCACCAAAAAGGACCACAACCCTACCTTGAGCAAACTGTTTTATAGTGGTCAATACTTTTTTCAAGCCATCAGGTGTATGAGCATAGTCAATTATAACATTAAAATCTTTGTTTTTTAATGGTATCAATTCAAGTCTACCTTTAATACCATTAAATGATTCAATAGCCTTTTTTATTAGAGGCAATTCCAAATTAAAGGCAATTCCACATGAAGCTGCTGCTAATACATTATATACATTAAACTCACCCAGCAACTTCATACTTATAGGTGTACTACCTTTAGGTGTATGAAGAATAAAATCAACACCATTACTATGATATACAATGTCTTTTGCTATTACATCACAGCTATCATTTAAACCATAGGTTATTGAAGGAACATCATTTTTTATATCTTTTAACATTCTCCTCCCATATGGGTCATCATAATTTATAATATTACATTTCTTAGTAATATTAAATAGTTTTAATTTGCTTTTATAATATTTTTCCATAGTTAGATGATAGTCTAGGTGATCTTCTGTTAAATTAGTAAATATTCCTACTTGATAATCTATATATTTAACCCTTTTTAAGTCCAATGCATGAGATGAAACTTCCATTATACAAAATTCTATATCTGCATCTACCATTGTCTTTAAATATCTTTGTAGAGTTAAAGAATCTGGAGTTGTATTCTTATTATCTATCCTTTTATTATTAATTATAGACCCTAATGTACCAATTATTGCATTTTTTATTTTATGCTCTTCTAAAATTTTTTTTATAATATATGTAGTAGTTGTCTTCCCATTAGTACCAGTAACCCCTATTAAATTTATTTTTTTAGAGGGTTCCTCATAAAAAATTGAACTAATTCGTGCTAAGGCTTCTGTTGTATCCTTAACTTTAACTATGGTAACATCCTTCTCAATATTTACATCCTGTTCAACCACTATACAAACTGCTCCATTATTTATGGCTTCATTAACAAATTTATGACCATCTACTGTAAACCCTTTTATTGCTATAAACATATAGCCATTCTGAATCTTCCTTGAATCATGTTCTATTCCCAATATATTGATATCTGCATTTCCTCTTATTATTTCATGACTAATATTATCAATTAATCTTTTTAACTCCAAAATATCCCCCTGCCTTTACTAAAAATAATTAATTAAAGGCAACTTTATAAGTCGCCTATTAATTATCTTTAGTATCTTTATTACAAGTTTAGCTTTAGCAATTAAACTTATTTCATCTTTAGCTTAGGGGGATGCTTCAAAATCAGCATCAAGATATAGATCTATTATTGAACCTTTGGTAACTTCTGTTCCTGGTAGTGGAAATTGCTCTATAACAATGGAATTTTCTGTTATATTATATGATTCTGTAGCATATCTAAAACCTAACTCAGTTAATATTCTTCCTGCTTCTGAGATGGTTAAGTTTCTAACATCAGGTACTATTTCAGTATACTCAAATTCTTCCTTTTCTTCTTCAGTAAATTCACGCTTAACCTCCAAGTAAGATAAAGTTTCTTCTATTAATTCACCAGCTATTGGAGCTGCCACACTTCCACCATAATAAATTCCTTCAGGTTCATCTACTATAACCAGGACAGCTATTTTAGGATCATCTGCTGGAGCTATAGCTACAAAGGAACCAATATATTTGCCAGGTGCATATCTTCCATCAATTATTTTTTGAGCAGTTCCAGTTTTTCCTGCAACCCTATATCCTGGAACATAAGCATTTGAACCAGTTCCTTCTGAAACTACTCCTTCCATTAGCTTAAGGATTGTTTTGGATGTGCTTTCTGATATAACTTGTCTTTTTACTTCAGGTTCAAAAGTTTTTATTACATTTCCTTCATTATCCACTAGTTGTGAAACTAATCTTGGTGTCATAAGTTTACCACCATTAGCTATGGCAGATATAGCAGTTATAAGCTGTATTGGAGTTACAGCTATTCCATGCCCATAACTCATAGTAGCTAAATTTACTTCTTTTATAACGTCAGTATTTACAGGAATAATACCAGCTTGTTCTCCGGTTAGCTCTATTCCTGTTTTTTCACCAAATCCAAAGGCTTTAATATACTCGTACAGCTTTTCTTTTCCTAATCTCCTTCCTACATTTACAAAAACAACGTTGCAGGAATTTTCAAATCCTTCCTCAAAAGTCTGATGTCCATGAGGATTGTACCATCTAGCACATTTTAAAACTGCACCAGGTATATCTCGTACAAAGCCATTGCAGTAAAAAGGACTATCTACCTGTACTGCATTTTCTTCCAGTGCAGCCGCTGCAACAATGACTTTAAAAGTTGACCCTGGCTCATAAGAATCATTTATGGAAAAATTTCTCCACATGTCATACCATTTTTTTTGTAATTCCTCTAGAGGTAGGCTTTCCCATTGTTTTTTTGTCTCTTCATCTAAAGGCTCCCTTGGTGAATTTGGATCATATTGAGGCATATTTGCCATAGCCAGTATATCTCCAGTTTGCGGTTCCATTACAATTATTGAAACGTTTTTAGCATTTGTCTCCATTAGCTTCTTTGCTGCATATTTTTCTGCAAAATGCTGTATAGTTTCATCTATTGTTAGTACTACATTTAATCCATCCTCAGGATCATAAACTTTTTCTCCGCCATAAGGCATTTCCACACCTCTGGCATCTTCAGTCTTAACCCACATCCCCTGGGTTCCAGATAGATATTTGTCAAAAGTCCTTTCTATGCCATATAAGCCATTGTTGTCTATGTCTGTAAATCCAAGAATATGGCTTGCAAACTCTCCATAGGGATAAAATCTCTTATTATCATCTACTATCTCTATCCCTGAAAGATTTAAACTCCTAAGTCTTTTAACTTCTTCCATGGATATCCATTGCTTTATTTTTATAACATTTACATCTTTCGTAATTTTTTCATATACCTCTGATTCATCTAAGTTTAGTGCTTCTGATAGCTTTTTTGCAGTATCCACAGGATTTTTAATATCTGCAGGAGATGCCCAGACAGTATGGGAACTTACTGAGATTGCAAGTTTTTTCCCATTTCTATCAAAAATATTTCCTCTTTTAGCATTTATGTAAATGCCTTTTGTCCACTGTTCCAATGCTCCTTTTTTCAACTCTTCTCCTTTAACTATTTGTATATAGCCTAATCTTATTGTCAAAACAAATATTGCTAAAATAGTTGCAAATAACACAAATAATAGCCTTTTCTTAGAAGCATTAGTAGGCAACGTCAAAACTAGACCCCCTTAAATAAGCTTAATGTGAAATTTACTACATTTTTAATAACAGCAATTAAATTAAAGTCCTCTGTTTCATTTTCACTAGTTATAATAGGTTCTTCTACTTCTACATAAACTACTTGCCCTTCTTCTGGATATATCATGCCTAATTTTGTAAATGCATCTTCTTCTATCTTTGTAGAGCTTTTAATTGCTTCAAGCTCTGCAAGCAAATCATCTTTTTCTTCCTCTAGTCTAATTTTTTGAGCTTGTAATTCTGTTATTTCTAATTTTAACTTTGTAATTTGGGCGTATCTATGAAGTATAATTAAAGATAGGGCTAATCCAATAATTGCAAAAAACATAAGCATTAACCTATATACGGCCATATTGTTTTTCTTCTTGTTAGTAGTCCTGATATTCTTTTTTCTTTTTTCTTCTATGTGACTATATTCTAATTCTCTTTTTGCTACTAACAATTTATTCTAACCCCCTTTGATTTAGAACCTAAAGTCTCTTAGCAATCCTCAATTTTGCACTCCTTGATCTAGGGTTTTTTTCTACTTCCTCTACAGTAGGAATAATTGGTTTTTTTGTTATAATATCTATCTCTCTTTTTTTATTACACCTGCAAACAGGGATCTCCGGAGGACATATACAATCTTTGTTTAAATCTATAAAGGCTCTTTTTACAATTCTATCTTCCAGTGAATGAAAGGTAATAATGCAAAGTCTACCATCCTTCTTTAAACGCCTAACCATATTAGGTATACTTTTTTCTAATATATTAAGTTCATCATTTACTTCAATTCTTATAGCTTGGAATGTTTTTTTTGCAGGATGATGTCCTTCCATCCTTACCTTTTTAGGTATGGCCTTCTTTATAACATCTACCAGCTCTAAAGTTGTATCTATAGGCTTACTTGCTCTTTCTTTTACAATAAACTCTGCAATTCTTTTTGCCCATCTCTCTTCTCCATACTCCCAAATTATCCTTTCAAGATCTTTTTTGCTATATTTATTTACTACATCCCAAGCTGAAAAATTTTTTCCCCTGTTCATTCTCATATCCAAGGGGGCATCCTTATTGTGTGAAAAACCTCTTTCCTTTTCGTCTAATTGATGGGATGATACACCTAAATCAAGAAGTATTCCATCTACTTTATCTATCTTTAAGTCTTCCAATATTTGGTCTATGTTTGCATAGTTATCATGGACAAAAATGACTTTATTAGAAAAATCCTTTAAGGTTTCTTTTGCTTTATTTATTGCATTAATATCCTGATCTATGCCAATTAACATTCCTGTTTTTAGTCTTTTTGCAATTTCATATGAATGCCCTGCTCCTCCTAAGGTGCCATCTACATATATGCCGTCTTCCTTAATATTTAATCCTTCTATAACTTCCTGAAGTAGTACAGGTATATGTTCAAATCTCAACTTATCCACTCCTTAATCTATATACCTAATTCAGCCATTTTTTCTGCTATGCTATCATAACTTAAACTGTCATCATCATTATAGCTATCCCATTCTTCTTTGCTCCATATTTCAATCCTTGAAGCAACTCCAATAATCACTGCATCTTTGACCAGCTTTGCATGTTCTCTCAAGTTATTAGGTATTAAAACTCTCCCTTGTTTGTCTAATACGCATTCTGTAGCACCAGAAAAGAAAAATCTTACAAATGCTCTTGCATCCCTGTTGGTAAGTGGTAATTTCCTTAACTTTTCTTCTAATGCCTTCCATTCTTCTTGAGGATAGACAAATAAGCAATTATCTAACCCCTTAGTCATTATAAATTCTGCTCCTAAACTTTCTCTAAATTTAGAAGGTATTATAAGTCTACCTTTACTATCTACAGTATGTTGATATTCTCCAATAAACATACCACTCACCCTTTTGGTTCACTTATGTAAACAAGTACACCACAATCTACCACTTTCCCCCACACTAATATTATTCTATACCATTTCTATAATTCCTTCAATTAAATTAAATTTTTTAAAAAAAGTTATAGTAATTAAGTCCTATTTTCCCTCAAAATACTTCATAGTATAACTTATTTAGACATTAAAAGCTGTAAAAAAAAGAGATTCTTTGTCAAGAATCTCTCTAAAACCAATCTTTACACACATCGATCCACTCTTTATATTGTGAGAATTTCTCTAATTCTTCTAAAGTCACTTCTATGGCACTATTGCTGCTACCACAGGCAGGAAAAACTGTATTGAATCTTTTTAAAGATATGTCTAAATAAATCTCCACACCTTCTTTTACTCCAAAGGGGCATACACCACCTACTTCATGCCCCACTAATTCTTCTAATTCATCAGGTGTAAGCATTTTTGGTTTGTAATTAAATTTCTTCTTAAATTTTGAATTAGAAACCTTTGCGTCTCCTGCTGTTACAATTAGTATAATCCTATCTTTAGTTTTAAAAGCTAATGTCTTTGCTATTCTTTCAGGTTCACAATTAACAGCTTGGGCTGCAAGTTCAACGGTAGCACTAGAAGTATCAAATTCCATAATTCTATTGTGAGCATTCCATTTTTCTAAATATCTTCTAACAGTTTCTATAGACATTTAATCCCCCCTTAACACTGGTATCAATGGTTTTCTTCTTTTTTCCTTCTTTTGTGTAATAAATAAAAGCTAATAATTATAGCAGAAATACTCACTAATTGGGCCACTCTAACTGGTCCTAACATTAAACTATCAATTCTTAAGCCTTCTACAAAAAATCTTACTGAGGAATATAAAATTAAATATATTAAAAATACTTCACCAGTAACCTTTGTTTTTTTCCTATACCACAACAAAATAAAAAATATAATAAAATTACCGATGGATTCATATAAAAAAGTAGGATGTACTTTTACACCATCTATTATTATCCCCCAAGGCAAATCTGTGGGAACTCCATAGGCTTCCTGATTAATATAATTGCCCCATCTTCCAATGGCTTGACCCAATATTAAACTAGGTGCTGCTATATCTGCCATTTGCCAAAAATCTAATTTTCTCTTTCTTGTAAATAATATGGCTACAATTATTGCAGCAATAATTGCACCATGTATAGCTAATCCGCCACCTCTAAAGTTAAGTATCTGATCTAAATTCTTTCCATAATAATCCCAATTAAATATTACATAATACAACCTTGCCCCTATTATGGCACTAGGTATGGCAAATATTAAAAGGTCTATAAAATCATCTTCCTTAACTCCAACCCTTTTTGTCTCCCTTAAGGCTAAAATTATACCTATAAAAACCCCAATAGATATTAGTACGCCATACCACATTACTTCAATTCCAAATATTTCAAATGCTACAGGATCCATTACTTATCTCCTTTCTACTTAATTTATAAAATAGTATAGCATAAATTGTCATCTTTTACATAACAAAAAAAACCAGTATTTAAACTGGTTTATAATTGCTTTCTAATATTTTCAATTATATTGTTTATTCTATCTACCTGTTCATCATAGGATTTACCATTAAGTAAATTCTCAATTACACCTTCTATATCATCAAATATTTTTTTGTCTCCTGATACAAAAACTTCAGATATGGAACTGTCCTTTTCCTTAACAGTATTAATCACAGTATTTATTACATCTTCTGTAAACTCATGCCCCTCTGCCATTTCTAATCCAACTGCAACCTTGTCATTAAGTATAATGCTGGTGGCATTATCAATTCCAAATAGGTTTACTACTGCATCTGATATTGCTTCGGAACGTACCAGCAAATCATAGTTTTTCCCTGAAACATTTAAACTTATATCTTCAAATAACTCCTCTTGACCCATATTTTCTTCAGCTACATTATCATTTTCATCATTTTTCCCTGTACTGCATCCACCTATTATAAGGGTTAATATAATTAATAAACTTAAAATTTTAACCTTATTCTTCATAAAATCGCCTCCTTGAAATATAGTTTTACAAAATTTAATAATTTTATTACAAAAATATATATTTTAATGTTCCTCCTCTTAAATAATAGCCTCAAAATATTGAAGTGTTTAAACTTATAATGTATAATATCTTTTGTGCAAGATACTTAATTTGAAAGGAAGATTTAAATGAAATTAGGCATAGTTGGACTACCAAATGTAGGAAAAAGTACTCTTTTTAATGCATTAACCGCTCAAAAGGCAGAAGCTGAAAACTATCCTTTTTGCACAATAGAACCAAATGTGGGAATAGTTAATGTTCCAGATAAAAGGGTAGACATGTTGGCAGAATTAATTAAACCTGAAAAAATAACCTATGCAACTATAGAATTTGTAGATATTGCAGGACTAGTTAAAGGAGCAAGCAAGGGGGAAGGATTGGGAAATAAATTTCTTTCCCATATAAGGGAAGTTGACGCAATAGTCCATGTGGTTAGGTGCTTTGAAGATAAAAATATAAGCCATGTTGAAGGAAAAATAAACCCCTTAACAGATATAGATACTATTAACCTGGAACTTATGCTTTCAGATTTAGAGTTAATCGAAAATAGACTAAACAAGGTTGAAAAGATGGCAAAAGCAGATAAAAGCTATACAAAGGAACTTGAATTATTAAAGATATTAAGATCCTCTATAGAAGATGGAAGGCCTTTAAGGAGCTTAGGCTTTTCAGATGAAGAGTTAAACTTAATAAAAAGCTTTAGTCTCCTCAGCCTAAAACCAGTTCTATATGTATGCAATATATCTGAAGAGGACCTGTTAGGAGAAAATGATAATGAATATGTAAAGCAAGTTAAAGAATATGCTGCAAAAGAAAATTCAGAAGTCATTGTAGTATCTGCTAAAATAGAATCTGAAATTTCCCAGTTGTCAGCAGGCGAAAAAGAAGAGTTTCTTCAAGAATTAGGAATCAAAGAATCTGGTTTAGATAAGCTTATTAATGCTAGCTATGACTTATTGGGACTAATGAGTTTTTTAACTGCTGGAGAAAAGGAAGTAAGAGCCTGGACAATAAAAAAGGGAACTAAAGCACCACAAGCAGCCGGAAAAATACATTCAGATATGGAAAGAGGCTTCATTAGGGCAGAAGTCATAAACTATGAAGAACTGATTGAGTGTGGTGGAATGAATAAAGCTAAGGAAAAGGGACTTGTAAGAATAGAAGGAAAGGATTATGTAATACAAGATGGTGACGTGGTCTTGTTTAGATTTAATGTATAAAAAAATACTCCATATACTTGTACAAGTATAGGAGTATTTTTTATTAATTAAACATTAAAGGGCATAGTTTACTATAATGGCTGGATCTAATACCCTAAAGGTAAAGGATTCTGTTAGGAAAAATTTTACCTTTTTACTATCATGATACTGATATCCAATAGATAAATCTTGTCCTATTGTTAACTCTAAGTCTTCATGATCATAAGGAATTAATACTGCTCCATCTAGCACATGACTATAAATAATTTTGCCTCCAATAATTTTCTCTATTTCATCCTTAAGTGAATTTTCTACTCCTTTAGATATTATTCTTCTATAAGCCCTTTCCCCCACTATTAATGTATAGGGACCTTCTTCAAAATTTTCTTTCAAGGTTATAACTCCCTTTGCAATGGCATCTAAAATTTCTTCCTCATCTTCACCAAATTTTAGAGTTTCATTTTCTGAAGAATTTACAAGTCCTTTTATATGTAATTTATTATAACCATTGTATACTACATTTTCTTCAAATAGTGCAATTTTCTTAGCAGCTTCTTCTAAAGGAGTATAGTCAATATCCTTAGCGCCTCTACCTATATTATCTAATTCCCATCTGTCCATTTCAAACTCTATTCTTACCTCAGTTAATGGTATTACTTTATAAGTTCCATAACATAAATCTCCATCTTCTTCAATGTCTCCAAGTCTACCTTCTGTTATTACATTAAAATCCCATCCTTTTGGTCCAATTACTCTTACAGCTCTTCTAGCTGAAAGATAATTTACAAATACATCCTTTAATTGCTCCTCTATTTCTTCCCATGCCTCTTTACTAATAGGTGCAAGTTCTTTATATAACATTATTTATCACCTCTTTCCTTAAGATCTCCAATATTTAATCCTTCTTCCCTACCAGTAGAACCTTCTTCCCTTCCCATTGCTTCATCCTCTAATTCAGTTATTGGTCCTTCTGTAAACAAATAAGTCCTTAACTGCTCGTCCCATACTGGCATATTCCTTCTTAGCCATTCTAAGGTCATGCAGGCATGCTCAATCTCTTCATCTCTGTTATGTGCCATTATTGCCTTTAGTTCTTCATCCTTTGTAGCTACAACCCTTTGGTTATACCAATCCACTGCTTCAATTTCTTCCTTTAAACTGTTTAAAGCCCTAACAATATCCTTTGCTTTTTCATCCAAATATTCTACTGGTTCATGATATTGATTCATTAAATCTCCCCCTTAACTTAATTTGCTCTAAGTCAATTTTACCCGCTTTGTGACAAAATAATCAATAATTTAAAGCTAATTAAGTATACTTAATTAGCTTTAAATTATTTTATAATCCTTTAACTATTTTTACTGATGAACTAGCACCTATTCTAGACGCTCCTGCCTCAATCATGGCCTTTGCAGTTTCAAAATCCCTTATACCGCCAGAAGCCTTTATTTGCATACTGTCGCCTATAGTTTTCTTCATAAGGATAATGTCTTCTATTGTAGCACCTCCAGTACTAAAACCAGTAGAAGTTTTTACAAAATCAGCACCTGCTTCTTTAGAAAGTTCACAAGCTTTTATCTTTTCCTCTTTAGTCAATAAACAAGTTTCAATTATGACTTTAACTATGGCCTTGCCTTCAACAGCATTAACAACAGCTTTTATATCTTCCATTACATATTCATAATCCCTGTTTTTTAAGGCACCTATATTAATAACCATATCTATTTCATCTGCACCATCTTCTACTGCCTTTCTGGCTTCAAAAGCCTTTACTTCTTTTGTATTTGCACCTAAAGGAAATCCTACTACAGTAGCTACCTTTATATTTGAGCCTTTAAGTAAATTTTTTGCCCTTGTTACATAATAGGGATTAACACAAACAGCTGCAAAACCAAATTCTAAAGCTTCCCTGCAAAGGTTTTCAATCATATCGGATGTAGCTTCTGGTTTAAGTAAGGTATGATCTATTTTTGAATTAATATCCATAATAACACCTCTACTTGATTAACTCAACCATATCGCCATTTTTCACTCCTGCTGCATTGCCTTCCTCCAAATCTACATGCATTTCTAATGCATGTGTTTCTCCTGATCTTATTAGTACATTTTCAAACACTACAGCCCTAGGACCTTCAGTTTTAACCTTTACTACATCACCATCCTTAACTCCAAATCTTTCTGCATCATCAGTATGCATGTGAATATGTCTTGCTGCTACAATAACTCCCTTGTCTAATTCTATCTCACCTTTTGGCCCTACTATTTTTAAACCTGGTGTTCCTTCTATATCTCCAGAATTTCTAATGACTGGTTCCACTCCTAATTTAAAGGCATCAGCTAATAATATTTCAACCTGTGTCTTGCTCCTAACAGGTCCTAATACTCTAACACCTTTTATAGTACCTTTTGGACCTACCAAATCAACTTTTTCTTCACAAGCATATTGGCCTGGTTGTGATAAATCTTTTTTAATAGTTAACTTATAACCTTCTCCAAACAGAATATCTAAATCTTCTTGGCTTAAATGAACATGTCTATTTGACAATGCTATTGGTAATTTTAATGCCATATCAAATCCTCCTTTTATATACCTTTTATAAAAATTATATTAATTTATAACAAAAAAATCAAATTTTTAACATAGACTATATAGGGTTTTATAAAAACTAGGAAAAGAAATATTTACAGATTTATAGCCTAAAATTTCAGACTGACCATTTCCTTTAAGGGCTGCAATTGATAATGCCATTGCCATTCTATGATCATTATAAGAGTCAAATTTGCCAGCATTTAATTCTTTTACACCTTCTATTATCAGGTCATTCCCCATCATTTTAATATTAGCCCCCATTTTTTTGAGCTCACTATATATAGTCTTTAACCTATTGCTTTCCTTGTATTTTAACTCCTCAGCATCCTTTATTACAGTTGTACCTTCAGAAAGGGAAGCTGCAACAGCCAATATGGGAATTTCATCAATCAAAGTCCCAATGATTTGTTCATCAACTACAATACCCTTTAAGGGAGCATGTTTAACAACTATATCTCCTACAGGCTCATTATTTAGTTCTCTTTTGTTAACAATTTTAATATCTGCTCCCATTTTTCTAAGTACTGTTATAATGCCAGACCTTGTAGGGTTAATACCTACATTTCTAATGGTTAAATTAGAGCCTTCTATAATTGTTGCAGCTACAATAAAATAAGATGCAGAAGAAATATCTCCAGGTACATATATTTTTTTACCCACCGGTACAGAATTTGAGTCCACGTATATAACATTATTTGTTCTATACACATTACAACCAAAATATTCTAACATTCTTTCTGTATGATCTCTAGTTACCTTGTTCTCTATAATAGATGTCTTGCCTGTAGCATATAGTGTTGCTAGTAATATAGCAGATTTTACCTGAGCACTTGCTACTGGCAACTCATAGTTTATAGATTTAAGTTTATCTTGTGATGGACTTATACATATAGGCAGGTGTTTATTCATTCTTCCTTTAATTTTAGCTCCCATTTTACTAAGTGGTAAAATAATTCTATCCATAGGTCGCATTGATAGGGATTCGTCACCAACAATAATTGAGTCAAATTTTTGTCCCACTAATACTCCACTTAGTAGCCTAGCTGTAGTCCCTGAATTACCACAATCTATGGGCTTTTTAGGTTTTTCCAATCCTTTTAATCCTACGCCTTCTACATAATACTTGTTATTTTTCTTTATAATATTTACTCCCATATTTTTAAAAGCCTCTATGGTCCTTTCTACATCTTCTGATTCCAATAGATTTTCAATTATTGAATTACCGGTAGATAAAGAACTTATTATAATACTCCTGTGGGATATAGATTTATCCCCTGGAACAGTAATTTCTCCTACCAGTCCTTTTCTAATGCTATTTATCTTCAATTTATCACCCTTTAACTATTAAAATTAATCCTCTACCTCTAAAAGTTTTTTATTGTTTCCATATACCTGGTATAGTTTGAATAAATTTCATTAATAGTATCCCCACCAAATTTAAGTATTAACTCATTAGCTAATACATAGGCTAACATATTTTCAGCCACTATGCTTGCAGAGGGCACTGCACAAACATCTGATCTTTCAAATTGTGCAACTGCTTCTTTTTTAGTCCTTATATCCACAGTCTTTAATGGTTTTCTTAAAGTTGGAATAGGCTTCATTACCAACCTGAATACTATATCTTCTCCATTTGTTACACCAGCTTCAATTCCTCCTGCATTATTAGTTTTTCTATAAAATTTTTTGCTTTTATTATTATAATATATTTCATCATGTACTTGGGAGCCAAAATTATTAGCCATTTCAAATCCTAAACCAAATTCTATTCCTTTAACACCCGGTATACTCATAATACTTTTTGCTATTTTTGAATCAATTTTTCTATCCCAATTAGTAAAACTTCCTAGTCCGACAGGTACATTTTTGCCTATTACTTCTATTACCCCTCCTAAAGTATCACCAACTTCTTTTGCTTTTTCTATTTCTTTAATCATAAGTATCTCAGACTCCTTGTCCAATACTCTGACAGGAGAGGTGTCAGCTTTTATAAGTTCCTCTTCATTCCAATAATAATACAGATCCTTAACTTTAATTTTTCCTATCTGTACTACATGACTATATATACCAATATTAAACTTTTTTAAAAACAACTTGCATAAACTACCAACAGCTACTCTCATAGCCGTTTCTCTAGCACTTGCCCTTTCTAATACATTTCTGCCACCTTCAAAATTATATTTTAAAGTACCTGCTAAGTCACCATGGCCTGGTCTAGGCCTTACAATCTCAACCTGTTCTATATCTTTCCCTTTATTCTTAATAATTAAGGATATGGGATTGCCTGTTGTAAATCCATCTCTTACACCTGAAACTATATCTATTTTGTCTTTTTCAATTTCCATCCTCTTTCCTCTTCCATATCCCCTTTGTCTTCTTTCTAATTCCTTATTTATAAATTCTATATCTACAAATACCTTTGCTGGAAAACCCTCTACTATACCCACCAGGCAATCTCCATGGGATTCCCCTCCAGTTAAAAATCTTATCATAATCATACCCCCATTATAAAGACTTCTATCTTATAGATAGAAGTCCTAAGTTCTTCTTTGACTTAAATTAATAAACTTAATTATATTGTAAAAACCTAATAAAATTGCTATACCAATAGATAAAAAACCCATAATTCTATAGTATAACGTGTAACTAACAAAGGGGGAGTATAGAATCAATATAACTCCCAATAGCATAAACTTTAATATTTTGCCCTTATCCTTAGAAGTTATCTTTTCTTTTATCATATCCTTTTTATCTTCATACTTAGATATAATTATATCTTCAATATCCTTTTGAGTTGGATATGAACCTACTGCCTTTAACATTTCTTTAATCTTGTTAAAATCAATTAAGATATAATTAGTTCTGTTCTTTAATTCTTCTTTAAAATAAGAATTTGTGACAATAATGCCTCCTTTAATATTCTTTTTTTTCATTTCTCTATTAAATGATTCTACTTTATCTAAGTCTAACTTAGCATCAAAGGGTAACTTTATACACTTTATACCATACAAGTCTCCATTAATTTCACCAACAAAATCTATATACCTATTATATTCGCAAAGATTAGTATTGTAGTATTTTTCAAGTATATCTTTTACATAAAAGAGAAATTCTCTATTATCTTTTTGCTCAATTTCTTTTATTAATTCATTATCTGCAATTTCCTCATTTATTTTAAGAATCTTTTTCTCTTTTGTCCTCCTATTCCATAAGGATAAAAGGACTATGTAGGTCAAACCTATTACAATTCCAATGGAAAATGCTAAAAATACATCCTGGGTCAACCTATATACTATAGCAGTAAACATAATCATCAAAAAAAATAGTATAAATATAAAGTCTAAAAATGTAGCTTGTATATTTTTCCCTTTCTTTATAATACTATTATAATAATTATTTAGTATAAAGCTCCTTTTTAATGAATTAATATATTTTTTAAAAATTATTAATCCTTCCACTTATATCCTTCCCCTTTTTCATTAATATATATCCTACTATTTGTATTATTACCAACATAATCAGGAATAATAATACTATATTTTTAAAAATATTCATAAAAAAATCTTGGGGAAGCATTTGTATAAGTAAATCAGTTTTTGGGTTTAGTATCCAAAGATCATTATCAAAAAAAATAAGGTGAAAATAGGTAAAATATTTATTGAAATCATTCAAAGACAAAATAAATAATAGTAATATGGCTGTCCACCAAATAAAAGGTCCAAAAAATAAAATTCTACCTAATGGTTTTATTTTTTTGTTCAAAATAAAATAGGCAATTACCAAAACAGATATAAAAAAACTTATATTCCTCAGTATATATCCATATTTAAAAAGTACTTTAACATCTATCATATGTAATATTTCCCTTTCATTAAAATTAGGCCTAAGTACTCCTTCATCTGCTTCATCCCTCAAATAATCTAATAAATTTTCTGTTACATCCATCAGTTCACTTAAGGATTTGCCCGTAACTGATTCTACATTATTATCTATATAAGATTTAAGATAAAATTTTTCATTAAATGTGTTTATTTCAACAGATAATAGGAGCAATAAAAGGGGAACAAAAAATACAATGCCAATTTTACCAACTCTCTCCATAATAAAACCACCTCTACTTTATTATCTTAAATTTGCTTAGGCTTGTCCAGATGAAAGAAAATAAAAGTTGAAAGAATATCTTTCAACTTTTATCCCATTGCCTTTTCCAATTTGTCTAAATATTTAATTGGAAACATCCTTAGTAGTTCCTTGTATTGCTCCACTGTTAAACCTTGGACTGTAGTATATATTTCTATTTTACCATCTACATCTGCATTTCTAAATTTTTCCTTTATCTCTTCAAAATTAGTATCTACAGCCATGGAATTCCTCCTTTAATGTGATTATTCTACAACTTTATTATGCTTAAAAAAAATCTTCTTTATGCATAATGAAAAATTTTAAGGCAGTTACAGAAATAATTAAATATTATAAAAAAATTCT
>ERZ773359.225-NODE-225-length-77304-cov-9.670520_pt1 | contig 77304 bp, 73 predicted proteins | sample MGYA00374955_ERZ773359 | MGnify/ENA primary metagenome ERZ773359 (study PRJEB29098, sample SAMN04486028) | biogas fermenter metagenome | study: EMG produced TPA metagenomics assembly of the Biogas fermentation microbial communities from Germany - Plant 4 DNA1... | reverse complement strand
AAGAAAAGAATGAAGGGAGAGATGTTTAAACCGGCAAACTTCAGATTCATCCTGGACCTCCTCCCGTAACATAGGTTTCCACCACCGGTAGCCAAAGGAAAAAGCGGAGACCGGGGTGGCCCGCTCCCCCCGGTTTTTCCAACTTAATTTTTACAGCTAAAAGCGCTAGTAGCCGACACTACCCAAAATAAGTAAAATAAGGATCAAGAAAATTAAAAAAGGCATATAACTATAGTTTTTCCCGTAAGAACCAGCGGTCATGTCTTCTCCTCCCCTAATCTTGTTTACTATCATTATATGAATTCACCCGGGAGAGGGAATCTCTACCGCTGGTTTTTTTCGTTCAAAACCGGTTTATGCCGAAAGCCCACCTGGTAAAAACCCACTTAACGTCCGGCCACCATTTGGCCGTGTTTCGTTAAGATTTCTGCGTTACCGCGGATCTTAATGGCCGACGTGTGCTGCGTAAACTGGAAGATCATCACTTCCCCCTGGTCCAGTTTTTCTGTATGGTGAAACCTGGTCTCTTTACCCCGGGTTAATCCGATGATCGTCACCCCATCTTCCAAGGCTTTGACTATAATAAAATCGCCGAGCACTTCTCCTTTATTCAGATCTGTTTCCATGCCTGATCCTCCCTTCGTATACTACTCCCCTTCTACTCCGAAACCACCGAGCGGTTCCGCCGGTAAGGTTGCTGTTTTCCCGAAGACCAATAAGCGGTCGTCGTCGAAGAGCACCTCGGGTCCTTTTGGGAAAATAATTACCTTTCCCGCACGGGCGATTGACAAGACCAACAATTCCTTACGCCGCAGATCCAATTCGGCTAAGGTGGTACCAACCCACTCGCGGGCGGGGCCGGAAGGCCCGAGGACAATCTCATAGACACCGTAATCATCGGTTAAGGGATAGACACACTGTATCTTGTTAGTCCCGCTCCGGAACGAGGCTAGATAATAGAGGGCAAAAACTCCCGCGCCCAGAATTAACAGTACCAGAACCACCTCTCCCCACCTGGTCACCCAAAAAAGACGCCACAAAAGCACCAAGCAAAGCAGTTCACCGCCTTTGACCAAGAGGCCAATCTTTATCAATTCCCGGTATTGGCCCCCATTAAGGCTTGCCGTAAGCGGATAATCCCGGAGTATGATCCGGTAGACAAAGGCCGCCGCCCCGGCCGTACCCCATTGCTGACATATCCTTTTAAAATGGTAAAAAGCAGCGCCTGACCATAGGAGAACAAGAAGGTAGAAAAAAATAGCATTTTTCACCGGACACCCTCCTCTTTGCACCGATCGGTCTCGGTCCAAACGCCAGCCATAACCGCCTGGACCATAGTTCTTTATAAACTATGAACCAAGAGAAGGGTTTATGTCCTTTTTTCCCAGTCCCCATCAAGCCGGGCCTACCAGGGTCCGAACTGTTCCTCTAGAGAAACACGCAATTGCTTGGCCTCAAGCGCTATCGTCGCCACCCCTGCCTTTAGCGCTTCGGTTCCGACGGCCCAGGCTACGGCTGGTACCACCCGACGGTCAAAGGGATTAGGAATAATATATTCGGTCGTCAACTCCTCCGGGCTAATCAGACCGGCAATGGCCTGCGCTGCGGCCAACATCATCGCCTCGGTCACCTTAGTGGCCCGGACGGCCAGCAGTCCACGGAAGATCCCGGGGAAACCAAGGAGATTATTGATCTGATTGGGGTAATCGGAACGACCGGTCCCCACGACCGCGGCCCCACTTTCTTTTGCTTCCTCCGGACGGATCTCCGGATCCGGGTTGGCCATAGCGAAGATCACCGGTTGCGGGGCCATCGTCTTAACCATCGCGCCAGAGACCAGATTAGCGGCGGAAACTCCCACAAAAACATCGGCGTCACGTAAGGCGGTTGCCAAATCACCCTGTTCACCCCGGGGGTTGATCATCTGCGCCAGGTCTTCCTGGTAGGGGTTCATGCCCGCCTTCCCCGGATAGATAATCCCCCGCCGGTCACAAACCAACAGCCGACGGGCTCCGGCCCGGTACAACAGACGCGCAATTGCCTGGCCGGCGGCACCCGCACCGTTAATCACGATCTTCACTCGGGACAACTCTTTATCTACAACCCGTAAAGCGTTGAGAAGCGCTGCCAAACAGACCACCGCGGTTCCGTGCTGATCATCATGGAAAACCGGGATTGATAGCCGCGCCCGTAAAGCCTCCTCGATGGCAAAACAGCGGGGCGCCGCAATATCCTCCAGGTTGATCCCGGCAAAGTTCGGCGCCAGGCGTACCACGGTCTCCACGATCTCCTCCACCTTGGTCGTATTGAGCGCCAGCGGAACCGCATCGAGCCCGGCAAAGCGTTTGAAAAGGATCGCTTTCCCTTCCATCACCGGTAGTGCTGCTTCGGGACCAATATCACCCAAACCAAGCACCGCGGTACCATCGGTGACCACGGCTACCGTATTTCCTTTATTCGTATAATCATAAACCAAACTCGGTTCCTGATGGATCGCCCGGCACGGGGCGGCTACCCCAGGGGAATAGGCCAAACTTAGTTCAGCCGGGCTGTTGATCTCTACTTTGCTCCGCATCTCAATTTTGCCCCGGTTTTCTTTATGTAAACGTAACGCTTCCGTGTCAATTCCCATCATTTCGCCTCCCGTTAACATTCATCCCTCTCGGCCCGTTCCGGTCAGACGCTGGCGTAGCGCTTCATAAATCAAGATCGCCGCGGAGATCGAAACATTCAAAGATTCGGCTCCACCCGGTACCGGGATGCGCACACCCGCGATCCCCCAGTCTTGATCGAGCTTTGTCCACTCAAAACCACGGGCTTCATTACCTAATAAGAAGAGGGTGGGCCCGGTCAAATCCTGCTCAAAATAGAGTTTATTCGCCCGGGGATCGCCAACCCATACTTTAACCCCATGGGCTCGAGCCCACTCTAAAATTGCCTCCAGAGTTTGGAAATAAAGGTGAAGATTGAAGATCCCACCCTGGCTGGAACGGACCACCTTTCCCCCATAAGGGTCGACCGTCCCGGGCGTAATAAAAAGGTTGGTCACTCCGGCCGCCCACGCTGTACGCATGATCGTCCCCAGGTTCCCGGGATCCTGAATCTGATGGAGGAGCAATGCGCAAAAATCCGGTCCAACCGAAGGAAAGCTTCCAGCTTCACCCGGTTGTTCGACAACTGCCAACACATCCTGGGGCGTTTGCGTCTCGGTTAAGGCCGGAAAAAGGCGGGCGGAAACCTGGTAAACAGGAACCCCATGCGTCTTCACCAACTCCCCCAAAGGACCCGAACAAGAAGCTCCTTCCTTCACAAGGACATTCCGCACCTTGAACGAGGAGCGCAAAGCTTCCTCCAGGAGATGCGGGCCTTCTGCCAAAAAAAGGCGGTGTTTCTGACGCCCTCTTTTCCTTTGTAAAGAGATAACGGTCTTGATTATCGGATTATCGCGACTGGTCAGTACGGTCACCACCGCGCCTCCTCGCTGAAAATTAAAAAACGGCCGATGGCCGTTTTGTCTACTGTTGCTGTTTTGCTACGGAAACAAGTTTCTCAAACGCTGCGCCGTCGTTCACGGCCAGATCCGCCAAGACCTTACGGTTAATCTGAACTCCAGCCTTCTTTAAACCGCTGATAAACATACTGTAAGACATACCGTTCATCCGCGCGGCCGCATTAATACGGGCAATCCAAAGTCTGCGGAAGTCCCGCTTTTTCGTCCGCCGGTCCCGGTAAGCATAGCTCAAAGATCTTAAGACTTGCGGGTTAGCAACTCTAAATAAACGACTTTTTGACCCGCGATATCCTTTCGCCAATTTCAAAATTTTTTTATGACGTCGACGTGTGTTCGTACCACGTTTCACCCGTGCCAAAGCAATTCCTCCTATCTATTCCCCATCAAGTCATAATTATTGTAAACCTAACATCCGCTTAACCCGTTTGGAATCCGCCGCCGTTACTAACTCAGCTTTACGCAAATTCCGTTTGCGGTCGGGCGCCTTCTTTTCCAATATATGGCTGCGAAATGCTTTGTTCTTTTTGATCTTTCCCGTCCCGGTCAGCTTAAACCTTTTTGCTGCACCACGGTGGGTCTTCATCTTTGCCATTTGCTTCTCTCCTTGTCATGTTATTCCATAACTGTTATTATTCCTGTTTGGCCGAAAGAATCATGATCATATTTCTTCCTTCAACCTTCGGCTCCCGTTCCAGGGTAGCCTTTTCTTGAACGGCCTCGTAAAGCTGCATAAGAAGTTTTCTCCCCAAGTCGGCGTGGACAATCTCCCTGCCCCGGAATCTAACGGAAACCTTAACCTTGTCACCACTCTCCAAAAACTTCAACGCCCGTTTTACCTTTACTTGAAAATCGTGCGTTTCAATCTTCGGTGTCAATCTGATTTCCTTGATGTCAACTACTTTCTGACGCTTTCGAGCCTCTCTTTCCCGCCTGCTCTGCTCATAACGGTACTTACCGTAATCCATAATTTTACAGACGGGCGGTCTAGCGGTAGGAGCCACCTCTACCAGATCCAAGTCTTTTTCCCGGGCGATCCGCAAGGCCTCTTTCACGGGAAGAATCCCCAATTGTTCGCCATCGGCGCTTACTACCCTTACTTCTTTCACCCGAATACCCTCATTTACGCGCAGCTCACTGTTAATCGGCCGCCACCTCCTGTTTTTGATGATCGATGTCAATAGATGCTATTAAATGATTAATAATAGATAAATAAGACATAAATTAAGCGAGTAACCTCTACTCGCTTAATGACAGTATCCATCGGCACCAAGATTTTCTTTGAGCACCGATGATTATCTTTCGTGTCATAATCGACCCAAGCTGGTTAACAACCGCTGGGTGAGAAGCAGAGGCTTCTACTTAAAGCTATTTAAAGCAGTTTTCCAAAAGAAGTATACCACTAATCTGGAAAGGGGTCAAGTACTATCTCATTTTTTTTCGGTGCCCAGCGCTGACCACAATAATTAATGGCCGTTTCCAGATCGGGCGGGAGAGGCGCTGAAACCCTTACCACTTCACCGGTACGGGGATGAGTAAAGCCAAGCCCGGCCGCGTGAAGCGCTTGACCATCGATCTTAAAGGGTTCCTTACCCCTTCCGTAAACCGGATCACCCGCTACCGGGTGGCCGATATGCTGAAAATGAACCCGAATCTGGTGGGTTCGTCCCGTATGAAGCTGGACCCACACTAAAGTATAGGGTCCAAACGCAGCAAGCACTCGATATGAGGTGTGGGCGGGTTTCCCCTTTGCTACCACCGCCATCTTCTTCCGGTGCACCGGATGGCGGCCGATGGGTGCTTTAATCGCCCCTTCCTCTGCCGGTAAAGAACCATGCACTAAAGCCAGATAAACCCGGGTCATCTGCCCCGCCTTTAGTTGAGCCGCTAAACCCAGATGGGTAAAGTCGTTTTTGGCCACCACCAACGCACCAGTCGTGTCCTTATCTAAACGGTGCACAATTCCCGGCCGCAACACTCCCCCGATCCCAGATAGATCCCGACAGTGTTTGAGCAGGGCGTTAACCAAAGTACCACTGGGGTTACCCGCCGCCGGATGGACGACCATGCCCCGGGGTTTATTCACCACGACCAAATCCTTGTCTTCATAGAGGATCATCAACGGTATATCTTCCGCTTCAACCGCCAGCGGCTTGGGTTCTTCCAGCTCGACTTCGATCACATCGCCTGGCTGCAGGCGGTAACTGGGCTTGATCGGCAGTGATTCGACCTTAACCTTCCCGTTTTTCAGTAATTTTTGCGCAAAAGCCCGTGAAGGAATCTGTTCGACCTGCGCCAGAAAGGCATCAATCCGGATTCCCTCCTCTTCCGGACTAACTGTGAAGCGGAGAAGAGGCACGATGCTCATTCCTCGCCTGTTTTTTTAAACGCCCAAAAAGATAGGCCAAGACGACCAGACCAACGGCCAACGAAAAGACCTGTGTCGTCCGGAGCCAACCGAAGGCCAGGATCTGACTGTCCCGAAAGGCTTCCACCACCGTACGGGCCAAACAATAAAGGCCAACGTAAAGACCGAAAATGAAGCCGTCAAAATACCGGCTCTTGCCCCGCTGTCCCCGACGGTCACAGACCATGAGAACAACAAAGATCAGCATGTTAGCCAGAATTTCGTAAAGCTGGGTCGGGTGCCGCAGGGTAGGATCGCCGGCAGCACAGGGCAAAGCCCACGGCAGATTGGATGTAACCCCGTAACAACACCCGCTGAGCAAACAGCCAATGCGCCCCAGACTATGGCCTAACGGAATATAGAGCGCGATCACGTCAGCCAGTCGCCATGTGGCAATCTGCTTCCTTTTCGTATACCAGACCCCCAGCAGCACACCACCGAGGACTGCCCCAAAAAAGGAGCCAGTAAAACCGGAAAAGATCGATGCTGGATCATGGAGATAGGTCCGGAACTCATAAAGCACATTCACCAGTTTAGCAAAGATTAAGCCGCCGATGATCGCATAAAGCGCAAAATCGATAATCTGTTCGAAGGTGGCAATCCCTCTTTTCCGCGCCAAAGAACCGACCCACAGGAGACCACAGAACAAGGCAAGCGCCACCGTCAAACCATAAGAATAAATGTGAAACCGGCCTAAGGACAATAAGACAGGATACATTTTGTCATCCTCCCACTCCTAAAAAATACCCCTAATCTTGAAGGCGCGTGATACAGATCAAGATCAAGACAGCGCCGATAAAGATCGCCGTGTCCGCCAGGTTAAAAAGGGGAAAGTTGTCCAGCGGCCAAAAATCAAGGTCAATAAAGTCAATGACCTGACCTCCATTCCAGAGCCGGTCGATTACATTCCCCGCAGCCCCACCCAAACATAAAGCCAGACCAAACCGGAAAGATATCGGATACTGTGCAATCTCCTTCCGAAACAGAAAGACGAGGGAAAAAAGGACCAACGGCATCACCGTCAAAAAAAAGGTGCGGTGGGACAAAATCCCGAAAGCAGCGCCCGGGTTATTGATCCGGGTGAAAGAGAGCACCCCGGGGATGACCGTTACAGTTTGGTGCAGAGGCAACCCGCGTCGCACTAGTGCCTTTGTTAGTTGGTCTACACCGATTATTATGACAAAAAGAGCATAATAAAACAAGCTTCTTCCTCCACAAATTGTTCCTTGTAATTAAACCATAAATAAAGGTATTAGACAACATCCTGCGCCATTTTCTTCGCTGCGGAGCGCCGACAGTAGCCACGGTAGACTACCAAATAAACGCTTTTTTATGCGTATTCTTAAGGACCTTTCGCCCCTTTGCGAAGCTTGCGACGCCTCCTCCCAACAATCCGGGAAACAAACATCCTCCTTAATGCATAGCAATGCCAGCAGGGACTACGGCCTAAAAGAGGGTCAGCTGGTTCGTGGCGGGTAAGCCCTTTAGACACCCTTGGCGCGATAACACGTCAATTACAGAAGAAGACAGACGGGCCCGGGCTTTCAGGTCCTCCACTGAACAGAATTCACCCTCTTCACGGGCTTCCACCAGGGTACGCGCCGCCGCCTCTCCCAGACCCTGAATGGTGGTCAGCGGCATCAACAAGCCATGGGGCGTGATTAAAAAACGGGCCGCATCGGAACGATAAAGGTCAACCGGGAGGAAACGGATGCCCCGGAGCATGGCTTCGTGCGCCACTTCCATGGTGGCATACAACCCCTTCTCTTTCGCCGTCATCTCATTCCCTTTTGCCTTCAGTTCTTTCATCTTTTCTTTCAACTGCTCTAATCCGCCCAGCACCATCTCGGCATCAAAATCAGTACTGCGGATGGTGAAAAACGCCGCATAAAAGGCTTCCGGGTGGTAGACTTTAAAATAGGCGATGCGGAAACCCATCATCACATAGGCAACCGCGTGGGCCTTTGGAAAAAGGTACCGAATCTTTAAACAAGAGTCAATATACCACTGGGGGACTTCATACTCTTTCATCAGTTCGATATCTTCCTCATCCAAACTACGCCCTTTCCGCACTTTTTCCATGATTGTAAAGGCGGCTTTCGGTGGCAAGCCCCGGTAGATCAGATCATTCATAATCTTATCCCGGGTCGAAATGACCTCTAACAAAGTGGCTTGCTTGCTTTTGATCAATTCTTGGGCATTCCCCAACCACACGTTGGTTCCGTGAGAGAGACCGGAGATGTAGACCAGCTCCGCAAAGGTCTGTGGTTTCGTCTCATCCAACATTTGCCGGGCAAACTCCGTACCAAACTCGGGAATCCCCAGGGTACCCAGGTCAAACCCTAAATCATCCGGGCTGACCCCCAAAGGTGCGGCCGTGGAGAATAGTTTCATGGTTTCCGGGTCATCCAGGGGCACCGTTTTCGGATCAACTCCGGTTAAATCCTGGAGCATCCGGATGACGGTGGGGTCATCATGACCGAGAATATCTAGTTTGACAAGACGCCCTTCTAAGGCCCCATGGTAGTCAAAATGGGTGGTAATCCACTCGGCTGTGCGGTCGTTGGCTGGATACTGGACAGGCGTAAAGTTATAAATCTCTTGCCCCTCCGGGACGACAATCATCCCGCCCGGATGTTGCCCGCTGGAACGGCGCACCCCGGTACACCCCTGGACCAACCGGTTAACCTCGGCCTGTCTTAATTCCAGCCCCTGGTCTTCGATATAACCACGGACAAACCCGAAAGCGGTCTTCTCGGCTAACCCGGTGATCGTCCCAGCCCGGAAGACGTTACCTTTACCGAACAACTCCTCGGTATACCGAAGGACCACCGGCTGGTAATCCCCGGAGAAATTCAGGTCAATGTCGGGCTCCTTATCCCCTTCAAACCCCATGAAGGTCGCAAAGGGAATATCCTGACCATCCTTGAGCAGCGCCGCGCCACACTGCGGACAATCTTTATCCGGAAGGTCAAAACCCGAACCGATCGCCCCCGTCGCCATAAATTCGGTATGATAACATTTGGCACAACGGTAATGGGCGGGCAGGGGATTAACTTCCGTAATCCCGCACATGGTTGCCACAAAGGAAGACCCGACCGAACCCCGTGAACCCACTAGATAACCATCGTCCAACGACTTTTTCACCAATTTAGCCGCGATCAGATACAAGACGGCATATCCGTGGCCAATGATACTTTTCAGTTCCAACTCGAGACGTTCCACCACAATCGACGGGAGAGGGGAACCATAGAGCTCCTCCGCCTGCCGGTAAGCCATGGTGCGGATCTCTTCATCCGCCCCAGGAATATAAGGAGGGTGAAACTCATCAGGAACCGGCTTGACCTCGCCGATCTGGGCCGCGACCTGTTTCGGCGCCTCAATCACCACCTGACGGGCTAGCTCATCGCCTAAATACGCAAATTCGGCCAACATTTCCGCCGTCGTCCGCAGGTATAAAGGAGGCTGCTGGTCGGCATCGTCATAGCCTTGCCCAGCAAGCAATATTTGGCGAAAGATCGCATCCTTGGGGCGAAGAAAGTGAACATCACCGGTGGCAACGACCGGTTTGTTCAATTCTGCTCCCAACCGGCAGATCTTCTCGTTTAAGGCCATCAATTGCTCACGGTTGAGGCGTCCCTCGCGGACCAAAAAATCATTGTTCGCCAAGGGCTGAATCTCTAAATAATCATAGAAAGCGGCGATCTCCCGTACTTTCCGTTCTTCGACGCCATTAAGTAAAGCGGAAAACAGTTCCCCGGCTTCACAGGCCGAACCCACAAGCAACCCTTCCCGGTACCTGGTTAAAAGCGAGCGGGGAATCCGGGGATGACGGTGAAAATGGTCTAAATGGGAAGCGGAGACTAACCGGTACAAATTGCGCAACCCAGTTTGGTTTTGAGCCAAAAGAACAATATGATAAGTGCGTAAATTCTCCACCCGCTGCTCGTGCGCTAAAGTATTAAGATCCGCCCAACTTGTGAGGGACCGTTCTTTACAAAGGGCCAGTGCTTTCTCCAGGATCTGCCAGGTGGTAAGGGCATCATCACCCGCCCGGTGATGTTGCTCCTGGATGATGCCATGTTCTTTCGCCACCACGTCCAAACGATGACTCTTCAACTGCGGCCAAAGCGCCCGGCTGAGCGCTAACGTATCAGCCACGGGCGGTTTAAAGTCTACTTGTAAGTGTTTGTTCAGCTTTTCCCGGAGAAAACCGTAATCAAATTGGGCATTGTGGGCCACAAAAATGCCATCGCCCATAAAGGTTAAAAACTCCGCCAGTACTTCCGCGGGTGCCGGGGCGTCGTTAACCATTTCATCGGTGATCCCGGTTAACTGCTGGATTTTGTAGGGAATCGACCGCTTAGGCCGGATCAGTTTGGTAAAGGTCTCGGTCACTACCCCGTTGACAATCTTAACGGCCCCGATCTCTAAAAGTTCGTTCCACTTCGGGTTGAAACCGGTGGTTTCAATATCAACCACAACGATCGGTCGCTCATCAAAAGAGCAAGCGGGAGCCGCGGTTACAATCGGTTCCTGGTCGTTAACTAAGTAACCTTCCATTCCATAGATAATCTTGATCCCATATTTCTTGCCCAAACGGGCCGCTTCGGGGAAAGCATAGACCACCCCGTGGTCGGTAACGGCCAGTGCTTCATGGCCCCAATCGGCGGCCATTTTGATCGCCTTTTCCAGTTCAACGATGCTATCCATTGCTGACATTTTTGTATGCAAGTGTAACTCAATCCGTTTCTCAGGAGCTTCATCGCTTAATTGGGGACAAGAAGCCAGCTGGATACTGCGGGCCATCAAAATGGTTTCTTTCGCATACTCATCATATTGCAAATTGCCTTTTACCCGCAACCACATGCCCTTCTCCACTGCCGCCGAAGGATCTTGTTTGGTGGTGGCAAAGGCCTTCACCGATATGGAATCAGTATAGTCGGTTAGATCAAACAGCAGCAGATTACGGCCGGATTTCAAGGTCCGGACCTCTACCTTCAATACTTCGCCCTCAAGAACCACCGTCTCCATGTCAGTCGTTACTTCGCCCACCGGGACCGGCTCTTCATTAATTTTCCGCCCCAACAGCACCGTACTGGCCTTTGGCTCCTGGGGGACCGCTTTTGTTTCCACGGCGGGAAGGGTCGGTTCGTAAAAATACTCGGGCGGGGCTGGTGGTTCCGGGGCTTCTTCATCAATCTCATAAGTGAGTTTGTAATCTTTATCATCAATCTGCGGTAAACAGGCCAGCAGTTGTTTTTCCCGCGACCGGATGTAATCCACCGCCAAGGACGAATTAACCCGGAGGGTAAGACGCTGCGTCTCCGGATCCAAGCTCAACGGCGGTGATGCGAGCCAAGCAAAAACCGCCGGGAAGCTCTCCTTCAGCACCGCGCTTAATGTTTCCTCCGTGACCTTTTGCGTGGGTTCCGGCCCCGCGGTGGTCGCCGGGAGCACCTCCACTTTACACTTGGCTTTGAGCAACCCGGAAAACTGCGCCGCTAAACGCGCACGAAGCTCTTCATCCCAAACACGGTTCGCTCTTAAACGTAGAATGACCTCTTGTGTTTTACAATCAACAATGATCTGATCGATCTCGGTTTCTGCAATCCCCTGCGGTTCAGGAAAGAAAAGGGAGATCTCTTCAATCCCCCTTAGCTCCGCTAAAGTCTTTGCTTTCGGTACAATCCGATACTCTTTTGCCATTATGACCTCCGCCGGTAATTGTTTATCACTACAACCGCTGCTTTCTATTGCGCTGCTAATTTACTGTGGTTTCACCATCACCAAAGCGCGGAGAATTTGCCAGTACATCTGCATCCGCGCAGCAAAACCCCGCGCGAGTCCCAGCTTCTCCTCTTTTAGCACTTGGCTCAGGTTCGGAAGATCGACCCAGACCACCTTATGCCGGTTAATCTGGGCCGAACGATTCATGATCACTTCAAATCCGTATCTACTATGGGCCAGTTCGGGGAGGGAGACCAACAACTCCCGCCGGATTGCCCGTTGCCCATTGAGTTTTGGCACCATCTGTTGCGAAAGATCGGTCGCCAATCGTCCCGCGCTAAAATAACCAATCGTCATCATCGCCTGCTGTGTAAAAATGGGAGCAAGCAGATCCTTCACGTGCTTAGCGGTCAACCCGATCAGGTCGGCGTCGAGGAGGAGAATTACTTCGGCCGTGGTCGCCGCGACACCGGCCATTACCGCCGCCCCTTTACCTTTATTCTCTGGTATTTCAATCACCGCGGCACCCATTCTCCTGGCCACAGCAGCAGTTTGGTCAGTCGATCCGTCACTAACCACAATCACCTGGGATAGATCGGGGCATTCCCGCAGCGGTGCCAAGACCCGACCAATATTTTTCTCCTCGTTATAGGCGGGAATAACGGCGGCAATCTTCATCAAAATCACCTTGGCTTTCTTTGAACCAATTCGATTAAGGTTCGTAGGCTAAACGCCAGCCGGATTATGCTCTTTTATGTAAGCTAAGACCCGGTTAGTAACTTCCGTAAGGGGCCAACGGAAATCTTCGCCGGTGTTCCTGACCTTCACTTCCACCTCGCCCTGGGCTAAACTCTTCGGACCAACCGTTAGGCGGAGAGGAATCCCGATTAAATCAGCGTCTTTAAATTTAACCCCGGGCCGTTCATCGCGGTCATCAAAGAGCACTTCAACACCGGCCGCGGTAAGTTCCTGGTAGATCTGCTCCGCCGCAGCTTTTTGCTCCGCCCCCAAAGCAAGAATGGTCACTTGGAAAGGAGCGATCGGCAGCGGCCATTTGATCCCGTCTTCATCGTTATTTTGCTCAATCGCCGCTGCTATAATGCGGCTGATCCCGATCCCATAGCAACCCATGATAAAGGGCTTTTCCACGCCGTCCTCATCCCGGAAGGTCGCGTTCAGCGCACAACTGTACTTCGTCCCTAGTTTAAAGATATGTCCAACTTCGACCCCTCTGGTCTCCTTAAGCGGCTGCCCACAATGGACACAGGGATCGCCCGCTTTCGCCAGTCGCAGATCGGCAAAGGTATCCACGGCAAAATCCCGCTCCAGGTTAACATGGCAGAGATGGAAGTCTTTTTCGTTTGCGCCGCAAACTGCGTTCTTCATGGTCTTGATCCTGTGGTCGGCCAGAATTTTCACGCCTTTTTCTTTTAAACCGACCGGTCCAACGTAACCAACCGGTAACCCAAGTTTTTCTGCGATCTCTTCTGGTGGGGCCAACCAGTATGGTTCATTCAGCAAGTTCCCCAGTTTAATCTCATTAAGATCATCATCCCCCCGGACCAGGACCGCAATGAACTCCGTATTGGTTTTGTAAAAGAGGGTTTTGATCAGTTTTTCGGGAGCCACCTTAAGGAAAGTCGTAACCTCCGCCACCGTCGCTTGGTTGGGCGTGGAGACCTTTTCCATGGCCTGTAACGGTTCGTTCACCGTTTCCGGTAAAGCAGCGGTAGCCTTTTCATCATTAGCCGCATAGTTGCAGGCTTCACAGTATAGGATCACCGCTTCACCCGCCGGTGCCAGCACCATAAACTCGTGACTAACATCGCCACCAATCGCACCGGAATCAGCTTCGACCGCCCGAAACTGCAAACCACAACGGGTAAAGATCCGTTCGTACGCCTGGTACATCGCCTCGTAGCTTTCGTTTAATCCTTCCTCATCCCGGTCGAAAGAGTAGAGATCTTTCATGATAAACTCACGGGCCCGCATCACCCCAAAACGCGGCCGGATCTCATCCCGGTACTTATTTTGGATCTGGTAGATACGCAGGGGTAGTTCCCGGTAGGACCGGACCTCGTTCTTCAGTAAAGTGGTGATCATCTCTTCGTGGGTGGGACCTAAACAGAAATCCCGTCCATGGCGGTCTTTGAGACGATACATCTCATCGCCATAGACATCCCACCTTCCCGACTGATGCCAAATCTCGGCCGGTTGTACAATCGGGAGCAAAACTTGCATCCCCCCCGCCCGGTCCATCTCTTCTTCGACGATCCGGGTGATCTTTTTCAGTACCCGGTGGGCTAAGGGTAAAAAACTATAGATCCCAGCTGCGGCCTTACGGATCATCCCCGCACGCAACATCAGTTTGTGGCTATCCAGCTCCGCTTCAGAGGGAACCTCCCGCAGGGTTGGAATGTAATACTGAGTGTATCTCATGATTTACCTCCTTCTTCGTCCTCAAGTTCCTCAAGCCTGAACTTGGCCCGATTTAGCTTTAGATTAACCCCATACTTTTCCCGGATCAGCTGCGCCAGTTCCTCCGCAAAAGCCGTGAGGAGTCGGGGTTGTTTTTCCTTGCGAAGGATTTCGCCGTTACGGAAGATCAATCCTGCTTCTTTTCCGCCGGCAATCCCCAGATCCGCCCGGGAGGCTTCGCCAGGACCATTTACCACACAACCCATCACCGCTAAATGTAAGGGATAAGGCAGATCCTGAACCAATTCCTCTACTCCTTCGACCAGTTCCTCCAGGCCAATCTGACACCGTCCGCAGGTCGGACACGCCACCACCACCGGACCACGCTCCCGTATATGGAGGGCTTTTAAGATCTCAAAGGCCGCCGTCACTTCATGCCGGGGATCACCGGTCAACGAGACCCGGATCGTATCACCGATTCCTTGGTTCAGTAAGATCCCCAGCCCGACCGCAGATTTGATTGTCCCCCGCCACCGGATCCCCGCCTCGGTAACCCCAAGATGGAGGGGAAAATCCCAACGTGCGGCAAAGGCCTCATTAATCTTAATGGTCTCGACAACATCTGATGATTTCAAAGAAACCACAATCTGGTCGTATCCATCCGCTGTGACCAGCTCCAACTGGTCCTCCACACTCGCCAGCATCGCCTGGACCACATCCCCCTCATAGCGGGCCAAATAATCCCGGTGTAGCGAACCGGCATTGGCCCCAACCCGCAGAGCCACACCATTGGCTTTGGCGGCGCGGACCACTGCTTTTACCCGATCGGGACCGCCAATATTCCCCGGATTCAAACGAATCTTGGCCACCCCAGCGTCAATCGCGGCCAAAGCCAGTCGGTAATCAAAATGGATATCGGCCACGACCGGAAGCTTCGCGTGCTTCACGATCTCCTTGAGCTTAGCAGCAGCCTCCTGGTCAGGAACGGCAACCCGAATCAGTTCACAACCGGCCGCGGCCAACGCTTCGATCTGCGCAAGGGTCGCCGCCACCGCCCGCGTATCGGTGTTGGTCATCGATTGGACGACAATCGGCGCGCCTCCGCCGATCACCAGGTTCCCGACCTGAACCGGTCGGGTCTTCTTTCTTGGCATCACTTATATCCCCATTCCTTCTTTAAAAAAGCTCAGTCTGTCATTCTCCCGGCACTAGTATCGCCGCTGATGAGACCTGCTGCGGTCCGCCTTCAGAGCTTGTCGCCCACCTGGTTTTGATCCCATCCTACAGGATCGTTAGTCGACGCACCCAGCTTTAGTTTAATTCCCTTGGTAAATCAATGTAACCGGCGTGGACGACTTGGTGGTTACCAGCTGGGTGCCGACTTAAACAAAGATAAAACTGGCCGACTAAAGCTTGTCCGTCGCTGGGCTGTGCTGAACACAAAGGTCGCAAAAACCACGGTTCTTTCTAACTTGGGCCGGGGCTTCTTTCCCACACCGCAGACAGAAAACCCCCGCAGTTTCGGCACAGACCCGACACAACCCAAATTTGGGTATCGACGCCGGATCGGGTCGGCCACAGGCTGGGCACAGGCAATTCCGGCAGTAGCCCTTTCCCGCTTTCACTTCCGCCGGAGCAAAACGGCCGCAACCAAGGCAGACCCAGTTCCGCTCTTTTTTTCTGATCATCTCTTGAACACAGAATTCACAAAGATTATGCGCTTTCAAGATTCGGCTCTGTTGAACAGTATTCCCGCAACGGGCACAATACCGTTTTCCGCGCCGCCCCTTCGAGCGGCCTTCTTTATTCGGATCCAACCACGGACTTTTGCGCTTTCGGGCCACAATTTTAACCTCCCTTAAGTGGAGAGTATTAACTCTTTAGCATCAGACGCCGGAGCACACTGGTGAGATCAGCGCTGACCACTGTAAAATAAAAGGCGATAATCAAGACCAGCCCAATCCCTTGGGCGACGATTTTATGTTCCGGTTTAAACTCGCTGCCTCTTAACCATTCCAGCAGAAAAATGACGATCCAACCGCCATCCAGCAAGGGTAGGGGGATCGGCAGCAAGTTGAAGATCCCAAGAAAGAGATTGAAGCTAGCCACCATGGTGAAGAACAGATATAATCCGGTCTTTAATGCCTGGTCGATCATCCCCACCATCCCGATGGGCCCGACAAATTGCGGCCGCATCCGGCCGGTCAGCATCTGAACGATACTAACCGGAATGGCCACGATCTGCCGGCCGGTTAAAGTCACACCGTACTGAATGGCCTTGGGTAAGGGCAGTCTTTCCACGACATAGGCAGGGTGAATACCGATGCGGGCCACCCCCAAGGTAGCATCATACACCGGAGTTAGCTCCCGGACAAAATACCGCCCTGCTCGTTTAAACTCCATCCTTAACCTTTGGTTCGCTGCCTGGTGAACCAGACCGGAAAGCTGAGTCCAATGGGTAATTGGCTGTCCATTGATGGCAACTATCTCATCCCCAGCCGCCAGTCCGGCTTCGTACGACGGCGAATTCGGCTCCACAAAACCAATGACCGCGCGGTCACTTTGAAGCTGGACAGGTAACCCCAAGACGGCCGCGATGAAAATGAAGGTCAAAAGGGCGCAAAGGAGATTGTTCAAGGGGCCACTGAGCATCATCAAGACCTTCTTTCCACAGGAAAGCTCATTGAAGAGTCTTTCACCGGGCTGCGGCACGGCTGCTTCCCCTTCAAGCATGATCTCCATCCCCGCTACCTTCACAAAGCCCCCAAAGGGGATCAGACGTAACGAATAAACAACTCCCTTCCTTTTGGTGCGGACGACAGCTGGTCCAATGCCAATAGAAAACTCATGGACCGTTACCCCGAACAGACGGGCACAAATAAAGTGACCTCCTTCGTGAATCAGGACAATAAACCCGAAAAGAAGGATAAATACCGGTATCGTCGCCCACGACAAGCCAACCTTGCCCCCTTTATTTAGTAGTCGGCTACGACGAAAAACATTTACTCGATTGATTCCTCGGATATAAGTTGCCGGGTTATGCGGCGGGCCCAAGCATCCACCGCCAATATGGTGTCCAGATCAAGGCGCTGGTTACTCCCCTTCTCATATGCGTCCATGACACGCTCGATCAGGCGAGGAATCGCTAAAAATCCAATCCGGCCGGCGAGAAAGGCGTACACCGCTTCTTCATTGGCGGCATTTAAGACCGTCGGAAGGGCACCACCCGTTTTACCAGCAGCGTAAGCCAACTCCAAGCAGGGAAAACGCTTGAAATCCGGAGGGTAAAACTGAAGATCCGAAAGCTGATAAAGATCAATCCGAGAAAAGGGGTTTTCTCTCCGCTCCGGGAAAGTCAAAGCATATTGGATCGGTAGGCGCATATCGGCTGGTCCCAGTTGGGCCAGGAGACTACCGTCCACCAGCTCGATAAGGGAATGGATAATACTTTGCGGATGAATTACCACTTTAATCCGGTCATAAGGCAGACCGAATAACCAGTGGGCTTCGATCACTTCCAACCCTTTATTCATCAATGTTGCCGAATCTATGGTGATCTTCCCGCCCATCCGCCATGTGGGATGGGCAAGGGCCGCTTCGGGAGTAACGGCCGCCATTTCTTCTACGGTCTGGCGGAAAAAGGGCCCGCCCGAGGCGGTGAGGTGTATTTGTTTTAAATCCGGTTCCGCGATGGCCTGAAGGCATTGGAAAATCGCGCTATGTTCACTGTCCACCGGAATCAACCGCGCTGAACTTCCCTTCTTGAGCTCGGCCATGATTAATTCCCCGGCTGCGACCAGACTTTCTTTATTCGCTAGGGCCACTTTCTTCCCGGCTTGGAGAGCGGCTAGGGTCGGTCGGATTCCCGCCGCGCCCACCACCGCGGAGACCACCACGTCCACCGCCGGATCAGTCACCAACTCAAGCAGGCCGTCGGGACCCGACAAAAGCGTCCCTTCCCAACCGGTCGTCGCCGCTAATACTCCCTGGTACTGCTGATTGTTGGTCACCACCGCTTTCACGGGGCGGTATTTTCCAATCTGTTTGGCCAGCTGGTCCCCCTGGTTATGGGCCGAAAGTCCATAGATCCGAAAGTCAGCCGCTAAAACCCGGGTCACCACGTCAAGGGTTTGTTGCCCAATCGACCCTGTTGCACCCAGAATTACCAAGTTTTTTTTCATCTTTAATCCCCTTTATCTAAGCCATAACCGTTTTTTCGATGATCCGTAAACAAACCCTGATATAAGGAACGAATCAGCACACAAAAGATGGGCCCAAATAAAAACCCGCCGATCCCCAGGGTTTTAACCCCAATGTACAGTGAGCCCAGCACCAATAAGGGATGGAACCCTAAAGTTGCCCCGACCAGACGAACCTCGAGAATCTGTCGAACGCCCGCAGTAAAGAGGAAAAGGCACGCCAAATAGCAAGCGTTCCGCATCTGCCCTCCCGCCAGGAGCCATCCGCTCCAAGGCAGGTAAACCAGGGCCGGACCAGTCAGGGGAAGAAAATCCACAAGACCAAGGAGACAACCGGCCAACCAAGGTTTCGTAAAACCCAATATCGCCAGCCCCGCCGTGGAAAGCAGTCCTGTGATCGCCGCCAGCAACAGCTGGGTTTTGAGGAAACGCCACCCCGAAACCAAGGTCTGGTGGTGAAGAACGCGGATGGTCTGTTGCCAGTGGGGAGGGAAAAAGGATAAGAACAATTGCCGGATTTTACGCCGGTCCCGGCTTAGGAAATAGGCGGTAAAACCACTGAGCAATAGGTTGAAGAGAAAAACGGGGAAACCACGGAAGAGATTTAAAGCCCGGTAAAGAAGGCTGCTGACCGCATTACGGAAATTTTCCATCCACAAACGGTCATAATTCCAAAAATCTTGCGGCCACTCAAGCCGCGAAGAGACCTCCGTTTTTAATCGTTCCAAACCCTGACCAAGGCGCTGTATCTGCGTAGGCAGTACCAGTAAAAGCTCCTTCGTCTCCCGATAAAGGCCGGCGAAGAAGAGGGTCAAACCAAGGCCAAGCAAGAAGAGGGTGAGCAGCAAAACCACGATAACCGCTGGTTTCCGCGGTAAACCAAACCACCGCCCAAGCAAAGCCACTGGTTTTTCAATCAAGTAGGCAATAAAAAGGCCAAAGCAAAAGGGACTCACCAGGGGAAAAAGGTACTTAATCAGTAAGAATAAAAAGAAGACACCCAGGAAAAAAACGATATTTAAACGGACTTGTTTCGGAATCGCCACCGCCATCCCACCCTGGTTAAGCATACGTCCGAAACAAGTATTTCATGCCCCGTATTTATCTGAAGTATTCGCTCACGCCGCTTACCGCCCCTTCCACGCAGCGGCCTTAAAGAAAAGGCGGGTGCGTCGACAAGGATTAAAGGCCGACAGGAGCCGGTCTCATCAGCGCGTTTCTAGTAGCGGGAGTATCACAGATTGGTCTCTTCTATAGTAGCAATAAAGCCAGGTAGTATACGACCGGTAAGGAAAACAAAGCACTATCAAAACGATCAAGGACGCCGCCGTGCCCAGGGAGAAAGCGGCCCGAATCTTTTACCCCGGCAATCCGTTTCAGGTAAGAAGCAAATAAGTCCCCGACCTGCCCAGCAAAGCTAGCCAAGACTCCGGTTCCGATCAACCATAAGAGGGGCAGCTTAAAAAAGAGACCCAAAACAACGCCGACAAGGGTGCCGACGACTAGTCCACCAGCGGCTCCTTCCATGGTTTTTTTGGGGCTAAGCCGGGGCGCAAGTTTCGTTTTACCCAACGCCGAACCGATGAAATAGGCACCCGTATCCGTTCCCCAGATCACCGCAAAAGCATAAAGCAACAATTGCCAGCCATCGGGGGTGTTTAGATTTCGGATCTGGAGCGGGTAAACAAAGAGAAACCCAGTGTAAAACAGAATAAAAAGATGGCTAATGATCAAAACCAAAGTTGCTTGGGTGATCCCCTTGCCCATACGGAAAAGGAAAGAGGTGAAAAGCAAAGCATAGACCACTAAAGCTAACCAGCCCCCGCTACTCAAGCAACCACCGTCGGCCGTAGGCTGCCCTCCGATTGCTTCCGCAATGAACAGAGCCAGGTTGAAAAAGAGAGCCAGGGGAAGCTGAACATCAATCCCGGTTTTCTTGAAGATTTTGCAAACTTCCACCGTCGCCAGCACCGCAAGGGCCCCAACGGCAACCGTCAATAATGTTCCGCCCTGGATGACGAAAAAAAGAAAAAGAATTCCACCGGTAATTCCCGATATGATGCGTGTTTTCACTTTCTTCTCCCTTCCTTAATTCCCCCAAACCGCCGGGATCTCTTTTTATATGCCGCCAGCGCCGCGCGGAATTCAGCCGGACCGAAATCGGGCCAGAAAGTGGAAGTAAAGTATAACTCGGTATAAGCAGTCTGCCAAAGCATAAAATTGCTGATCCGCTGTTCGCCGCTGGTGCGAATCATGAGATCCGGATCGGGTTGACCCGCCGTGAAAAGAAAGCGGGTAAACTGATCTTCCGTGATCTTTTCCGGTTCTAACCCCTGTTCCTGCGCTTTTTGGACCAACCCCCGCACCGCTTGGATAATTTCATGTCGACCGCCGTAATTAATGGCCAAATTTAAGGTTAATCTTTGGTTCTGTGCGGTTTGGGCTTCGACTTCTTTAATCAACGCCGTTAATTTTGGCGGCAGTTGGTCAATATTACCAAGAAACCGAATCCGTACTTCCTCATGGTGTAAGTCGGTGGTAACCTCCTGCAAACTTTGGTAAAAGAGGTTCATTAAGAATGACACTTCCTGCTTCGGTCGTCTCCAGTTTTCCGTCGAGAAAGCGTACAATGTTAAGTATTTAATCCCCAGACGTACACATTCCTGGGTAATCTCGCGGACGATCTGTAGACCGGCTTCGTGCCCGGCGGTACGGGGTAGATTCCGTTTCCGCGCCCAACGCCCGTTTCCATCCATGATAATGGCCACGTGTTTCGGCAGCCCCGGGTCCCCCGGTTGGATGCTTTGGACCGCCGTCTTGCGCCGAACCCGGTGCAAAATACCCTTTGGGGAAAGGGAAGATAACTTCAAGAACTAGACCTCCATAATTTCCTGCTCTTTATTGGCGGTTAAAGTATCGATCTCACCAATGTATTTGTCCGTCAATTTCTGGATATCATCCAGACCTTTTTTACTCTCGTCTTCCGTGATCTCGCCGTTTTTTTCCAGCTTTTTAATGTTCTCATTGGCGTCACGGCGGATATTACGGATTGCAATCCGCTTTTCCTCGGCGTCTTTCTTCAAAAGTTTTACAAGTTCGCGGCGGCGTTCCTCGGTCAACTGGGGGACAACCAAACGGATGACGTTCCCATCATTGGACGGATTAAAACCCAAGTCCGCTTTTAAGATTGCCCGTTCCACCTCACCCAGGATCGACTTGTCCCACGGTTGAATCATAATCATCCTTGGTTCCGGTGCCGAAATATTCGCCACTTGGTTAAGGGGCATCTGGGAACCGTAACAATCCACAGTCACCCGGTCCAAAATGGCGGGATTGGCGCGTCCGGTGCGGATCGTCGCAAAATCGCGTTTTGCCACTTCGATCACTTTTTGCATCTTTTGGTTGGTTTGATCCCAAACCTCTTTAATGGCTTCCACAGTTAATCATCTCCTTTAACAAAAGTCCCAATTTTCTCTCCCATAACAATTCTTTTTATGTTTCCAACCTCATTCAGGTTAAAGACGACAATCGGAATTTTGTTGTCCATACACAAGGAGGTAGCAGTAGAATCCATTACACGTAACCGCTTATTCAAAATCTCAATAAACTTCAGATCATCATACTTCTTCGCATCGGGGTTAAGCACTGGATCCTGTTCGTATACCCCGTCCACTTTGGTGGCTTTTAAAACAACCTCGGCTTCAACCTCAATCGCCCTTAAAGCCGCCGCCGTATCCGTTGAAAAGAAAGGATTACCCGTACCGGCTCCAAAGATGACCACCCGACCTTTTTCCAGATGGCGAATGGCCCGCCGCCGGATATAAGTCTCGGCGACTTCCCGCATCTCGATCGCCGTCAGCACCCGCGTGGCTAAACCTATTTTTTCAAAGGCATCCTGAAGGGCTAAAGCATTCATCACCGTCGCCAGCATTCCCATGTAATCAGCAGTCGCCCGGTCAATCCCTTGCGAACTTGCGGTTAACCCCCGCCAAAAGTTCCCACCGCCGACGACCACGGCAACTTCGACCCCTAAATTTACCACCTCTTGGATCTGTCGGGCAATATCCATGACAACTTCATGGTCAAGACCAAAACCTTGCTCCCCGGCCAAGGCTTCGCCGCTAAGTTTAAGCATGATCCTCCGGTATTTTGGTGTTTTCATCCGGCCTTACCCCCAGTTGAAATTGATCTTCTCGCTCGTCTTAAAAATTCCTGCAAAAAAGGGAACACCAACGGTGTCCCCTAAGCTTTGATCTGGGACATAACCTCAGCCGCAAAATCATCCGCTCTTTTCTCGATCCCTTCACCCTTTTCGAAACGGGCAAAGCGGACAATTTTAATCTCGCCGCCAAGTTTTTTCCCGGTCTCGGCGACCAATGCAGCAACCGTCTGCTCATTGTCTTTAACAAAAATCTGTTCTTCCAAGCAGATCTCTTTATACATCTTATTGAGCCGGCCCATTGTGATTTTTTCGGCAATGTGCTCGGGTTTACCTTCGTTCATCGCCTGGGCAATATAGATCTTTTTCTCCGCTTCGATCAACGACTCCGGCACGTCGGCACGGCGGATAAAATCGGGTTTGGCCGCAGCAACCTGCATCGCCAGATCCTTCGCTAAAGTCGCCAGTTCTTCCCTGGCTTTCAGGCTGGAATCGCTGACGGCTAGCTCGATCAGCACCCCGATCTTGCCGTTCATGTGGATATACTCCTGCACAAAACCGTTCTCATCCGTCTGGTAATGGGCAAAGCGCCGGATTGTCACCTTTTCTCCCGTCTTCGCCACAAGCTCGGTGACATATTCACCCACTGTTTGCTGGCCTTTAAAAGGTTGATCCAGTAAGTAAGGGGCTTGTGCACCTTCGTCATCCGACGAGACCGCCTTTGGTGCGTGCTGCGTTATGTGTTCAGCCAATTCCTGAACGAAACGGTTAAAGTCCTCAGTTTTCGCCACAAAGTCGGTTTCACAGTTTACTTCCACTAGGGCCCCGTTGGTCCGGTCCGTATTAACAAAGGAACCCACCGAACCGTCGGCCGCAACCCGCCCTGCTTTCTTCGCCGCAGAGGCCAATCCTTTTTCGCGCAGATACTCGACGGCTTTTTCGAGATCACCGTTATTCTCTTTCAGCGCACGTTTACAATCCATGATCCCAGCTCCGGTCCTTTCCCGAAGCTCTTTCACCATAGAAGCGGTGATTTCCATACTATCCCTTCCTTTCACCGATTTTTTTCTCCCCGTGTGGTCTTCTCCACCCTATTATCCCCATTCATAGCCATCGCTGACGCCAACTGCCTTAAGATTGCCCCGGGAAAAATCCCAGCAGGTACCGTAAACAGCGCTGAGGTGCCTTTTGTTGTTGTCCCTGCCGGCCAAGATCGGCGGTGGCGAAGGGATTTATAAAAAGCCGGGAACAACAAAGGAAGCAGAGGAGACAACGGGCAAATTAGTTTGAAAAAAGGGGGAGGGAAGGCTTTATAACCCCGCCGCTCACCCCTTTTGTTAATTTTCGGCCGAGACCGGTTCTTCCTCGGTTTGGACGTCCTCTTCACCAGCTTCCACTGGTTCCTCTTCCGCTGCCGCCTCGGCACCTTCACCGGCGGGTTCCCCTTCGGAGAGCTGTTCGCCCTGACGGCCTTCGATTACGGCGTCGGCAATCGTCGCCGAAAGCAGCCGCACAGCCCGAATGGCGTCGTCGTTGCCCGGGATCACATAATCGATCTCATCCGGATCACAGTTGGTGTCGACAATCGCCACAATCGGAATATTTAACTTCCGTGCCTCGGCAATGGCAATCCGTTCTTTCCGCGGATCAACGACAAAGAGGGCATCCGGCAACCGGTTCATCTCTTTAACACCGCTCAGGAACTTCTCCAGTCTTTCCCGCTCTTTTTCCAACTGGAGTACTTCCTTCTTCGGAAGCACGGTGAAGGAACCATCCTCCGCCATCTGTTCAATCTTTTTCAGCCTTTCGACCCGCGAACGAATGGTCGCGAAGTTGGTCAGCATGCCGCCCAACCAACGTTGGGACACATAGAACATGTCACAACGGGTCGCCTCTTCACGGATGGCTTCCTGCGCTTGCTTTTTCGTCCCGACGAACAAGACGGTGCCGCCGTTTGCAACAGTCTCCCGGATGAAATGATAGGCTTCTTCAACCATTCTTACGGTTTTCTGGAGATCGATAATATAGATCCCATTCCGTTCCGTAAAAATGTAGGGTGCCATCTTAGGATTCCATCGTCTTGTCTGGTGACCGAAATGAACACCTGCTTCTAACAGCTGTTTCATGGTAATCACTGCCACAACTGGTCACCTCCTTCCCACTTGGTTTTGCCTCCGCTTCCTTCCTCCCCCCACCAAACCCCTCTTGGGCACCTTGGTACGGGTCCAAAAGCGTGTGTAATTTACACCACACATGAGTATATCATGGTGCTTGCTTTCTGGCAAGCATTTCTTTTGTTAATGGCCACCGGGCGCCCCTTCTTGCCGTCGGTTTAGAGAAAAGTAGAGATACGGTCGGCCGGTAAATGGTTCCGCCCCCACCACCGTCTCCACCCCAAAAACCGCCGTCACGTTCGGACTGGAAAGGACCTCCTCGGGAGCGCCCTGGGCATAAATCCGGCCATCCTTGATCATGATCAAATGCTGACAGTAGCGGGCCGCCAAGTTAAGATCGTGAAAAACCCCCAGTACGGTCAGGCCTTTGGTCCGGATTAATGTCTGAAGCAACGTACAGATCTCCAAGGTCTGATTCACATCCAGATGTGAAGTGGGCTCATCCAAAAGAAGGAGACGGGGAGTTTGGGCCAACGCCTGGGCAATCAGAACCCGCTGGCGTTCTCCCCCACTAAGCTCCGTAATTAAACGTTCCGCCAGTTCCCAGGTGTTCGTCGCCCGCATTGCTTCCCGAACAACCATCCGGTCTTCTTGCCGTTCACCCGCCCACCGCCCTAAATAGGGAAAACGCCCCATCATCACCACTTCCTGAACGGTAAAGGCGAAGGGCGTCTCCCACTGCTGGGGAACAACTCCCATCAACCGGGCCAAGGCACGCAGCTTAATCCTGGTTAGATCCTGACCCATAAAGGTTATCCGCCCTCTTGTTGGGGCCAAAGTTTTATTCAGACACTTCAGTAAGGTGGTTTTCCCCGAACCGTTTGGTCCGATGATCCCAGTAAAGACTCCCGTTGGCACCGCAAGATTAAGATCAGTTAAGATCTGGTTTTTTCCGAAGCAAAAGGAAAGACCCTCCGCCGTAAGGATTGGTTCCGCCGTCTCCATCCGTGCCCCTCCTTTAGTCCAATGCCGATCGGCCCTTGTGTAATAAATACAGGAAGAATGGCCCCCCAATAAAGGAGGTTAAAACACCAACCGGTAGTTCAACCGGGGAGAGTAAAGTCCGGGCCAGTGTATCAGCGAGTAGAAGCAATAAACCACCGGCCAAAGCAGAAGCCGGAAGCAAGGAGCGGTGGTCAGGGCCGAGCAGGAGGCGGACAATATGGGGTGCCACCATCCCAATAAAACCGATGGCGCCACTGACACTGACTGCGGCCGCCACTAAAACAGAGGCTGTGATCACGATCCGCCGCTGAAATTGCTCAACGGCCAACCCAAGCTGGTGGGCTTTCTCCTCCCCTAAGAGAAGCAGATTTAGCTGCCGGGCCAAACTCCAACTGTACAAAAAGGCCCCGCCGAGATATGGAAGGACGATTCGCACCTCGGCCCAGCGGGCATAGGAAAACCCGCCCATCATCCAAAACATGATCTTTGCCATCTCTTCTTGGCGAAAGAACAGAAGCAACGAGGTCAGGGCGGAAAAAAAAGCACCCACCGCAATCCCGGCCAGAAGCATAATCGTCAGCACCGGGCGTTTCCGCATCCGGCCTAAATAATAGACGAGGGCTGTGGCCAGTAATGCCCCACCAAAGGCGAAGAGTGGCCGGGCACTCAAACCAAGCGACTGGAGATTTATACCGGAAAGAACGGCAATCGTCGCTCCTAACGCCGCCCCAGAAGAGGTTCCCAAGATATACGGGTCCGCCAAGGGATTACGAAACAAACCCTGAAAAAGCACGCCCGCCACCGCTAAAGCCGCCCCCACCATTAAAGCCAGAAGGATCCGGGGTAAGCGAAGATCAAAAAGGATTTTACTTTGGAACGAATCGAGGGGAAAACGTATTGGCACAGGGCCCAAACTCATGGCAACAAGCCCGGTAAGGACAACACCCAGGATTAATCCGACCATCAGCAGCCGGTATTTAGTAATAACCTTCATTCTTGAACCTGTTCCCCAAGGAGGGCCAGATCCTGCAAAGCCGCGATCAACCGGGGGCCCGGCCGGGAAAAGATATCGATATTAATCTGGAAAACCTGGTTACGCTTTACAGCGGCCAGTTCCCGGAAGAACGGATCCCGCGCAAAAACTGCCGGTTCCAATTCGGTCAAAATCACCGTCGGGTTTTGCGCTAAAATATACTCCAAACCGATCTGGCCCCAGCTAAACCCCAACTCTCCCGCAAGATTCTCCCAGCCCAGGGCGGTGACGGCCTCGTCCAAAAACGTCCCGGTACCCGCGGTCCATAGATCCGTCAAATCTGCACCGATGGCGATAAAAACCTTGGCTTTTGGCCCGGAACGCGCTCCCGCCCGCCGCAAGTTCGCAAGGGCCGTCTCAAGCTGAAGCGCCAATTGCTCCGCAGCCGCTTCGGTAGCCGTTAACCGTCCAACCAAACGGATCGCCGCGCTTAAATCCGCAAAGGAAACCGGATTAAGGGCAAAAGTTGGGACCCCCAACGCCGTCAAGTTCTCAACCGGATCTTTCCCATTCAGATTACAGGCCAAAACTAGATCGGGATGGAGCGCCAGGACTCTTTCCAGGTTCAAAGGGGTAATATTGCCGATCTTCGGTTTAGTCTGCGCGGCCTGCGGATAATCACACCAGTCGGTAACCCCCACGATCCGGTCCTCTAGCCCCAAAGCAAAGAGGATTTCCGTATTTCCCGGCGAGCCGGAGACGATCCGCTTCGGGGCCTGGTTCAGAGTTAATTCCCGTCCAAACTGGTCGGCAAGCTGTAGCGGAAACTCTCCGGCGCTTATGGTTAAGGCGAAAAGAAGACAAAGTCCGAGCGCTATGCCTTTTCGCATCCCTGTTTTTTGACGCGTCATCATCTTACCCCCTTGTCCACAGTCAATCGGGCCTTTCCTCGGCAAAGCCATTTAAATGTTCAATACGGGGCTTGAAGCCCAATTCCCGGGTGACCATCATATACTCCTCATCGGTGATGGTCTCCGGTTTTTTTCCTAAGTAAGCCACCGTAACCGCCTGGATCAGATTACTACCAAAAGAACGTCCACCAAGATTAGGGGTGGTCGTGACCAGCGTTTTAACCCCCCGGGCCTTTAAATCGGCGACATTCTGCGGCGTTACAGTGTTGGTGATAATGATCTTACCAGTGAGGTCATCCGGCATAAAGCGTTGGATATAAAGATAATCGCCGGCGATAATATCGGCCTCATGATAATAGCGGGCAAACCGCTGGGCGTCTTCCACCTGTTCTTCCCGTTTTCCGGTGGGATAAAGCCACGCAAAGGGCAACAGACAAACGGCGGGTGCCAACGTCCGGATTACCCGGTGAAAAGTGTTAAAGCCACGGATCAAAACGGGTAAACCAAACGAGAAGACCAGGTCCCCACAGCTTAAAGCGCAGTCCAGTTCCGCAAAGGCCTGGGCCATACTATAGCGGTCAAAAGCCACGGTCAACAGGGCTTTTTTTCCCCGAACCGGGACAATCCCTTCCCGGTCGAGATCGAGAATAACCTGCCGTTCCAATACTCTTTTCCATCCGGTTCCATCGACCAACGGGGTATACCGGGTTGTATTCATTAACGGACGGGCACTCCGGAGAGTATAGGTCTTACCCCCAACCGGGAACAACCCGGTAATGCCACCAAGCCCAATAGCATCGGCCTTGCCATCCAGGCGGCGGATGGTCTCACGCATCTTTGTCATATCGCCATCCATCCCGATCCGTTCGATCAGATATTCTTCACCCAACAGTTCCATCCGAACTTGGTGGTCACGGGTGGAAGAGCCAAGACTGACACTGACAATGTGTTTCATCAGGGGCCTCCTTTAATAATAATCATCCCTTCCCAAAACGCCAACACCTTGAGGTACAAGGTAAAAAGGACCATCCGATCCAGTCATATTTTTCCACATTCGGGCATATCTTATTGCTAAAGGGGCTTGTCCGCCCGAATGTGATTCGAAACCAAAGGGGGCATTATGATGACAATTCAGATCACCAATTTATTACGGTATACCGATTTTAATCTAACCCGCTTCTTACACTATACTTTTGAGGGGAAAATCCGCACCGCCACCCTCCTCCTTTATCTCGCCTGTCTCAAGGCGTTTCCCCATTGGGATCGGGAGGCACTCTATGAAGACTGTTATGCCAAAACGATACTAATCTATAAATCTTTCTGCTAATTTATTCCTGTTTCCCGGTCCACCCACCCATTCGCCGCATATAATACCACTACCATTGCAGCGCACAGGCAGCAGAAAGGAAAAGGCCGATGGGTCAAAGCAAATACGAACAGATCGCCCGGCAGTTCCTGGGGATCCCATACCGCCATGGTGGGCGCGACCGGAAAGGACTAGACTGTTTGGGTCTGGTCCACCTCTTTTACCGAGAATTAGGGATTAAGGTTCCGGATAACGATGGTCAGCCATATGCGAACGATTGGTATAAAAAAGATCCGGAACGTCTCCTCCGTGGCCTCCTCCAAGTCGGAAAGCCGGTTAACTTACCCGCAGAACCGTTACAACCGCTGGATTTAGTTTATTTTCGAATGGGGGGCGCAATTACCCATGCGGGGGTCATGATCGACCACCGTTCCTTCCTCCATGTCCTAACCAGACAGACCGTGCAAATTTCCCCCCTTAATCTAGCCTGGAAAAGGCGGCTCCGCGGCGCGCGCCGCCTCGTTTAAGCATCCTCTTCCTGAAAGCGGGTCTAACCCGCTTTTTTTTGAAATTTAAAAGAGATTCTTTTTATATTCATTGTAAAGCTGTTTAAGCTTTTTCATCTGTGCATCGATCTCCAGCTGTAAACGGGATGCCAACGAATAGTTCCGCACCGCAATGGCTTGCCGCAATTGGGTAAACAATGAGGTGTAATCCGGCCGGTCTTTGAGTAACTGGCAGCGTAGGTCATGCACCCGTTGCCAGCGTTCTTGATCGAGGGTGTTATGGACCGCTTGTTCGTCCCTGGTCAGGCTCCGGATCACTTCCGCATTTTCCGGAAGAATGCGGTCACACAGTTCGGTCATCCATTGGTTGAGCATGGCCAAGGAATAAGACTGGATGATCGGAAAGGTAAATACTTCTCCCGCAGTTAAAACCGCAGTTTTCTCTGGATAACGTTCCAGATTGGCCAAGGTTTCCCAGACGGTAGCTGGCGGAATACCAAACAAGCGGTCCCTTTCTTCCTTGGTGTAAGCTTCAAAAACATCCTCCTCGCTACGGTAGGCCCGTTCAGTTTCTAAGTAGGCGGCGGCTTCCCCCGGTTTTTTAGAAAATTCCCGCTCCAGTTCGGCACTGGTCCGTCCGCTCGTCAGCGCGTATGTAATTCCGTCCAGCATCCCTTGATACAGGGCAGCCAACACCAGATAGTTATTGGAGTGGGGATTGGGCGACCGAACCTCAAAACGGGTCGCGGCCGGGTTATTCTGTTCCCGAACCAAACCGACCAACACGGTACGGTTCCGTGAAGGAAGAGAAACATCATGGCCGACCGAGGCGACGATGCAGACCGGCGCTTCAAAACCCGGCTGTAGACGGTTGAACGCATCATTGGAAGCGGTAATAAAGGCCCCGATTGCTTCATAATTTTTCAGAATACCCATTAGAGCACCCCATCCAATCGGACTTAGAAAGTCCTTACCCCCGTCGGCCGGAGTGAATAAATTCCGGACTGAACCGTCCTTCAGTCTTGCCGCCAAGCCTACATGGGCGTGGCCCCCGCTCCCGGCCACTTGCTCCATGGGTTTTGCCATAAACGTGACTTCCAGCCCATGCCGGCGGAAGGCCTCTTTGATTAAAATCCGCGCCAACAGCTGATTATCGGCCGCTTGGAGGGCGCCGCTATAGCGCCAAGTCACCTCCAACTGCTCCATCACATGGGTCAATCCTCCGTCTTCGCCGATCTGCGCCTTAACCCCACCGACTTCCTTGTGGCCCATCTCCGGTTCCAAACCGTAGGCTTCCAGCAAAAGGAGGGAGGATTCCAGCGCCGTCCGGACCACCCCCTTGGTCCGCTTCCAATACTGTTCCCGTAAAACCTGAGAGACGGTAAGTTGTTCAATGTCCGCCTTTTCATTGGGGGTTTTTACCCAAAACTCCAGTTCGGTAGCGGATGTTAAAAGGATCTCCTCGATCTGATCGGGCATGATGCCCATCTCCAGGAGAGACGCCGGGTGACGTTGGATCAACTCCAGCAGTTCCCGGTTGACCCGCTCCTCCATCCGCCGCAGGACCGAACGGGAATCGATCCGTTTGGTCCCGTGGATGAGAAAAGAAGGGATCCGCAAAGTACCGACCGGTAACCGCGTTTGGGGGTCAAGATGTTCGTAATTATAATCGATAAACCAATTTACCGAGGTATCGGCTTCAAAATCGACTTTTCCGTCGTTTAAAGTCGCGATCCCCGGCAAGACCACACTAGAACCATCGGTATGAATCTCACCCCGGAAAAACTTATCCGTATCTTTCAGAAAAACAGCCGTGGGAATCTTGGCATCGGTATCGTTCCCGCCAAGATCTACCCCCACCATCGACACAAATTTTATCTCTGGTCTTTGGTGTAAAATTTTTTTCAGGGTTTCCGGATTACACTGGTCAGGGGTGATAAAGTAAAGTAACTGCGCAGTCAAACTCCTCACCTTCTCACTAAAATTCGGGTTTACCTTATTCATTCCTTTGTGTTTTAACATAAATTTATCAAAAAAGGGCTGTCCCCGTTAGATCTTTCTTCGGGTTTTTGTGCCCAACCTGTTTCCATCTGATTAAAATTACATATAATTATAGCATGAAGGGGCGGTAACGTCATTTAAAAAAAGTTAAAAGCGGCGTATAATCCGTTTAGTTCTACACATAATATAAATGCCCTCTTCTCAAGGGATCAAGGGCAAAAAAAGAAAGAACCCGGTTCTGGTGACCGGGTTCTTTCTTTTTCTCCTCCCTTTTCGCGCTCGACAATTCTCGCTCGGAACTAAAACCAAAAACCCTTACTAATACATTTTTAATCCGATAAATAAAGGGTTTCAGGGCACACTCGCCAATAAGGAACATAAATGAGGATTGGGTAGCCCGGTTGGAGGAATGAGTTTTGGAACGACGCTTAAAACAGATTAAAATTGCCTCGGCCATCGGTATTTTGGGCAATATGACCCTGGCCTTGGTCAAAGTAGTTCTCGGTTTCGTCGCTGGTAGTTTAGCCGTAGTTAGTGACGGCGTTGACAGCGCAACCGATGTGTTAAGTTTTGTCATCATTTTTTTCGCCCTTAAAATTATGGCCCAAGAACCCGACGAAAAACATTCCTACGGCCACTACCGGGCGGAAACCCTCGCCACCCTCTTTATCGCCTTTATGATCCTCTTCGCCGGGGTCCAAATGCTCATCTTCGCGCTGTCCAAGATCATTACTGCCGACGTCAGCCCAATCCCTTCATCCCTTGCTGTTGTGGTCAGTTTTATCTCCATCATTGGCAAATTGTTGCTCGCTCTTTACCAGTTTCGAACCGGGCGCAAAACAGAGAGCGCTATGCTGATCGCTAATGGCCGCAACATGCTAGCCGATCTCTATGTTTCCTTGGGCGTCCTCATCGGCACGTTTACCACGATTACCCTCCAGATCCCCTTAATCGATCATTTGGTCGCCATGTTCATTGCGGTCTGGATTATCTGGACGGCCGTACGCATTTTCCTTGATGCCAATACCGAATTGATGGACGGAGTCAAGGATACTTCCATTTACCAAGCGGTGTTTGACGCCGTCGACCAAGTAGAAAATGTCACCAATCCCCACCGGACGCGGATCAGAAAACTATCCAATCTTTATCTGATTGACCTCCATATCGAAGTCGATGGCTCGCTTACCGTCGCCGAAGGACACCAACTGGCGATGGAAGTGGAGCACGCTTTGCGCCAGAAGATTGACAACCTATACGATGTCGCCGTTCACGTTGAACCCCTTGGCAACATGGAAAAAGAACAGTATGGGCTGTCACCCCATGAGTTAACCGAACTAAACGGCTAACAAACCGTCCCTAAAACAACGATAATCCGGGAAAATTAGGAGGACACGGCAGGACGCGGCTTTCTTCAACATCATGATAACCAAAAAGTTTGAGCACCCAGCTCCGCCAATTGTCGAGGCCAACCCCACTCCGACAGGAGAGTTTCAGCAGAGGAACACCGGGGTTGACCGTCCGTAACCGTTTCTGGAAACTGGACACGGAAAAATTGGTAAATGGTAAAAGATCGATTTTATTGAGGACGACCATCTCCACCTCTTTGAAAAGACGGGGGTACTTTAGAGGCTTTTCGTCACCTTCAGTTACGCTAAACACAAGCACCCGTAAAATATCGTCGTGGCTCTTCGGCAGTGAATAGCCAGTACGACCGGATAGTTCATGAAACACAAGTTCCCGGCGATTATCCGGTGAACGTTCAGCCGGAACTGGTAAATTTCCATTGTTCATTACTGCCGTAATCCCGGCGGCTCTAAGTCTTTCCAGGTCAAAAATGGATTGCTGTTGAGAGTAAATGGCCCGAATCGTCAGCCGCCCACCAAGCGCCTCATGGGTTCGGCGGATCAATTCCGTCTTCCCTGATCCGGTATTACCCAATAAATAAAGCGTCTTCGCCATAAGATCACCTCTCTTCCCTTTTATTATTACGCTTATTACCCGTTTTTAAGCAAAAAAATGGCTTTACAGTATTATCGTTCCTGTAAAGCCATTTTTTATTCCAAAACAGTGGGCCGTTTAGACCAGCGCTGGTAGTCTTTTCATCCTTAAATTAATAAATCAAAGTTTACAAACGGCCACCCGGGGCCAACCGGAATAATCTTGATAAGAAAGGACCGTCGTAAACCCTGCCGCCTTGGCCAGCTTCTCAATGGCCGGAAATTGGTCATACCCGTGTTCTAAAGCTAGAAAACCATCGGGTGACAAATAAGCGGTAGCTTCGGCCATAATCCGGGCGATCACCTCAATCCCGCTTGGACCGCCGTCCAAGGCCTGGTGCGGTTCATGCTGAACTTCTGGCGCCAAAGTTGGAATAACCGCCGTCGGGATATAAGGCGGGTTCGAGATAATCCCGGAATAGACCGGCTGGTCGAGGCCGGTCAAGGCGGCAAAGAGATCGCCGCAGTAAAAATTGATCCGTTCTGTCAAGTTGTGCACTTCAGCATTGGCAGCTGCTACTTCTAAAGCGGCCGGGGAAAGATCAACCGCATCGATCTGAAAATCCGGTAAGTAATGGGCAAGGGCAATTGCGATCACACCGCTACCGGTCCCCAGTTCCAAGAGGCGTCCCGCCCCTAAAGGGCGACACAACTCCACCACCTTTTCGACCAGAATTTCCGTCTCCGGCCGGGGGACCAATACATCGGGCGTAATCTGAAACTCCCAGTTTAAAAAGGATTTTTTTTTCGTAATATAAGCCAGCGGCTGACCGGACAGGCGCTGGCGGATCAGATCCTTGTAGGCACTGATCTCGGTGGTAGTCAAAGGACGATCGCCATCAATATACAAACGTAGGCGATCGGTCGCCAGGAGGTGGGCCATTAACAGTTCGGCTTCCAGCCGAGACGCTTCCAAGCCCCGTTTGGCAAAGAAGCGGGCCGTTTCCCGGAGCACCGTCCCTACGGTCAGTTTCATGCCACTCCTCCCTCATCCATCGCCTGTAGCTTCTCGGTCTGTTCCGAGATGCTCAGCTTCGAGATTAACTCCTCTAAATCCCCAGCGATTATACTGTCCAAGCGGTAAAGGGTTAAATCAATCCGGTGGTCGGTGACCCGATTCTGCGGAAAATTGTACGTCCGAATCCGTTCGCTCCGGTCACCGGATTTGACGATACTCCGCCGGGCGGAGATCATTTCGGCTTGTTGCTCCTGTTGCAACTTGTCAAGTAGCCGCGCACGCAGAATTTTTAAGGCTTTTTCCCTGTTTTTATGCTGCGATTTTTCGTCCTGACAAGTGACCACCATTCCCGTGGGAAGGTGCGTAATCCGCACCGCCGAATCGGTCGTGTTGACACTTTGTCCACCATGGCCCGAAGACCGGTAAACATCGATCCGCAGGTCATTTAAGTCAAGCTCCAGTTCGATCTCTTCCGCTTCCGGCAGAACCACCACCGTAGCCGCTGAGGTGTGGATCCGACCGCCGGTTTCGGTCTCGGGAATCCGTTGGACCCGGTGGACCCCGCCTTCGTACTTTAACTGGCTATAGGCACCCTTACCTTCAACCATAAAGATAACTTCTTTAAAACCACCCAACTCAGTGGTGTTGGAGCTCATCAGTTCAACACGCCAGCCCAGCTTCTCCGCATAACGGTTGTACATCCGGAAGAGATCGGCCGCGAACAAAGCGGCCTCATCGCCACCGGTCCCCGCCCGGATCTCAACGAGCACATTCTTCTCATCATTCGGATCCTTGGGCAGAAGTGCCACCTTCAATTCGGCTTCGGCCTCCTTCATCTGCCCTTGTAGATTATTAATCTCCTGCTGAAGCATTTCGGCATCTTCCGGAGCGAGATCTTCCTCCTGTAATAACTCCTTGGCCGTCTCGAGATCGCTTTCCAACTGGCGGTATTGCCGATAAGCTGTAACAATAGGCAGTAAATCGGCATGGCTCTTCCCTAGTTTGCGCATTTCTTCCGGATCCGCGGCAATCGCTGGATCCGCCATGCTGCGCTCTATTTCGTTAAATTTTTCCTCTAACGCCGTCAGTTTATCAAACATAAAACTACCTCTCCCACAATTTAAGCCTCTTGTTTATTAAGCGACAAAACATTATTACTATTATCCTCCAACGCTAGAACCTCTTTTAACGCCAAAATGGCCACTTCCAACTGGTCGTCATCGGGTTCACGGGTCGTTAAACGCTGCAACATCAAACCGGGTAAGCTCAGGACCCGCCAGAAAAACAGCGACTGGTGTTTACTGGAGACTTTTATGATCTCATAGGAAACGCCCGCAACCAAAGGCAACAAGAGTATCCGCGAGATAAAACGCATCAAAACCGTCTGTTCGCCGAGGAAGGAAAAGATCACCGCACTGACCACCACAACAAAAAGGAGAAAACTGGTGCCACACCGGGGGTGTAACGTCGATTTTTGACGGGCATTATCAACGGTCAATTCTTCACCCGCTTCATAAGTGTGAATCGCTTTATGCTCAGCGCCATGATAAGCAAAGACCCGTTGGATATCGGAGAGTAGAGATATAATCGTAATATAGATGACAAGTATTACCGCCCGCATCAACCCTTCAAAGAGGTTACGCCACAGCGTTCCCGGTAACACTTTAGCCACCAAACCGCGGAGAAAAAGGGGGAGGGCGATAAAGAGCACGATTGTTAAACCAATCGCCATCATGATCATTAGAGCCATCTCCCAAAAGGAAAGCTCTTCGTCTTCGCCTTCCAACACTTGGTTAGCTGAATACTGTAAGGATTTTAATCCAAGAACCAAGGATTCCCCTAAAGCAACAATCCCACGGATAAAAGGCAAACGGAGCACCGGATGTTTCTGGGTATAGGAGCCCAATTTCTCACTGAAGACACAAGTTTCTTTATTTTCTTTCCGAACCACAATCGCGTAGTGGTGTCGGCCGCGCATCATGACTCCTTCGAGGACCGCTTGCCCTCCATATTGGAAATTTTTCGCCACGAGATCACCCCTTTACTCGTAATACCAGTCAGGAACGGATTGGATTGGCCAATGATCAAAGAGAGATGCCGGTCCGCAAGGCGGCATCCTATCTTTCCTATCTTATTCTACGTTCAAAATGAGTACTCGTCGCTCATCGCTTGCGTGGATAAATTCCTTACTCGCCTTCACGCAGCCGGAGGCGAATGGTGTTGTCCGTGACTTAATTTTCTTGGCCACTACATAGTTTAAAACAGAGCAGAGCTGCTCTGTTTTAAACTTTCTTTCCGGCTTTTTCCATCCGTTTTTGGAATTTTTCCACCTGGCCACCCGAATCAACAATTCGTTGTTTACCGGTAAAAAAGGGATGACAGTTTGAGCAGATCTCAACCCGAATCTCTTTTTTCGTGGAACCAGTTTCAAAGGTTTCGCCACAGGCACAGGTCACTGTTGCTTTACCATACTGCGGATGAATATCTTTCTTCATCAGGGTTCACCTTCTTATCGATTTTTAACTATGTCATTATAACACAGGCTTTGGTTTTCCGCAATAATCCCTCTTCGCCAGAGTTTTTGCTGCTTTTAACAACCGGCTTTTGCTTTTAAAACTTCTACCTTGTCCAACCTTTCCCAAGGTAGATCCAGATCGGTCCGCCCAAAATGCCCATAACTGGCGACTTGGCGGTAGAGTGGCCGGCGAAGGTCCAGGTCCTTAATGATCGCCGCCGGACGCAGATCGAAAACCTCCTGTACCAACTCTTCAAGTTTGCCGGAAGGCAAAAGACCGGTCCCAAAAGTGTCAACTGTGATCGAAACGGGCTTAGCCACCCCGATCGCGTAGGCAACCTGTAGTTCGCATTTTCGGGCTAAACCAGCGGCAACGATGTTCTTCGCTACGTAACGGGCGGCATAAGCGCCAGAACGGTCTACTTTCGTCGGGTCCTTTCCAGAAAAGGCACCCCCACCATGACGGGCTACGCCCCCATATGTATCCACAATAATCTTGCGTCCGGTTAACCCGGTATCCCCTTGGGGACCACCAACCACAAAACGACCGGTGGGATTGATATAGTATTTGGTCTTTTCGTCTAGGTACTCCGCAGGAATGACTGCTTTAATCACTTCCTCACGGATCCCTTCTTCCAGGGCGCTCCGCTCCAAATTTGGATTATGTTGGGCTGAAACCACAATGTTCTCGATCCGGAGCGGACGATCCCCTTCGTATTCCACCGTTACTTGGGTTTTACCGTCCGGACGGAGCATAGGGAGGATCTTCTTTTTACGGACATAAGCGAGCCTCCGCGCTAGGCGATGGGCTAACGCAATTGGCATCGGCATAAACTCGGGCGTTTCATCGGTGGCATACCCAAAAACCATCCCCTGGTCACCAGCACCAAGGGTGCTCTCCTCTTCGTTTGATCCTGTCTTTATTTCCAAAGCCTGGTTTACACCGAGAGCAATATCGGGCGACTGTTCATCAATGGCCGTCAAGACCGAACAAGTATCCCCATCAAACCCATATTTCGCCCTGGTGTAGCCGATCTCTTTCACTACTTCCCGGGCGATCTTCGGGATCTCCACATAGCAATTGGTGGTGATTTCGCCCATGATCATAATTAATCCGGTGGTTACCGCCGTTTCACACGCAACGCGAGCCGCTGGGTCCTCTGCCAGAATGGCATCGAGAACGGCATCGGAGATCTGGTCGCAGACTTTGTCCGGATGTCCTTCTGTTACCGATTCCGATGTAAACAGATGACGTTCCACTTTTCAACCTCCTTTTAAGTCAACAAAAAACCCTTCGTTCAGGAAGGGTTGAGGATACTCATCTTCCATAAACTGGAGGGATTTAGCACCGTTTGGAATTCAGCTCCCAAGGTTGCCGGGTTTCATCGGGCCCTTTCCCTCCACCGCTCTTGATGAGTGGTTATTAATTTTAATTAGATTATAAAGCTTTTAGGGCGACACGTCAAGCGTCCCCAAAGCCTTTGTTTTCTGGGGTCAGGTTGAAGCCAAAACTTCAATTAAATGGTACAACTTGGGATCAATCTGTTTTTTACGGGCGATCGCCTCCTCCATGAGCGACACCTTGATCCCGTGGTCCACCCAACCAACCATCTTACCCTTTTCCCCCGCAAGAAGGAGTTCCACGGCTTTAGCCCCGAATTGGGTTCCTAAAGTACGATCAAGGGCCGATGGGGAACCGCCCCTTTGGATATGGCCTAAAATCGTAACGCGAGTATCTTTTTTGACTTTAAGGTTTATATAGGTTGCCACCTTAAAAGCAGCGCTGTCGGAGATGGAAATACCGGTTAACGGGTCGCCAAACACTCCTTCCGCCACCAACACGATACTATGCCGACGCCCGATCGCTTTCACCTTTTGGATCTGATGGACTACTTTGTCCAGATCCGGTTGGATTTCCGGGACAAGCACCGCATCAGCGCCGCCCGCCAAGCCCGCATAAAGCGCAATAAAACCGGAGTTCTTTCCCATCACCTCCACGACATAAACCCGGTCATGGGACAAAGCTGTATCGCGGATTTTGTTGATGGCATCCAGGACCGTATTCAACGCCGTATCGAAGCCCACCGAAAGATCCGTACATTCAATGTCATTATCAATGGTTCCCGGGATCCCCACGGTGGCAAAGCCCATGCTAGAAAGCTCTTGCGCCCCCCGGAAGGAACCATCCCCACCAATCACGACAAGGCCTTCAATCCCAAGATCATGCAGTTGTTTAGCCGCCTTTTCCCGCCCTTCCTCTGTCTTAAACTCCTTCGAACGGGCGGAGTGCAGAATAGTCCCCCCCCGGTGGAGAATATCCGAAACCCCCATCGAGGTCAGTTCGACGATCTCTCCGGTTAATAAGCCCTGATAACCCCGTTTGACCCCAAAAACCTCACATCCGTCTTTAATCGCAGTCAAGGTCGCGGCTCTAATCGCTGCATTCATCCCGGGAGCATCGCCGCCGCTAGTAATAATTGCTATCCTTTTCATTTTTCTACCTCCTGTATTTAACAGCTGAACAATCCCTTATTCTTCAACGTAACGACCAAGCTGCCGGAATTTTTGATAACGTTTGGTTAATAACTCATTAGGATCTGTATCAATAATTGCGGTCAAATTTTTCAGGATATACGCTTTGATTTTTTCCGCCATTTCCTCAGGAGCCGTATGTGCTCCCCCTAAGGGTTCGGGGATAATCTCGTCGATCACGTCAACGGCCAGGAGATCATCGGCCGTTATTCGTAAGACTTTTGCTGCCTCCTCCGCCTTTGATGCGTCTTTCCAGAGAATTGAGGCGCAACCTTCGGGTGAAATCACCGAATAATAGGCATTCTCCAACATTAATATCCGGTCGCCAACCCCGATCGCAAGCGCTCCACCGCTTCCCCCTTCACCGGTAATAACGACAACAATCGGAATCTTTAAACCCGTCATCTCCATGATGGCTTTCGCGACCGCTTCGCCCTGTCCTCTCTCCTCCGCTTCTTTACCGGGATAAGCACCAGCCACATCCACAAAGGTAATCAGCGGCCGTCCAAATTTTTCCGCCTGTTTCATCAGACGGATTGCTTTCCGGTATCCTTCCGGATGGGGCATTCCAAAATTACGGTAGATATTTTCTTTTGTATCACGGCCTTTCTGGTGCCCCAAAATCGTTACAGGTATATCTTCTAAATAGGCGAGGCCCCCGACCAACGCCGGATCATCACGGTACAACCGGTCACCATGTAATTCGATAAAGCCATGAAAAATAAGATCAATATATTCTAAAAAAGTAGGCCGTTTTGGATGTCGGGCAATCTGCACTTTTTGCCAGGGGGTCAGATTCTTGAAAATTTCCACTTTCAAGCTGCGTGCTTTCTCTTCGATCCGGGCGATCTCCTCCGACATATCGATCTGTTTTTCTTCGGCAAAGAGGCGAATCTCCTCAATCCTTTTTTCCAGTTCTTTCAAAGGTCGTTCGAATTCCAAATTGAATTTACTCCCGTTTTTCATTGGTTAATCACCCTTTTTCGTCTCTGGTGGTAACGTAACAGACGGGCAAGAGTATTGCGTAGTTCCTTCCGGTTGACGATCAGATCAATCATCCCGTGCTCCAGCAGAAATTCGGACCTTTGAAAACCGGGTGGTAGCGTTTGGCGGGTCGTCTGTTGGATAACGCGCGCACCGGCAAAACCAATCAGCGCCCCCGGCTCGGCGATGATAATATCGCCCTGCGAGGCAAAACTAGCGAAGACCCCACCGGTTGTTGGATCGGTTAAAACCGAGATATAAAGCAGACCCTTCTCGGCAACACGGTTTAAGGCCTGACAGGTCGCAGCCATCTGCATTAAAGAAAGGATTCCTTCGTGCATCCGGGCCCCACCGGAGACGGCAAAAGTCACCACAGGAAGCCCTTGCTCGGCCGCATACTCAAAGATCCGGACCAGCTTCTCACCGACCGCAGACCCCATCGAACCACCTATAAAACGAAAATCCATTACGCCCAAGGCGAGGGGTACGCCCCCGATGTTACCCACTCCGGTTACGACCCCTTCCGTTAACTCCGTTGCTTTCCGTACCTGTGCCAATTTCTCCTGATACCCAGGGAAATTAATCGGATCGCCAGAAGTAATATTCGTAAATAATTCCTGAAAGCTCCCCGGGTCCAGCAAGTAATTGATTCTTTCCCAGGCCCCAATACGGAAATGGTATTGACATTTGGGGCAGACTTTGAGATTCTTCACTAAATCTTTATGATAAATCATTTGGTTACATTGTTCGCATTTTACCCATAAACCATCGGGAAGTTCTTTTTTGACCGCGTCCGAGGATTGGAGAGCGTTTTCCGGAACCTCCCGTTGTCTGATCGTTACATACTTTTGTTTTGAGCGAAAGAGATCCTTAAACACCCATTTATCGCCTCCTTCATCATCAGGCTGAAACGATGGACTAAAGACTACTTCCTTATAGTTTATCTCTTTTAAGTTATTGTTTATTCCCCACCACTTCTCTCTTATTCGCGATACAGCCGAACTTGCAAAGCTTGGTTCAAGACTTCTTGGGCTTCTTCAATCTCGGCTTCGGTGACCAGAACTTCGTAATTGGTGTAACTCCCTTCCGTACGTAAGCCAATCGGGCGAAGACGGATCAAAATTCCCTCCGTTTCCATAAAGTCTTTAATCCGGTGCGCCGTCGTCTGGTTTGGAGCCACGTATAGTACAGTCCACAACTTCCATACCTCCACACTAGTCAATATCGACGGGAAAAGTTGCCTATCATATGTTTGTTCGCCCTGAGCCCGTAATTTCCTGCCCCTAATAAAAATTACTCGGAACTCTGCTTCCATCTCTTATAGCTTTTACCAGCAGGAAAAAAGGGTTTGTAAAAAGAATTTAAGTTCAATATAATTGAATTAGAAACACCCCAATGCGCGAAGATCCATAATAATATAGAAGTTCCGACGATTACTGGAGGTTTATCCATTTTGAATACGAAAAAAATGTTAACGCCAGGTTTGGTCCGAAAAGGAATGACGATTACGCTTACCATCGGCTTGTTCACCATGGCTGGACTTCTTTTCTCTTCGACCACCCCGGCAACCTGGCGTAGTCTTACCATGATCCACCCGAAAAACATCTGCATCATGTTGGGAGTGGTTATCCTCTCGTGGCTAGTGGAAGGATGGCGTGTGAAAACCATCGCCTATCTTTTAGGCGAACAGATCGGTTTTATCGACACCCTACGCATCAACTTAGCCACTATCTTTTCCGGTAATATCACTCCGCTGTATTCCGGTTCGGTGCCAACCCAAGTCTACCTCCTGCACCAGCAGGGTCTTTCCATCGGCAAGGCTTCGGCAATTGTCACGATCCGCGTCACCTTCACCAGTCTCTTGGTTTCGATTGGCGGTCCTTTGCTCCTCTATATCTTTCGGGGAAAGTTTTTAGACGAGATTGGCCTGGCGGGTCTGGCCGGATTTCTCAATTATATCATACTTGGTGCCTTGATCTTTGCCGGTGTTCTCCTTCTCCTGCTCTTCCGGCCGGCCAAGGGGACATTTCTGATCAGAAGGTTTTTCCGCCTTAAACTCGTCCAAAAAATCCTGGGCACCAAAGCGGAAACCCTCTGTCAGAAACTCCTGACCGAAGGGGAAGAGTTTCGCGCTAGTTTACGCACTATCTCCGTGGATAAGACCATTCCGGTACTGTTTGTGGTCTTTCTGACCTTTTGCTCTTGGATCTCAACGCTTTTGATTGCCCCAGCCGTCATGATGGCCTTTGGCGTCAATATTCATGGAAAGTTCTTCCGTATCTTGCTCTTGGAGTGTGTCATCTATTTCTTACTCTCTTTTGTTCCGATTCCCGGGGGAAGCGGTGTCGCCGAGATCGGTTTCTTCTCCCTTTTCGCCATTTATCTTCCCAAACACTTACAGGCGATTTCGGTGACGATCTGGCGGCTTTTGAGCTATTACCTGAACACCCTGGTCGGCGGGGTCTGTTTCCTGCGCCTCTTCATGACGAAACAGGAGAAGCGCTAGTTATCTCCGGTGGATCCAGGGTAATTGCCCCCAGTTTTCCCTGGCGAAAATCGTTTCCGATCAATTCAGCCGCCCGCCGTAGATCAACCTCGCCACCCCGGCGGAGACAACCGCGCCGTTTTCCAATCGCCAAAAGTAGAGAATAGGATTCTTCCGCCATCTCATGGGCGGTGAGACCATAATAATTTTGTAAGGAGGCCGGGTAATTTTCTTGGAGCCAGCCAAGGAGATTAAGGGTCAACTCCTCCGGCTCCAGGTTCTCCGGCTTGATGGTACCGACCAAGGCTAACTTCAGACCAGTCTCCACATCGCCAATTTTCGGCCACAGCATTCCTGGTGTGTCCATGATCTCCCATCTCCCCCGTTTCACCCACTGTCGCCCCCTGGTGACACCAGGTCTTTCCCCGACCTGAGCCGCGCTCCGCCCAGCTAAACGGTTTAAGACAGAGGATTTGCCACAATTGGGAACCCCAACGACACCCAAACGCCAGATCGGCTTTGGCGCTAAATATTCCCGCCCAACCTGGTTGATCAGGTCTTCCAACGCAGTAAGCTGATTACCAGTCCGGGCATTAAACGGAATAACCCTTTCCCCCATCGCTTGGTAGTGTTTAACCCACTGGTCGGTGGCGATTGGGTCGGCCAGATCAACCTTGTTCAGCAGCAGAAGCCGGGGCTTATTCTTGGTTAGACTTTTTAAATCCGGATTTCTACTGCTTTTAGGGATCCGGGCATCCGTTACTTCAATGATTATGTCCAAAAGGGGTAGAATCGCCTTGAGCTCACGCTTGGCTTTGGCCATATGCCCTGGATACCATTGAATCTCCACCGTTCTCCCTCCTTTAAAATCATAGCGCAGATATGCTTTACGGTATTTCCGCTTCGTTCAAGCTGCCCGTCCACTTTACCCTTTCAGTTTAACCGTAATCCGTTTCGTTGTTTCCATCAGAATTCCTCCCCATAAAAAGAAACACACCCTTTTTCAAAGCGTGTGTTCCGTTGATCTTCATTTGTCCGTTCTTGTTAAGCACGGGGGTGTGCTTTTTCGTAGACATTCTTCAAGCGGTTTTTCGTCAGATGGGTGTAAATTTGTGTCGTCGAAATATCAGCATGGCCTAACATTTCCTGTACCGCGCGTAAATCGGCACCATTCTCCAATAAATGGGTGGCAAAGGAGTGTCTTAGTGTGTGGGGGGTAATTAAATCCTCCGCGTCGATCATCTCGGCATATTTTTTGATTATTTTCCAAAATCCCTGTCTGGTCAAACCATGCCCATGGTGGTTCAAAAAGAGGGTGTCTTCGGCAGGATCGGAGGCCAAAAACTTACGGGCGTGGTCCAAATAAAACTGGAGATACTTGACGGCCACTGTCCCTAGGGGTACAATCCGTTCCTTCGATCCTTTCCCCACACACCTAATATAACCTTCGTTTAAGTTAACATCAGAAATTTTCAACGAAACCAGTTCGGTCACACGCAAACCGGTTGCATATAATACTTCCAACATGGAGCGGTCTCTGATTCCAGCCGGGGTTTTCAAATCCGGCTGCTCCAGGAGTTCTACCACTTTTTCCACCGAAAGCACCCGTGGTAATTTCTTTTCTTGCTTTGGCGCATCCAAATTAATCGTTGGGTCGCGCTGGATAATCTGCTCACGGACGAGAAAATGGTAGAAAGCCTTGATCGCCGCGAGCGAACGGGAGATGGTTGACGCCGCCCGACCCTTAGCTTGTAAATAGAGCAAGTAGCCACCGACGGTTGCTTGGGTCGTTTCCGTAAGCGCAATCCCCTTTTTTTCGCTTAGGTAATCAAGATACTGGCGCAGATCCCTCCCGTAAGATTCTAGGGTGTTAGGAGCTAATCCTCGTTCCACCGCAATATAGTTATTAAATGCTTCCAAGTAGTCCTGCAAATTTGGTCAACCCCTTACCCATAACTTTGTCGTCTCTTTTCTTGTCTTTCTTTTAATTTTCGACATCCCATATTGAAATCCTTTTTTCATTTTACGAGAAAGATTTCCATAGCACGCAGGCTTTAGAATAACTTAGCCACCCAATAAATGAACATGGGAGAAACAAAACCCTCAATCAATCCGGAAACAGTCAGGAGGACCATCGCCAGACCACTGATCCCTAGCCCTTGAAGTAAATCGGCAGAAACAGGCCGGTTCACCCGGCCAAACCGGCTCTTCAGTAAAGCGCCAGCTAGATCGATATTGGCGACACCAGCAATCATCAAGGCGGGGATGATAAGGACATAATGGGGAAAGACCGAAGTTACCGTAAAGAGAAAGCCTTTACCCGCCAGTTGTTGGAGGATGAAGCCAATCGTAAACCCAAGAATGTACCCTTTAGCAAAGAGTAAGAACAGGATCAAAGGAACGCCGATGACGCTGATCCCCAACAAGATAAAGAAAAAAACCGTTTTTAAATGATTAAAGATCGCATCACCCGCCAAAACCGCATCGGTCACCGGCTCGGTCTCCTGCTTCATTCCTTGGAAAAAAAACTGGATATACTGCAGCAACTCGGTTTTCTGTCCATACTCTAAATTCTGGGCGGAGAGGGTACCGAAGACAACACCCATGGTAAACAACAGACCAACTAAGATAAAGAGAAAAAGCCGCTCTTCAATGTATAAACCAATCATCCTTCGCCACTTCCGCAGAACCAACGAAACCACCTCCTTGTCCCGGTCACTAAATAATATGACGAAAAAGGAGATGGTATGCAGGTTTAAAGAAGTCCTTGTAACCGGGCTAATAAGAAGGCGGTAACGGTCTTTCCGTCTTGGATCTGACCATCGGCAATACGCTGGAAGACCTCAGCCACGGGAAGCCGTAGGCAATTGATAAACTCCCCCGCATCGGGATGGGCTGCCCCCGGTGTTGGATCCTGACAAACATATAAATGAATCACTTCATTGGTAAAACCGGGCGTGGTCACTGTTGCCCCGACTTTAATAAACTCACCGCCCACCAGACCAGTCTCTTCACTCAACTCTCGGATGGCACAATCCAGTGTTGACTCACCAGGATCAAGTTTTCCCGCGGGAATCTCCAGCGTCTCCCGGCCAATTGGATAACGAAACTGTTTAACCAAAATGGTTTCGCCGCTTTTAAAGACGGGAATCACCGCCGACGCCCCTGGATGGTTAATCCACTCGCGTACAGCTACATTCCCGTCGGGCAGCTCTACCCGGGTCCGTCTTACTTTCAACAGTGTCCCATCAAAGACCAATTCTTCATCGCGCTTTTTTTCGACCAAATCCATTTGTCTCACCTATTTTCGTAATCTTATTCTGTTCCCGGCCACACGGGAAGGGTATCAATCCCACCATGAAGATAGACGGCCGCTAACACTCCCGCACCGGCTGCAGCCTGAAAAAACGCCGGATCCTCCTGAACACCCCGGCCCATCGTTTTGACCTGTAGATTGCGGGCGGACAGTAAAGTCTCCACCTCCGGGATTTCTACAGTATAAAGATGGTGTTTACTGGCACCACTATCCCGGAACTGACGGGTTAAGATCCGCCGTTTTTCCTCATCCCACCGGGGTAAACCAATGGCGACTGGGGTCGTGGTGAGCTCTCCCAACACGGTTTGACCATGGTGGCTCAGTCCCCAGTGGCGAGGCCGCGGATCGGCAAAACTGATCCGGGGAATAGCAATCGGATAACCACCCAGTTTCGCCACGGCTTCCAGAATATACGCTTGTTCAATCCCGGAAAACCCGTACTTCGTACCGGTGCCAACGATCCCCGGCCCCATGGTAATGACGATCAGATCGGCCGCCGCCACCGTCTTTGCCGCCACCAAACCGGAATAAATGTTAACCGCCTCCAGATCCCCGCCGAAAGCATGGCCAGCGGTGATCGTTACGGCCAGTAACCCTTGGGCTTTTAGCTGGCGGACCAGATGACTGAGGCTTAGGGGTAAAGCCGCGCCGTCGGTCATAATATAAACGACCCGGCGGGCAGGGAAGACCGCATGAAATGCCAACACTGCCGGGGCGATCATACTGTGCAGCGTCCCAACGATCACCGGCGTCCCCGCCAGCGAGGTAAAGCCCCTAATCCTTTCGTGTGCCTCCGAACCCTCTTCTTCAACGGCCGCAACCGCCACTTGCCAGGGGGTATAGCGCAGCTTCATAATGTGCCCCGGCGGCGTGTACTCTCTGTCCTGGCGCCCCTCGATTCCGTGGACAAAATGAAAACCCCCGGTCCCCAGGTTCAGATCAACCGCAGTCGTATTTAACCAGACCCGGTCCCCAACCCGGACCGCACCGGTCAACTGCGGATAGGCGATGGCTTTTGCTTCAACCCCGTCAACATGCACGGTCATCTCCTGGTAGGTGGGGAGATCGCGGGTAATCCGTACTACGGTCCCTAGCTTGCTCCTAAACATTTTTCTCCCTTCATTCTTCGGCCTTTTACGATACTTTCCTGCCGATTATAACCTTAATATTGTATTTTCCCCATTCCACCCACTATTAACGCAGCGATGCCACTATGGTATGGTAAACGGTTGGAGATAGGCAACTGCTCCCATTCGAGACACAAGCCAGTCTCCCCGCGGTCGTCAAGTACCTCCGAAGCGGTTCTTCCGGCGTCTTTACAATTCTGGACGAAAAAAGAAGGCTATAGCGTTTGGTTTACGCCTTAGCCTTCTTTTCTTTTATCCCTTTCATCCTTTACAGATTCTATTTATTCTGGTCGCTTGTGTCCTGAACCAAGCTTCTTATTTCCGCCGCGGATTCTTCAATTCGGCCTGCGCAGCGGCCAACCGGGCAATCGGTACTCTAAACGGCGAACAGGAAACGTAGTCCATACCAATGTTGTGGCAGAACTCGATTGAGCTGGGATCGCCACCGTGTTCACCACAGATCCCGACTTTTAAGTTAGGCTTGGTCGAACGTCCCTTGGTCAATCCGATCTCCAGGAGTTGCCCGACACCTTCTTGGTCTAATCTTTGGAAGACGTCATCCGTAAGGATCTTCTCGTCCACATAGGTCGGGAGGAACCGTCCGGCGTCATCCCGGCTATAACCGAAGGCCATCTGGGTCATATCGTTGGTTCCAAAGGAGAAGAAGTCGGCGTCCGCCGCGATCTTATCGGCGATTAAAGCCGCCCGCGGCAGTTCGATCATGGTCCCGATGAGGTACTCTAGTTGAACGCCTTCGCGCGCCATAACTTCCGCGGCAACCTTTTCACTGTACGCGCGGATTCTCTGTAGCTCACCAGTGGTGCCTACCAACGGAATCATCACTTCCGGAACGACCGTCTGGCCTTTCTTGGCAAGGGCGCAGGCCGCTTCAAAGATCGCCTGGACCTGAGTCTCAAAGATTTCGGGGTAAATTACACCGAGACGGCAACCACGGAAACCGAGCATCGGGTTGAACTCGCTCAGCGAATTAACCTTTTCGATCACTTTCTCGACCGGAATCCCCATCTCTTTAGCCATCTCTTCCTGGCCTTTCCGGTCATGGGGGAGGAACTCATGGAGTGGCGGGTCAAGCAGACGAATGGTCACCGGCAGATCCTTCATGGTCTCGAAGATACCCATAAAATCAGCTTTCTGGTAGGGTAGGATCTTGCTCAGTGCTTTCTTGCGCGCCTCCACGTCCTCAGCCAGGATCATCTCGCGTACGGCCTTAATCCGCTCGGGCTCGGGACCAAAGAACATGTGTTCTGTCCGGCAGAGACCGATTCCTTGCGCGCCGAAATCGCGGGCCACTTGCGCATCGTGGGGGGAATCCGCATTGGTCCGTACTTGTAGGGTCCTGACTTCATCAGCCCAAGCCATTAACGTCTCGAAGCTACCGGCGATCTCCGGCTCAACCAAGGGCGCTTGCCCGAGGATGACATCACCGGTGGAGCCGTTCAGGGTCATCCAATCGCCTTCATTGAAGACATGCCCGTTGATGGTCACCTTCTTGTTGGCTTCATCAACGACAGCTTCACCGCAGCCCGCAACACAGCATTTACCCATTCCCCGTGCCACCACCGCCGCATGGGAGGTCATTCCACCACGGGCAGTGAGGATCCCTTGGGCCACATGCATACCGCTGATATCTTCCGGCGAGGTCTCGGTCCGCACCAAGATCACTTTATGTCCTTGTTCGTGCCACCGCTCGGCATCTTCAGCGGTGAAGACCACTTGACCAACGGCCGCACCGGGGCTGGCCGGTAAGCCTTTACCCACTGTAGTTACAGTAGCTTTCGGATCGATCATGGGGTGTAAGAGCTGATCGAGCTGTTCCGGTTCCACTCTGAGCAGGGCGGTCTTCTTATCGATCAAGCCCTCTTCGACCATATCGACGGCAATTTTGATCGCCGCCTGGCCGGTCCGCTTGCCGCTCCTGGTTTGCAGCATATATAATTTACGGTCTTGAATGGTAAACTCGATATCCTGCATATCTTTATAGTGTTCTTCCAGCTTCTTACGGAGATCCATCAGCTGTTGGTAACACTCGGGCATATACTCCTCTAAGGAAGGATATGTCTCTTTTCTCTCCTCTTCGGAGACGCCATTGTCTTTGGCCCATTGCTGGGAAGCAGCTAAGCTAATCTCTTGCGGAGTTCTAATTCCCGCAACCACGTCTTCTCCCTGGGCGTTAATGAGGTATTCGCCGTAGAAGACATTCTCACCCGTCGACGGGTTACGCGTAAAGGCCACACCAGTCGCCGAATTATCACCCATATTACCAAAGACCATAGCCTGTACGTTAACGGCTGTACCCCACTCCTCCGGGATCTTGTGCAGTTTCCGATAGGTGATCGCCCGCGGGTTCATCCAGGAAGAAAAGACCGCGTTGATCGCGCCGCGTAACTGTTCCCAAGGGTCGCTAGGAAATTCCTGGTCCAAATTGGCTTTAATCCATTCTTTGTATCGAGCCACCAGATCTTTTAGATCATCCGCGGTTAATTCACTATCGAGCGCAACGCCTTTCTCTTTCTTCTTCTGCTCGAGAATGGCTTCAAAATTGGCGTGGTCAGCACCGAGCACCACATTACTGAACATCTGGATAAAGCGGCGGTAGCTATCCCAGGCAAACCGCTCGTTTCCGGAGCTTTTGATCAGACCTTGAACCGTTTCATCGTTCAAACCCAGATTCAAGATGGTGTCCATCATCCCCGGCATCGACGCCCGGGCACCAGAACGGACCGAGACGAGTAAGGGGTTGTTCACATCGCCAAAGCCCTTCCCCATGGCCGCTTCTACTTTTTTCATATTTTCCCGAATCTCATCTTCCAACCCAGCAGGCCATTGTCTATTATTCTCATAATAGGCGGTACAAACCTCAGTTGTAATGGTGAAACCGGCTGGTACAGGAATGCCCAAATTCGTCATTTCGGCTAAGTTGGCCCCTTTACCGCCGAGGAGGTTTCTCATCTCAGCAGTACCGTCGGCTTGACCACTACCAAAAAAATAGACATTTTTCGACATGCTACTCCTCCATTCTTATGTATGAATTAACCATGAAGATCATGGTAGTTGACCCCCACCAGTAGTCCTATTTTCCCCTTTTTTCCGGTCATAATCCCTGAACATGAATTTTATTAATTCGTCCGTTTTACACATCAGAATCTTTCCTGCTTGTCCCGGTAAATTGCCGAAGAATCAGCGTTTAAGAGGTCCACTAAGTAATATACTGTATTCTCCGGAAAAAGTCTAGTCTTTTGCAAATTTCTCTCCATTTTGTAATAATACGGCTTCAACTGTATTCTTCATTAACATGGCAATCGTCATGGGACCAACGCCGCCGGGTACTGGCGTAATCGCGCCCGCCACCGGCACAACCGACGAAAATTCGACATCACCCACCACTTTTCCGGAATCCAGGCGGTTCACCCCCACATCGATCACCACCGCACCCGGTTTTACCATTGTTCCGTCGATCAAACCGGCTTTTCCTACCGCCACTACCAGGAGATCAGCACGCCGTGTCACCGCTGCCAAATCTGGTGTCCGTGAGTGACAGACGGTTACAGTGCCGTGTTCTTGTAACAAAAGGTGGAAAACGGGTTTACCCACAATGTTACTCCGCCCTACGACCACGCACTCCCGGCCTTTGATCTCAACGCCACTTGCTTTGATCATTTCCATAATCCCCGCCGGTGTGCACGGCCGAATCCCCTCTTCTCCCCGGAGCAAACGGCCGAGATTTACCGGATGAAACCCATCCACATCTTTCTCCGGTTTGATGCGATCCGTTACTTCTTTCTCCCGTAGCGGGGCGGGCAACGGTAACTGAACCAAGATCCCATGCACATGCGGATCCGCATTCAACCGGTCGATAAGAGCCTCCAGTTCGGCCTGGGTCGTTGTGGCCGGTAAGCGGTGGACTTCGGACTTAATCCCCAGTTCTTGGCAGCTCTTTTCCTTGTTACGTACATAAATCTGGGAAGCCGGATCGTCACCGACCAGAACAACGGCAAGTCCGGGAACAAGGCCGGAAGCGGCCAGCTTTTCCACTTCCGTTTTGACTTGCTGTTTAACCTCTTTCGCCAGCGCTTTTCCATCAATGATCTTGGCACTCAAAAAATCGCCTCCTTAAACTTTAGAATAAGCCAACAATGCTCCCATCGGGTAGCAGGTCAACCTTCTGGGCCGCCGGTGTCTTCGGTAAGCCGGGCATGGTCAGGATATTACCGGCCAAAGCGACAATAAAGCCGGCTCCAGCTGATAGCCTAAGATTCCGCACCGTTAACTCCCACCCCTGCGGGGCTCCTTTCAGTCGCGGATTATCGGAGAGAGACATCTGGGTCTTCGCCATACAGACCGGAAGATGGCCGAAGCCTAGTTCTTTAATTTCCGCCAGCGCCTGACGGGCTTCTTTTGTATAGGTCACCCCGTCAGCACCGTAGATCTTGGTGGCGAGGAGCGCGATCTTTTCTTCCAAGGGCATATCACGCGTGTAGAGTGGAGAGAAGTGGTTTTCCGCCGTTTGTATCGTGGCTAGCACCTGCTCGGCCAATTCAACCCCGCCAGCCCCACCCTGGGCTACCACTTCCGAGACGGCCGCCGGAACCCCTTGCTCCTGGCAGTAATCCAGAACCACCGCTAGTTCCGCCGCATCATCGGTGGGGAACTTGTTCAGCGCCACTACAACGGGTAAACCGAAAACATCACGCAAATTGGAAAGGTGTTTCGCCAGATTTTTCAGTCCACCCTTGACCGCCGCCGAATCCGGCACGGCAATCTGATCCATGGGTACACCCCCGTGGCTTTTCAACGCCCGTACCGAAGCGACCAGAACCACCACCGCCGGTTTTAACCCGTAGTTTGGTGCCACCAGATCAAAGAATTTCTCCGCCCCCAGATCGGAAGCAAATCCACCCTCGGTCACAACGTAATCAGCCAGTTTTAAGGCGAGTTTTGTCGCGAGGATACTATTATTTCCGTGGGCAATATTAGCAAAGGGACCACCATGGATAAAGGCTGGTTGCCCCTCTAGGGTCTGGACCAGGTTTGGTTTCAACGCCTCTTTGAGGAGCACCGCCAGCGCGCCCACCACGCCCAGCTCCCGGGCAAAGACGGGTTCCCCTTGGTGTGTATAGCCCACCAGGATCGAACCGAGGCGCTGTTTCAGATCCTCCGGATCGGTGGCCAGACAAAGAATCGCCATAATCTCCGAGGCAACCGTAATATCGAAGCCGCTTTCCCGCATGATACCGTTGCTTTTGCCGCCCAAACCTACGATAATCCGACGGAGCTGGCGGTCGGAGATATCCAATACCCGTTGCCATAACACCCGTTTGGGATCGAGCCCCAGTTCATTACCCTGGTATATATGGTTTTCAATCACCGCGGCCAACAGGTTATGGGCGGCCGTGACCGCGTGGAGATCACCGGTAAAATGCAGATTAATCTCGTCCATCGGCAAAACCTGCGCATAACCACCACCGGCCGCGCCGCCCTTCACGCCAAAAGTCGGGCCAAGAGACGGTTCCCGCAAGGCAACGGCTACTTTTTTGCCTAAACGTCCTAAAGCCTGGGTCAAACCAACGGCGGTACAGGTTTTCCCCTCCCCCGCCGGCGTCGGGGTGATTGCCGTAACATAAATCAATTTCCCGTCGGGAGTATTCTTGCGGTCTTGAAGCGCAGTCAACGCTACTTTTGCTTTATAATGACCGTAGGGCTCGTATTCATCCTCACCTAAACCAAGCTCTGCCGCCACTGCACTGATCCGACGCATCTTCGCTTGTTGGGCGATCTCTATATCGCTTAACATCCTATTCCTCCTCCAATGATCTTAAAGTTAAATACGGAGCGGGAAGAGCAGCAACACCGGCCCCTCTTCCTCCCCAAAGGCGTTCAATTACGGGGCTAACCACCGCGGGATCCCCAGAAGTATAGAACCATTCTTTCCCTGCCCGTGGGCCCGGGGTGAGGAGCTTGTTTTCAGTCAGGACCCGCTTGGTTTGCTTCGCCACTGGCGTTCCGGTGTCAAGGACCCGAACCCCCGGTGCCACCAGTTTCTCCACCAAAGGACGGAGAAAAGGATAATGGGTACATCCTAAGACGACCACATCAACCCCCTTCTCCTGCAGAGGCTGGAGGTACTTTTGAAGCAACCTTTCCGTTCCTGGACCACTGATCTCCCCCGCTTCCACCGCTTCAACCAACCCGGGACAGGCTTGGTTTACCACAGTAAGGCCGCCGCCATAATTCTCCACCAGCGAAGTAAAGCGTTCGCCGGAAAGCGTCAGCCCGGTTGCCAAAACACCAATCTTCTTGTTCTTAGTAAATAAAGCTGCTTGTTTAACCGCCGGTTCCACCCCGATAAAGGGAACGGCAAATTCGGCCCGCAGCTCGTTAAGGGCAGCGACCGAAGCAGTATTGCACGCCACAACGATCAGTTTTGCGCCCTGCGTCAGGAGAAAGGTGGTAATTTTCCGTGCCCGGTCCTGGATCGCGGCCGGGGTCTTTTCCCCGTAAGGGCAAAACTTCGAATCGGCAACGTAAATCAGATCCTCCTGGGGCAACAGCCGTCGAACCTCTTTCATGATGGAAAGCCCACCAACCCCGGAGTCAAAAAGACCAATCGGATCTTGGGCCGCCAATCGCCATCACCTTCTTAGAAAAAAATAGTTTTGTCATTCACCCATTATACCTTAACCACTAATCTGGTCAAACTTCTCCACCATAATGGTCCGTAGTACTTTTCGCACCAATAAAGTCAGAAGAAACAGGAGCAAACCGGAGTAAAAAAGGATCCCGTACACGCCCGCTCCCGGGAAACAAACGGCGGACAGGAACGGGATTACCGCCAGTAGCGGCCGGTAGGCTAAAGAAAAAAGCACATTCAGGTTATTCTTAATTGCTGCCGCCGGATTAGTCCAGTGCAGATAAGGCCGGTATATATTGATCACCAAATCGGTCATGGCCAAAAAAATCGTCAGCATCATCACAAAAAAAAGACCCGGTAGTAAAGCAAGTTTCTCCAGGGGAAAGTAGAGGAAAAAAACTACCGTTACCAACAGCGAAAAGGCCAGATTAACCAGGATGGTCGTGCCAATCCGCGCCCGCAGATTTGTCCAGGTCGCAACCGGTAAAACCCGCGTCTCCCAAAAGGCCTTCCCTTCCCGGGAGATGGCGGTCGCTGACAGATTCGTCAGTAACGCCGGAGTAGAAGCCAGCCCAAGCCAGAAAAGTAACAATCGCTTCTGTTCGTTTGGGAGAAGTAGTGTTTCCGCCGCTAAGTCCCCGGAAAGAATCCCTATTAAAAAAACCAAACCGGGCAGGATCAAGCTAAGGATGGTATTCATCAAAAAAACCGGTTGTTTCATGATGAGCAAAAGATGGCGGCGGAGCAGTTGCCAGGATTTTTTTCTTAGTCGATAATCGAAAGTTACGGGCCGGCGGGCGGACCTTGTTCCAGAAAAGAGCAACGCGGACCAGTACAACTTCCGTACGGTACGTTTTAAACCCCAGTAACAAAGAAAACTGAGCGCCCCGTATTTAAGCAGGCCAAGCAGCGAACCGTTGGCAACCTGAGCCGACCAACCGGCCGGGGGATAAAGCCTAGTTAAACGCTCAGTCCAAGCCACAAGCCGCGCCGCGCCTTCATTCGTTAATAGAAGTTGGGCCGCCAACACCAAACCCAACAGAGCAAAGGCAAAAAAGAGGGAAAGCAAGCTTTTTCGGTTCCGGTTCGCCCTTCGGTTTGACAAGCCTAAAACAGCCAAGCTCGAAAGGAAAAGCGGCGGGAAAGGGGTTACCACGATCAGGAGCAGACTGAAAAGGAAAGACCAGACTGAGAGTCCCGCATCTAGTCCCACCAGGAGCGCAACCGGAAACAAGAAGACAAAATTAATTCCGGTCAGATACAGCCAGACCACAACCAGCTTTGCCAGGACCAAATCGTCTGTCGGAATGGGTAAGGGGGTTAAAAACTGAAAATCCCTACTGTGCAAATATAAAGAGAAGAGGAGGGGGATGGCCGTAAAGGTCAGCAGCAAATAAGCCATCATGGTCATATAGGCGACCCCGAGTTCGGGTCGTCCCCATCCCCAAAAACGCTGATAAGCTTCGATCGACATATTTATGAAGGGTATACCGAGCAAAAGCAGAGTAAAGACGAGCAGGCCCCTCCCCCGCTTCGTTGCCCCGTATCCCATTCCGGTCCGGTATTTGCTGAAAAATTCCAATAGTTCGAGGCGGACCAGCGCCCTGAATTTACGCATCCTGTGTCAACTCCAGAAAGATATCCTCCAGACTCTGTGCAAAGTCGTTTTTAATCCGCTCCACCCGGTCACAGATGACTAATTCTCCTTGGTTAATGACAGCAACCCGGTCACAGATCTGATCGACAACCGCTAAAAGGTGGGAAGAAAAAAAGACCGTTCCGCCCGCAGCACAATGGTGAACCATGATCTCCTTTAAATGCTTCGCCGCTAAAGGGTCAAGCCCCACCAAAGGTTCATCAAGAATAAAAAGGGGGGCCTGCGGCAATAAAGCTCCACAGATCAGTAGTTTCTGCTTCATCCCATGGGAGTAGGAATGGATCATTTCGCCGAGGGCGTCATCGATCGCAAACATCCGGGTATACTTCTCAATCCGCGTCCGCCGTTTGGCGGTGGGAACCTCATGCATATCAGCGATGAAATTCAGATAATCGATCCCCCGGATCGCCGTGAAGATCTCCGGATGATCGGGTACATAGGTGAAATTTCTTTTCGCTTCCACCGGCGAAGCGGCTAAATCAACCCCGTTGATCATAATCCGCCCCTCAGTCGGAGGCAGCAGTCCGGTAAGCATCTTGATCGTCGTGGTCTTACCAGCACCATTTGGTCCGATAAAGCCGAAAATCTCTCCGGCGTTAACGGCCAAATTCAGCCGGTTCACCGCCATCCTTTTTCCATCATAAGTTTTTGATACACCCTCTAAAACCAGCATTTTACCCTTCCTTATTGCTTTACTCTCCTTTAGGCCTGACACACCGGAGTTTTTAACGAATAAAACCTGCCTAAAGCAGGTTTAACGGTGGAGAGGGACCTTCGCTTCCTTTTCCGAACGCTCACGATGGCATTCAACGCAAACCGCACCTTCATCGTAGAGATAACAATTGGGTGGATTGAACTGTACTTTCTTTCCACAAAAAACACAGACCCAAATGTCCATTGTTTAACTCCCCCAATTCCTTTCAAACTCTACTTGGCAGTTAGGAAAAGGCAATGATTATTTTTATATTCGCGACGGAGGAAAAGAATCCTTTTTTCGCCATGGCAAATTTATCTTGGGTAGGACTGCTTTCTTTTCCATAAAGGCATAAAGAAAAAGGGCCGCCACACAAAGGAGAAGAATGCCGAAGGAAAAGATATATATGCTAACCGGCGTGGCCTCATAGAACCGCCCGGAATAGAAACCGGCCAGAGCGCTCAAGACCGAGGTCAAGGTATTATTCAAACCATAAAGACCAGCCCGTTCTTTCCCCTCAGTGATGTCGGCAAACAAGGTATCAACCAACGGCCGAAACAGTCCAAATCCTAGGCTGTAAAAGATAATGGCGACGATTACCGGCCAAAACTTCCCGGGTGGACTCCAGATCAAAAAGGCTTGTGAAAACAGTTGAAAAACCAGCCCCAGCAGGAGAGGGAAAAGCCACTGCTGCAGGCGGGGGAGTAAAAAGATAAGGACAAGAAGCATAATAACGGCGTTTACCACGCCTAAAAGTGAGACCAACGCCTCGTTCAGGTTTAGCTTTTCCGTAAGGTAAGGAACAAAATACATACTGTTGATCGTCCCAATGGGTATATAGACGTTGAACAGAATGACCAACATCATTCCAACCAAAACCGCCGGTCTATGCTTTAAGTAGCTAAAGGTATTCCCAAACAAATTCAACCGAAAACCGATCAGCTGTTTTTTCTCCTGGGCCTCACGTAAGATCTCCCGTCCGATCCGAGTCTCTACATAAAAATAGTTTCTCCCAATAAACATAATCGTCATACTGATGGCTGCCAAAAGTAAGAGAATCCGTTCCGCCGGGATAATCCCCAGCCGGTCCACGAGCACACCGGCCAATGGGACAAAGGCACCGGAAAGAATCCCAATAATGTTAGTTATGGTAAAAGCCGCTTTCCGTTCTTCATCGTTCGCGTCTTCGACCATCATCAGCGTGGAAGAAACATTGACAATCCGGGCCACGTTATTACAGACCGAAGCCAGTGCAAATAGCCAAAAATTGGTAGCAAAAAAGTAAATCAAGAGGGACAGGGGCCAGGCAATAAGATCAAAGATAAAGGTGGTTTTCTTTCTCCCCAAATAATCTGTGATCGCACCGCTCAATAGGGAAAAGAACGCTCCGGAAACAAAACCAATGGCAATCAGATAACCAATCTGTTGGTCGGTGATCCCCTGGGCTTTCATGTAAAGGCCTAAATAAAAGTTGAATAGGACGTAAGGAATATTCCATAAAGGGAGAAAAATAACCGATACACGCGTATTTCCCTTTAAAAGTAGAAAAGAATCAATCAACATCCGATAATAAGGTCTTTTCCCCATCTTCTTCTACCATCCTTAACTCATTGATTACGATCAAGCAATTGATTGCGTTTCATAACCGTTGCCAGTGGTCGGTTAGCTGTTTTTTACCAACGATAACCTGGCCACCTCGCATTGACTTTCAAGGTGTTTACAAATAAAATTAAACATATAGTCCATACATTATTAGCTGATTTTGGTAAAGAAAGGAACGTAAAATGCAATATTTAACTTCTACCCGTTTTTATGGTGTCCTGCTGTTGCTTGTAATATTTACAATCATTACATTAATTACCACCGCCTCCGAAAACCCAGCTTCCACAGTGGAAGAGCGGTATCAGCAAGCACTTGACCTCTACTATCAGGGTGAATTTTACCAAAGTCTTGACCTAATGGCAACGATCATCCGGGACAATCCGGTAAACGATCGGATCCGTTTTGATTTAACCTATCTCCTCCGCGAGTCCGGTCGGTTTCCTGAAGCCATAAACCACCTTACCCACCTGGTGAACACCAACCCTAACCAAGAAGCATACCGGAACGCGTTGCTCGCCACCTCTTATCTGGCCGGTAACTATTACCAGGTATTAGCGATCAAAAGTCCGAAAGATTCGGTCGAAGCCTCCTTCTGGAAAGGGTTGGCCGCTTACGACCTTGGCGTTTATGTCCTGGCCAAAGACCACTTGGCACGTGTGGTAGAGCTTTCTTCCTTTCATCCCTTGGCTTATTACTACTTAGGCCTGATCAACCTGGCCGAGAAAGATTTTGCCCAAGCCAAAACCAACCTAACACGCGCCTTAACCCAAGATCCGAATCTTTTTGTCGCCCGCTATGACTTGGCCCGCGCCTATTTGGGATTAGGTGACTATAAAGCAGCTTATAACCGCTTAAAGCAAGCGGAACGAGCTTCGCCGAATAATCCCCAAATCCAAATGGACTTACAGAACCTGTTGGCCGCCCATCCTCAGCTGCTGGTCGAAGAGGAAAAGGCAGCGGCAACCCACCGCGAAACTGCGGCAGCCCCCCGTGCCGTACCCTTAGAGGGTGATCCAACCGGCATAACAACCGTCCGTATCGGCCTGGCCGAACAGGTGGAGACCCTCTGGGCGAAAACTGGCGGTGCTTTTAAGCTGACCACCGCTTCCGGCAAGGTAGCGCTCTCCGGTAATCCCCAGACCATTTTAAAGTTTACCTTTAACTCGAAGGGCCGGATTCGAGTATATGATGAAACGAAAAAGCTCCTCCTCGACACCTCGGAAGCGGTTCTCCTTTCCTATTCCGACCCGCAGGCCACTACCCTCCTTTTCGAGATGGAGTACGGGCGTGGCTACTTCTGGGCCGGCCAGGCAACCCGGGCCTACCGCGGCGCGATTCAACTCCTTCCCTTTCCCGCAGGGATGACCATCGTCAACCATGTCACCATGGAGGAGTATCTATACGCCGTCGTTCCTTCCGAGATGCCTTCTTCCTGGCCCGCAGCAGCCCTACAGGCCCAAGCGATCGCGGCCCGGACTTATGCCTTCGCCAACCTAGGGAGTTACAACCGACGCGGTTTTGACCTGATGGGTTCTGTTGCTTCCCAAGCTTACAACGGGGTTACGAGTGAAAACAGCGCCGTTCGGCGAGCGGTAGACGCCACTCGCGGGCAGATCTTGACTTATAACGACAAACCGATCTCGGCTTTTTACTCCGCCAACTCCGGTGGATATTCCGCCGTACCGCCGGCCACCTGGAACTTTAACCCGCCTTATTTACAGGCCGTACCGGATAAACTGGTGGACGCCCATGACGGACTTCCCGCGCCGGCTGCTTTGGCCGACTGGGTCGCGAAACGGATCCCTTCCTATTCGTCCAACCCAAAATACAGCGCGCGCAGCGCCTACCGGTGGCAGGTGGTTGTGCCCCGCATTGAAATCGAACGTCGCCTGCAAAGCAGGGCCAACCTTGGCCAGATCACCGCGATCGTCACCGTCGGCCGGGCGTCATGCGGGCGGGTCGACCATGTATTAGTGCAAGGAACGGAAGGCCAATTACGGATCAGTGGCGATTCGATCCGCTCCAGTTTAGGCGGCTTGCGGAGCAACCTTTTTGTGGTCGCGCCGAAAATGGGGTCAGACGGCCTTCCCGAGTACTTTATCTTTACCGGTGCCGGTTTCGGCCACGGGGTCGGCATGGACCAAAGCGGTGCTGCCGGCATGGCCGCCGATGGATACTCATCCCAAGCCATCCTTGAACATTATTATCCCGGCACAACCATCACCACGCTCTACTAAACCTTATGTCGGCCGTAACTAACGGAGATAAGAAAAAGACCCTTCTTTTGTTCGCACCCCAAATGTTAGATTTTGCAACTAACGTTTTGGGGTGCACTTCATTTCATGAGGGTCTTTTAGTTTTATAGTATCGTTCCGGGCAAACGCCTGAAATGGCCAAGATTCGTCTGAAAACACTTGAAACCTGTTCCTGAAGACATTCCCTACTGGGCCGGTAAACCGAGGTGAACTCCGAACGATACCGTCCGTTCTCCGTGGGGGTAAAAACGGCATTCCGATCCGATTGATAGACAAAAACGGTTGGTTTGACCCAAATAAAACCTTAAGCCGGTATCAAAACCGAAGTATAGGCCAAGGTCCAGGTAAGTACTGGCCGGATCGGCATGCTTATAGACACCGTATAACCCCCCTCCCAGGGCAACATACCAACCAAGCAACTCGTTAGGAGGAAAGATATCTCCTTCCCAAGCCAACTCCCCGCCGGCTTCCGCCCGCCAGATCTCCGGCGACCCTCCCAACTGCAGTTTTAAACCGCTAAAGGAAGCAAAGGGGTGTCCCGTTTCCGAACCTATTTTCAGCATGCAATAGGGCTCTTCGACCGCGGAATCTAAAGTAATAGCTAGTCCATACATCGCCCGATGCTGTTTTGAGAGGCGTTTATACAGCATGTTACATTGTCGATACCAGTAGTTGCGTTCGGAAACATTTACCTCTGCCCCGCGCTGGAGCGCTTTATCCAGATAGGCCAAGGCGGTCTTCCGGTCTCCCTTCTGGTCGTAAACCCGACCGAAAGCGTAATATATCCATCCATCCCCCGTTGGGTCTTCCTTTAATGCCTGCGCTTGTTGTAAAAGAGCTAAAGCTTCATCGTTCCGTTGGGTACTGAGCACCGTTAAACAGTACCCTTTCACCGCATAGCCAATGGCGTATTCCGGGAGCAGTTCAATACTGGCTTCTGCTAACACCAGATAATAGCTGGTATTACCGCCCCGCGAACGAAACTGGTTAAAAAGCTGTTCGTAGCTTTCGGCCAAGCGGTGACGGCCATCGGCAGCCCACTCCGGCGTCAATCCCGCCTCTTCCGCTTTACGCAGCGCTTTCCCCAGCGCGTCAACGGCCGGACCATACCGCCCATTTCGCTGGTACGCCCAGCCTAAAAGGTATTCCGTCCAACCCGACTCGGCCGGTTCTTTCTCCAGAGCAAAGGCTTGTTCCAAGACTTCAAGGGCCCGTCGAGGCGTCTTTCCCGTCATCAGATAGGAGTACCCCAAGGCCTCATAAGCATAAGCGTACTCCGGCACGAACGCAATAGCCCCTTCCAGAAAGTCTATGGCTTCCTCATACTCCCCATTCAATAGAAAGCTTTCGATCTTAATTTCATAACACTGCTGTAAAAGACGGAGGCAATCAGCTTCCCACTCCGGGGGGGAGAACATTAATGACTGGCGGGAACTGGTCACCGCTTGTTCTAAGGCTTCCTGTGCTTTATCTTTAGCGCCCGTTTCCCAATAGGCCCAACCTAGTAGGTAATAGGTCCAGCCATCCCCATACGGCCGGTCGGCCATCGACAACGCGGCCGAAAGGGAATGTACAGCTTCTTCAGCCCGCACCGGTACGCTTTTCAAAAGGGAATAACCCCGTGCCGTATAGGCAAACGGAGGATTAAAACTGTTAATTGCTTGCTGACTAAGGTCTAACGCCCGGTTGTAATCCTGCGCTGCCCAGCACTCTTCGATCTCCTCCCGATACAGCTCCAGGCACATCCGAACCGCCCGGTCAAACCAATCCTCCGGTGACCACGGGGTACCCGCGGCTTGGTAGCGTAGAGCAGCCTTCTCCAAAGCCAAGCGGGCTTCGCGCCGCCGTCCGCGATTGGCATATATCCGGCCCAACAAATAATGGGCAAAACCGTCACCCCATGGTTCCTCGGCGATCGCCACCGCCCTTTCTAAAGCAATAAGGGCTTGTTCTTCGTTGGTCGGCTGGATCCGCAGATACGTATAGCCTAATGCAGCATGAGCGAAGGCAAAAGTAGGAAATTTCGCCAGCGCTTCCTGGCATAAAGAATGGGCATTCCGGTAATTCCCACTCATAAGGGCCTGCTCGATCCGGTCGCGATAGGTTTGTTCCTCGCGCCGCCCAACAGTCCCCTCGAGGCTGTCTCCACCAACGGGAGGAGAGAAATCCCCCGGACTTTCCCCGGGGAAACCCGGAAGGACCGCTCCGGGTTCGGAAAGGAACCCGCCACCAACTGGCACCAGGGTCTCAAGCAGTTGCATAACTCCCTCATCCTTCGGCAGCTCCACCGAAGCAGCGGCAACAATCATCCCGGTTGAGGTTGTGATCACACGGGCGTTCACCCGTACAGTTGTCGAGAGCTGGGAAAGGGTTCCAGAGACCACCGCCGAAACCCCAAGGATCTTCCCTAATTCCTGCGCCGAAGACGAATCGACAAAACCAGCAGCGCTTAATTTTAGCTCATCAAGGACCTTATTCAGTAACTGCCGTTCGATGACCTCAAAACGCCGCGTTAAAAACAACCGCGTGGTCAATTCTTCGGCGACAAACCGCCCCAAACCGGTCACATTCCCCCCCAGATCGGGGAAGTCAAGCACGGCAATGCGAATTTTCTCCGGTGCCCCAGCAGAACTGGTGTTCTCTTCCATGAGTTCAACGATCCGGGCTGCCAGCACATCCAAACTGTGGTCCAACTCGGTTTGGGCTTGACACGGAAGGTTATAAAACAGTGAAAAAATGATCATCACCGTAATAATGAGGAAACATCGGCTTACTCTCTTCATCTAAAGCATCCTTTACTTTTGATCAAATTCATCTGTTAGTTAAGTCGTTTCACAAGTTCGGCAGCGAGTTTTGGCATCTCGTCCCGCCAATTGGCAGCCGTGGTGCCCCGCGCGAAAGTGTAAGTGAAAGGTTTAACTTCTTTGCTTACGCGGCCCGAGTCAATCTGGAGTCTTTTTGCGGACACTTGAATACGGACCCGGTTGCGGACCTCAAAGGAATGGATTGCCCCGATGATCACTTCGTCCACACCAAGGATCCGGCCGAGATCCAAGGCTAAATTCTCATCCAAGTCTCCGCCTAAAGCGGCGGCCTGTTCGGTAAGGACCGCTTGTGTCCTGGTGTAATCCAGCATCACATATTTACCGTCGGCGGCCGCTTGCATTTGGCGTTGCAACTCGCGGACTAATGAGTCCTCAACCCCGGCGGTTGTTGTATGATTAAGAAAGAACAAGACGGTTCTGAGCGGCAAACCCTGATTTACTTGGGCTTTTGCGCGGGCATAATGGTCAGCAATCTCGGACAGCTCTGGCGCTAATAAATAAGCCCGTTCGTACTCCTGGAAAGCTTCCGGCCAGCGGTTAACCGTTTCATAGCTCAAACCCCGCCGGTAGTGCATCCAGGCTAATTCCTGGGATAACTGGTTCAGTTTTTGGCGTGCTTCGGTCGAGGCCGGGATGTATTGCAGTGCTTGACGGTAATAGGCTTCGGCCGCTTCCAGTTTTTTTTCCGCCCAGGCCTCATCGCCCAAGCGTATAAACATGGTGCCCGCCTTACCCTTTGCGTCCGCAAGTTTCGCCGCCACATCCTTATATTTCGGGTTAAGCTCCCATACTTTGGTATAGGCCTCAACCGCTCCCACCCAATCGCCAGCCGACGCCAGACTCTCCGCTTGCCGGTAGAGTTTTTCGGCTTTCCCGTTGATCACCGCGGAGCGAATCAGGCAAACTGCCCCGACCACAACCGCTGCGCCCACACCAACCTTGATCGCCATTTTCCCGGAGTCCGACTGTGTACCCTTCGCAGTTACCGGTAAGGTGTTGAACACTAACAAAAAGACCAGCGCTAGACCGGTTATTTTCATCACTCGTCTCATCTTCGCCGTTGGTTCACTTTTCTGAACCAACTCCCCCCTTCCCACCATACGTTAATCGATGACTAAAGCCACGGCCCCGTTCCGGATGACCTCTGGATTCAGCCTTCGAAATTCCTTCGCCGCTTCCACCCCGAGAACCAGATCGGTCTGCTCTTCTCCTCCCATGGGGACTGGGCTATCCGCCGTCAAGACCAATGGGTTAGAACCCAACCGCGGTAAGTTACGGGCTAAATCAATCGAACGGGCGTAGGCCACAATGGTGGTAAAGCCCGGTCGCGCCATGTTGACCATCGTGGACGCATAGAGGAGGTTCCCTTCATGGTCAAACACCTGTGGGTAGAGGGCGGGTTTTATCCCTAAATTGCGGGCATCAATGATTACTCCGGTGTAAGATGTGGTATTCCCGGTCGCAGGACGATCGGGAAACACCGTTGGAGAAGGGCCCATCCGCTCCGTAATTTCCGGGCGGTTCAGCAAGGATGTGAGCCCGGCTTGTCCTCCCAAGGGTAATTCAATAGTAAGCTCTATCATTCCATCCCATTGCTGATTGACCTTGATGATCCGTGCTCCTTGGACAAAACCTTCAACCACAACTCTGATCTCGTCACTTTGCATCACGTAATTTCGAACGTAGGTCTCACTATTAACCCGGACACCGTTCAATACTTCCGCCGCGTTGCGGTAGGCATCGGCTTTTGCCGCTCCGCGGGCCATCAACCGGGCCTGTGGTCCGGAAGCCCCCTTTGGTGGAGCGCCATAGCCAACCACATAGATCATTCCGTTGCCCCAGTCAATCTGGCCGGAACCAACCTCTTCAATCATTCCATAACTCTGTCCGCGTACCATAGCGGTGCTGGCCAGAAAGAGCAGGCAAAACAAGGCTAACAAGGTGCTTTTTACTTTACGCGTTGCCACCACCCCCTGTTTCAATTTACGGCAACCCAGCCGCGTGAATCAGTAGTTTAATCAGGTGCTGCGAAACACCGGTAATCTCAATCATCATCCCCCGCCCTCCGGCCAGTTGGTCGGCAAGCTGTGGTGCGGTAAGCGTGGTTTCAACCGTTAGCACCGCTTTACGCCCGATATATTCCCGTAATTGAACATTGTCCACCATCGGAGTCTCCTGTATTTGTTGGCGAAGCCGCACAAGCTGTTGATAAGAGACGTTCTCAACGACAACCGTATGGCTCCGTGGTTCAGTCAAGATCTTTGCTAAGTCGGTAAGAAGGACAGGAAGCAGCTGCTCTCCGGCTTGACGCAAGGCTTTTTCCGCCGCCGCAACCGGGGTCAGATCAACAGCGGTCTGTTGCCAGTCTTGAGCCGCCAGAACCTCACCGGTTTCGGCTTTAATCACTTTCATTTCTATGGTCACCCGGCATGAAATTAATCCGTAGTAATTACCAAGTTTTTCGCTATAGACTCTCCCTTGGACCAAAAGATCATGTGGCATGCCGACCACCTGCTGCCCCCTGTCCGAGACCACCTGGTATCCGGCTTGCTTAAGCCCGTCGACCAATTGAGCCTCGATCCTACCGGTGGCCAGATTATGGGTCACCGCCACCACAGAAACCCGTATACGGGGGTCACCGGCCAGCTTCAAGTTTAAACGAAGCTCCTTCAGATCTTCGATCATCGTTCCCCGTTTAATGCTAACCGTAAGCAAAACTTTACAGATGTTTTGATCCACCCAAAGATCATCGATCTCATAACTTGATATGTAACCGGCCGAGCGTAGACGGATCGAATCCCGAATCAACTCATAATTTTCGACCTGGGTTTCGCTATAAACAAGAACTCCCACCGCCTGCTCCACCGCTTGTTGTAAACCGTTCGCCACCGCGAGCTCACGGGCCTTAGCGATCTGGCCATCGATCATGAAGGCTTCGCCCACTACCTGTAGCACAATGGTCTCTTCTGCCGACTCTTTCTCCGCAACCACCGGAAAAATGACCAGGAAGAGCAAAAAATAGATCCAGATTATGCGTAAACACTTCATGGACTAACCTCCCCGGGTGGAATCGCCGAAAACTATTTCTGCTTAATTAATTCCATTCCACGGAGATTTTTTCCTTTATTTTATTCACACATATTACCCTTTTTCCCTTTTCGTTACCTTGGAAAACCCGCTCGCCGCTGGCTACCCGTCGCCCGTCACGCGTGAACATGATTGCCTTTGGCGGCATTTACCCCAGGCCGGAGCGCTCACCGCTATGGGATTTCCTTGGCATTGGCATCGGCATCGCATCCATGAATGAAAAAGAAGACCCAAAAGGGTCTTCTCCCATTTGAACAGGAAAGTCTTATTGAACCGGGGGATCTTCCCCCTCAATTTTCAGCTTATAACCGCGGTTTTTAGCCGATTCAGCCTTGGGGACGCGCACTTCTAAGACCCCGTTCCGGTATTTCGCACTAGCCTGATCGGCTTTGACTTCCACCGGCAACTGCACGGTCCGGTAGAAACTACCGTAACGGCGCTCGGTTAAATGGTACCCCCGTTCTTCTTTTGTTTCGTCCCGTTTCATTTCCCCTTTAAGCAGAATCTGGTTATGATCGACGGTAATCTCCAGATCTTCCCGGTTCACGCCGGGTAGATCCGCTTCGAGGATGATCTCCTGATCGGTTTCTTTTAAATCAACCGAAGGCCCGAAACCAGCACCCCGAAAAAAATCATCAAAACTACGCGGGAGTAACTGGTTAAAGAACCGATCACCCCAAAAATCATTATTGACCGGACGGAGCCAATTTCGATTCTCCAAATCGACACCTCCTTATTTTTCATCTATTTTCCCCTCTTCTCTGCCCAGTATTCGGCCCTGCTCCTTCCTTCTTAACCGACCGCACCACTTTTCGGGATTCACTTGTTTTTATTCCTTATGCCTTAAAACAAATAATTAGGAAGAACATAAAATGATATCAGATTGAATATCGGCCGATAGAAAGGAGAATAGTGATGAGTACATCTGGTGGATACCGTGGAGGCTACAATAACTTCTTTCCTTTTTTAATCTTCTTAATCCTTATCCTCCTCGTTTTGGGATCATTTGACTACTAAAATAAACAGCCCCCGTGCTCAGGGGGCTGTTTTTACAAAAAGCCGGTTCTTTCTGGGCGTACTTGCCTTTGCAACTCTTCCCGGCAAAACCAGAAGGCAGCCAACTTGGTTACCATATTTTAGGAATCAGCCTTTTTGTCTCCAGGATATATCTTTGGTATTCAGGAAACTTATTGCAGAGAAATTCTTCTTCTACTTCGATCCTCCATAAAAAACCACATATTGTTAAGAAAGCTAAGAGCAAGCTAAAATAGGAATTTAAAACCAAGGGAAAACCTATAGTTTGAAGGATATTACCTGCATAGGCTGGATGTCGAATATACTTATAGATGCCTGTATTTATTATCCTTTGGTTTTCCCAAGTCTCCACATCTCTAGAAAAAAACCGACCTAGCGTTTTGAGGCCCAATCCTCTTAGGACTGTCCCGGATACCACCAAAGTCGTGCCCAGTAACGTTATGATCAGATTCGATCGCAAGAAATGAACATATTCGACAACTGGAGCAATCAGGTTAAGATACCAAAACAAGGCCAGATATAAACTGGTTATTTCGTGTTCTTTCTTATGCTCCGTTTTTTGTCCGCGATAAAAGATGCGATCTGATAATGTACTACCAATCACAAGGAAAAAGTAGAAATAAGTAGGGAAAATATCCAAATTTAATCCTTCGGTCCGAAGTGTTCCCCAAGCGTAAACAGATAATGAGACTACAATTAGTCTGATTAAAAAGTAACATATCTTTACTGGCATCGCTATCAACCTTTCATCCCCGTTTTACAACAGATAGACACAGATAAATGACCTACTTGAGTAGCTCCTTCATAAAAGTATATTGGGTCTTAGCCCGCTGATAGCCGATGTTTTGATAAAATTTATGGGCACCCTCCCGCGTGATATTTGAAGACAAGGTCACTTGTTCACAGCCTTGGTTTTTTGCCCAGTCTTCCACCGCTTCTAAGAGTCTTCTCCCGATCCCCATCTTCCGGTGATTTTCGTCAACGACCAGGCCAGCGATGTCTACCACCGTGTCCTTATGTAAAGGTCGGTTGAGAAAAGCATGAACCCAACCAGCAATCTCCCCATCAACTTGCGCCACTAAAACCTTATGGTCATCCCGCTGCAATAGATCAAGCAGACGCGTGCTAATCTGACTAGATTCTGCTTGATGTCCCAATTGCCAAGCAAGTCTGGTGAGGGATGAATAGTCTTCCTGTACGGCTTCTCTGACAACAATCTTTTTTTGCAATGTGATCGCTCCTCAACAGTATTTTAGTAGTCCGTTGTATGCTAACATCAGCCCGTTTCTCCTCCAACTTGTTCGCTGTGACGCAAGTCACTCCTTTACCATCTGTCCCTCACTTTAGTTTTACCACTTCCTAGCTTGAGACGGCAACATTTTTATGAAATCATTTTTTCCCTACTAGGAGATCGAAAGCTACGGTAATGCTTTTTAGTCCGCTGTTGATGATCATCGCAATTTTCTCTTGATCCGCATTCCAAGTTAAGGGGGTCATCTTGATCAAGTGTTCTAAGTTTTCCTCTTTGAGCAGCACTTTATAATTAATTTGCTGTTCCTTGACGAGTTGAAAACTGTTGGCAAAATGCTTTTTTACACTATCATTTTCGTATAACTCCTTATCAGTGCCCTTAAAGAGCAGCTCACGGAGTTCAATGAGGTAGTCGGCGGTAGGCAGGAGCTTAACCAAGATACCATGTTCCTTTAAAACCCGCTTAAACTCCCCATAATTCGCGGGAGAAAGGATGTTGAGGACAAGATCAAATTGTTGGTTTTGTAGTGGAAGCTTTGTCAAGTCGGCTACACACCAGATAATATCCCGGTGCTCCTTGGCGGCAACACGGATTCCCTCTTTCGATAGGTCAATCCCAACTCCGGTTAAATCAGCAAAACCCGTCTTCTTTGCCTTCAAATCCCGCCAAATCCAGGCTAAATGGGATCCTTCGCCACAACCCGCATCTAAAATACGGACCTCCGACCAACCTTCGCTCTTCCCAATTTCCCTAATCAATTTACTGAGCGCTTTCCGCATCGGATCAAAAAAACCACTATCGCTAATCACCTTGCGGGCGGCGAATAATTGCTTATCATAACCGCCTTTTTCTTGTTTTAAAAGAAGATTAATATAACCTTGTTTTGCCAAGTCGTAATTATGTCCTTTGGAACAATAAAGACTATTGGATCGACTTATGCCAAGTTCTCGCTCGCAGACTGGGCAACGAAAGAGTCCGCTATTCTTCAAAATTAACTCTTTCGCCCGATCAATCTTTTTTACCTCTTTACCAGATGCCATCTTTATTGAACCCCCTGCACTTTTTCTCTTTTCCTCATACCTTTCCGATTCCGACCTCACAATCAATTGCTTTTGCTTATTACTTGCAAATACGCGTCAGCCCTTTCCCCGCACCCTACCGCCAGAGAAAGGACCAGCTTCTGTACTCTTTGTATAATAATGATCTAAAATTTCCATAATTTTAGAGTTATGTATGTTCTTCTATGTTCTTCGCCGTAAAAGGTTAATTTCCTGTTTCTTTTTGGGTTTAACTCCCTATCGACCCGTTCTACCCCCCGCACCTAGGGGTTATTTTCAGTTAATTGCAACCTTCCCTTTGGCTGCCAGGTTTCGACTCCACAGTTCCCGTTTTCAATGATCCACTGGAGAACAAGTCAACAAACCGGTATAATTATGAAAGAAGGCACAATATACGGGGTGAAATGATGAGTAAACATGACTTGGCCCATCTTTTTAACCAAATCGGGACGCTCCTAGAGGTCAGAGGCGAAAATCCGTTCAAGGCACGGGCCTACTACAAAGCAGCCCGTTCGGTAGAGACTTTAGAGACGGATCTGGACGAGCTCATCCGTAATGACCAGTTAAAAGAGGTGCCCGGCTTTGGTCCGGCGATCACCCAAAAGATCCTCGAATGGAAAAAGACCGGTACAATTGGTTATTATGAAGAGTTGAAGCAAGCTACACCAGCGGGTTTATTGGAGCTTTTACGCGTACCCGGGCTCGGACCCAAAAAAGTAGCGGTCCTCGCTTCGACCCTGCAGATCACCAGCCTGGAAATGCTGGAAGCGGCCTGCCGCGAAAACAAATTGCTTACTGTCCCTGGGTTTGGCCCGAAAACGCAAGCAAAGATCGCCGCCGGACTTGAGTTTATAAGGGAACACCAAGGTCGCTTCCTCTGGATGCAAGGGATGGAATGGGCCTTAAAATTCCGGACCGCACTGGCCGAACATCCGGCCGTCAGCGAAGTAGAAATAGCCGGTAGCTTACGCCGCTGTCTACCGTTGAACAGTCGAATTGACTTGGTTGCCGCCTCCACACATCCGGCCGAAGTAACAACTTTCTTGACCAGTCCTGAGTTGGAGCAGAAACTAGGGTTAAAAGACAAAGCAGTAACCCAACATACGGAGGGAGAAAGCACCATCGTCTTCCAGGGCGAATTCGAAGTACACCTCAGCGTCGTACCACCCGCCGCGTTCCCTGCTGCTTTATGTTTCCATACTGGTAATGAAGGACACCTGCAGGCCTTAAGTAAGCGTGCGACAGAGCTTGGTTATCAACTCCAGCCCGACGGCCTCAAGAAAGAAACAACCCCCGTTGATTGCCAAAACGAAGCCGAACTCTACCAACACCTTGGCCTAATATACATCCCCGCGGAACTCCGGGAAAACTGCGACGAACTGGAAGCGGCCGCGGCCGACCGCCTACCAAAGCTAGTCGAACCGGAAGACATCCAAGGCTTGTTTCATGTGCACACCAATAACAGTGATGGGCTAAATACGTTACGGGAGATGGTGGAAGGCGCAATTAGCCGTGGATACCACTATCTCGGAATCGCCGATCATAGCCAAAGCGCCTTCTATGCCCATGGCCTCTCCAAAGAAGCCTTGCGCCAACAGTGGACGGAGATCGAACAGTTAAACCAGGAATACCCCCACTTTAAGATCTTCAAAGGAATTGAAGCCGATATTTTACCCTCGGGGGAGCTGGACTATGATCCGGAGACTTTGGCCCAATTCGATTTTGTCATCGGATCTATCCATAGCCATTTCCAGATGGGTGAAGCCGAAATGACGGAGCGGATCTTAAAGGCGATGGACAATCCCCTCCTCACCATGCTTGGCCACCCGTCGGGTCGTATTTTACTATCCCGGCCCGCCTACCCGGTAAACCTGGAACCGGTCATCGAAAAAGCAGCCGAAAAGGGGATTATTATTGAATTTAACGCCAACCCCTTCCGGATGGATTTAGACTGGCGCTGGTGCCTACGGGCGAAACAACGCGGGGTCCCCATCGCGATCAATCCCGATGCCCACACCGTTGAGGAGCTGGATCTGGCCCGCCTTAGTATTCCGGTGGTCCGAAAGGGGTGGCTAGAAAAAAGCGATGTTTTTAATGCTAAAACAACCGCCCAGATCTTAGCGTTCTTTGCTCAGAAGAAATAGTTGAAGCTCAAGTCGGCTGAATACCGTGGCCATTCACTACGCCCACGGTCGACACCTGCTCGCTATGGCCTGAAAAACAGAACTCCCCGATCATTATGTAAATGTTGTATAATATAGATAAAATTGATCATGGAGATTAAAAAAGAGCTTAGTTCATTATGGAAGAAGGAGAGATGAGCAGAGATGCAAAAACCAATCGAACTGGTGGTTAAGGGAAAAACCCTGCGTGGTATGTACCACTACCCAGATGGTGAAGGGATCTACCCAACCGTCATCCTTTTTCATGGTTTTACCGGAGACAAGCTGGAACCCCATCGCATCTTTCTTAAACTATCCCGGCGCTTGACGGCTAAAGGGATGGCGGCGATTCGCTTTGACTTCTCTGGTTCCGGGGAAAGTGACGGCGATTTTGAAGAGATGACCTTCAGTAGTGAGGTTTTTGAAGCACAGGAGATTTTAAAATTCGTCAGTTATTTACCGACCACCGATGCGGATCGCATAGGTTTAGTGGGATTAAGCATGGGGGGCGCAGTTGCTTCGGTCATCGCGGGAAAGAACCCCTCAACCGTGAAAGCCCTAGTCCTTTGGGCGGCCGCCGGCATCGATACAATTACAGGGATCTACCATGATAAAGAAGGGAAAGGACGCTATCTCCAGAACGAGCATGGACAGATCGACATCGGCGGTTTGTGGCTGAACGAAAATTTCCACGCCGATCTAGCCAACTGGAACAGCTATGAAGCATTGCAGGACTACCAGGGACCAGCCCTCATTCTGCAGGGAACCGGCGACGAAGTTGTACCGCCCGCAACAGCTGAAAAGTACCAAGCCGCCCTCGACGGACGGGCTAATCTGATCTATATTCCAGAAGCGGATCACACCTTCAACCGTAATTCTTGGGAGGATCAAGTTCTATCGGAAACAACTAAGTTCTTAAAGAACACGCTTTTTTAATCTTTTATGTCAATTCCACCAAAGACCACTAAAGCGTTAATGCGTAATTTGGGCTGATTAGCATCCTCCGTTCCTACTTGCTTTTTGCGTTGATCTTCGATCCCGCCAAAAACCGGAATCCCTTTGACTTCTATGGTCCAACCGGTCGGCAAGATCAGGTCAACGCCGCCAAACACCGCCTGGATATTCAGAAAATTAGTTCCAGCAGGCATCTCCGAGCCCCGGAGATCGAGAGTGACGCCCCCAAACAATGCCGTCACATTCCCCCCGCGGTAACTGGGTGAGGCAATCCGCCGTTCCACACTGCCAAAAATGACCACGTCATCGCTGGTGTTATTGGGCTTTGTCTCTACCCCCCGCCGCCTGGCGCCACCAAAATTAAACAGCAAAATCAGCCCGAACAAGATCAGAAGGAGCGGCCAAAACAAGCGCAAATGCATACTACCAATCAGGCCAAGTTTGCGTAATTGGAGAGAGCCCCCAACAAAAAGAAGGACAAAGGCAAAAAGGTTGGTAAAACGGGAACTCAGCAACTGGTGTAGCCCGATGACGATGAGGAGCAATGGCCACCACGTACCAAACGTCAGGTCAAAAGAGGCAACCCCAAGGTTATTCAAGAGAATGAGTAACCCAAAAAAGATCAATAAAAAGGCTAAGAAAAAGTGGTTTTTCGGCGTATCGCTCATAAGCAAACCTTCTTTCCTAGTATGTTACTAAAATTATTCCAGACAGTCCTTCTTTTTCCTCTCTTTCGGCCAACATTTAAACCGACCACCGAAACATGGAGTTAACGGTTATTCCTGACCGGCAGTCTGAAAGTACTGGCGAATGGGGTGTTGCAGGATTAAATAGCCCTCTTCGAAAATCTGCCGGTACCGTTCTTTAGTTATTGGGCAAGGTGTGACCACTTGACTGTCGGCTTTAAAGTCAAGGCTGGCCACAGCTTCCGTGGCGTCTTGGAAAATTCCCATACCTATAGCGGCCAGTAAAGCGGCCCCCAGTAAGGTCGCTTCCTCGATTGGCGGGATTAGGATCGTACAATCGGAAACCGTCGCTTTAATCCGCATCCAAGTTTGGTTACGGGTACCGCCGCCCACCGCCACAAACTGTTCAATCGCATCAGTGGCTACTCGCGCCGCAGCGCGCCGGATTGCTTCCATCTCATAAGCAGTCCCCTCGAGAATCGCTTTTAAAAGGTCTGCTTTTCCATGTTCAGTCCGCAACCCGATTAAGGCCCCCCTCATCTGCGGATCGGGCAACGGTGCTCCACTTCCAGATAAGTAGGGATAATAAATAATCCCGGTGGGCGCAGCACCCGTTGACGCCAACAACACCTCGATCTCTTCGTAACTTAAGGGTTCATCCCCCAGTTGCTTACGCAGCCATTCAAGGGAACCACCCGCCGCGGAAAGGCCACCAATCCAAACCATTTTCCCCGGCACAACATGACAACCAAAGGAGAGACGGGAGTTGTATTCTTCCTCCCCCAAATTCCGTTGGTCAAAGGTACCAATGAGTGATTCCGCTGTCCCGATGGAATCAAAAACCACCCCCGGTTTGATCGCCCCAACGGCCAGCGCAGCACAGAGGTGGTCATGGCCGGCAACCGCAACTTTAACCCCCGGCGGAAAACCGAGTTCGCTGCGGACTTCACCCAGAGGAGAACCACTGTTATTAACCACTGGAAAAAGATCCGCCTTCAACCCGAAAGCGGCCAACCATTCCTCGTCCCATTCTTTTTGGTCAATCCGGTAGGCATAGGTGCGGGCCGCCAGGGTGTGGTCGGTACCAAACTTGCCGGTGAGACGGAAAGCAAGGTAGTCGGCGGTGGACAACCAGATCGCGTCTTTCAATAGAGAGGGTTCCTGCTTCAAAAACCATAGTATTTTAGCCAAACCATGTTTATAGCTGGGATATAACCCGATACGCCCAAAGAGAGTACGCACATCCGCTTCCTGACGGATCCATTCGTACTGTTTCATTGTTCGCCGGTCATACCAGGGAACGATCTCCGTTTTTGCCTTTCCCGTCCTTTTATCAACCAACAACCCGGCTTCCGCCATGCTCGCAATGCCGATCGCCCCGACCGCGCCTGGTCCCGCCGTAGCAAAGATCCGCTTTAACATTCCTTCGAATTGGCACCAAAGCTCCTCTGGATCGTAGGACAAACGACCGTCCTTGCTTTGGTGGGTGATCGTCGCCTGCTTTTCCAGGCGAAGCAGTCGCCCCTTATTATCAAAGAGTCCCACTTTACAATGGGTAGTTCCAATGTCGATCCCAATCAGCTTCATCGTATACTCCCCTCGATAAAAAATATGTTTTTAATTAATTCTCCTTTGGACTTTAGCCATTTTACTTGGACATACTTATAGTGTTTTTCCGTTTTTTGGGGTTTTTGTCGTTTTCTATCCCTTGTAAACCCGACCCCCTTTTGCCTTCTAACCCAAATGGCATCATCTCTTCTCCGGTGTAGTATCGTTAATAGATTTTTTACCTATTTGCCCAAACAAGCATTAAGATTTGGTATGATCTACCGATAATAGATGTAGATTATTTATCTTGACAAGACTAACGGAAAAGGTGATTGTTTTGAAGATTTTATCACGAAAAACCGACAATAATCCAATACTCTCGTCGGATCATAACACGGCCTCTTTCACCGCATTCTATCTGAAAATATTTCGCCGTTTTATCGATTATATGTGCCAATTTTCCATCCGCCAACGTTTAGTTGTTTACTTTTTAATCTTATCGATCCTCACTACTGTTTCGGTCGGTGCCATCTCTTACTTTACCTCACGACGCACAATTGCTAACAAAATTTCCGAATATTCTTTACAAAGTCTGGTTCAAGCTGGTACGTCCTTAGATTTGCAACTACAAAAATTTGAAGACCTGGGCATACAGCTCCAAGTTGATCTTGAACTCCAAAACCGAATCAAAGATTTTCTTAATAATGGTTCGCCCACGGCCCGGATCTACCTGCAGGGTCTCTTCTCAGATGTTCTTTCGTATGACACCACCGCCAGTTACATCCTTTTAGGCCATCTCAACGGCGATTCCTATGCGGGAGTTGGTCTTAGTAACGCGGGAAGCATGCTTAAAAAAGTTAAAGAATCACCTTTGTACCAAGAAGCGCTGGCCACTCCTGGCCAATTCTTCTGGGGCGTGGTCGATTATAACTTAACAATGGTCAATATCATTAAAAATCTTGCTGATAATCAGCCCCTTGCCGCTTTTATTGTGGTTTATAACGGAACCAACATTAGCAAGCTGATCAATAATGAGCTTCAAGCTGAGCTAGAGAAGAACCGTCCTTACTCGGTAATCGTAAGCCGAAACGGTGAAATTCTTGCTTCTCCCTATTACGAACAAGTAGGCAGCAACATAACCGACTTGTTGGCCTCGAAGAAAATTACCAAAGTTCTTCAAGACCTCAGCACACGTACTGGACATTTCTCTGATAAATTAGGTAAAAAGAACGCCCTGGTGACCTACAACCTATTAAGCTCCAAAGGTTGGTATGTTATGGGGCTGGCTCAGCATAATTACCTTTTCCGCGAGATCTATTTGCAAGGATTATCGAACGTGATCATGATCATTTTCATTGCCTTGATCGCAATCACCTTCTCCTACGGGGTCTCACTAAGTATCTCCCTCCCCCTTGAAAGCATTAAAGCCGCAATGGAAAAGGCCAAAGATGGCGACCTTACGGCACAAGTGGACATTGCCACCCGCGACGAACTGCAGGATCTGGCGAACAGCTTTAATATGATGACGACCCAAATCGGTCAATTAATTAAAGATACACAAGCAGCAGTAGATTCGGTCTCTGAACATAGTAAGGCGTTGGAATCCAGTTCGATCCAATCGGCCCTGTCAGCCGAATCAGTCGCAACTGCTACTGCCGAAATCACCAAAGGGACAATCGAACAAACAAGCGAAGCCGAAAAAACCGCCCAACAAATGACGGTGTTGGCCGAAGAGATCGAGGTGGCAGCCACCAAGTTCAAAGATGTGGAGCTCATCTCTAATCATACCAGGGATCTCAGTTCGCGTTCCAAATCGATCATGGAAGATTTAATCCGAAAAGCGAATGAAACAAACCAAATTACCGCGGCCATCAATACTGACATCTCCGAACTCAATCGGCGTTCTGAAGAAATTCGGGATGTCACCGACTTAATCGCCAATATTGCCGAGCAAACAAACCTCTTAGCCTTAAATGCGGCGATCGAAGCCGCACGGGCCCACGAATTAGGTTCCGGGTTTGCCGTGGTTGCCGATGAAGTCACAAAACTGGCCAACCGGACCGATACCGCCGCAAAAGCCATCCGGGACCTTTTGAAGGGAATTCAAGAAAAAGCGGTTAACTCTTCCACCAATGTCGCGAAAGCCCATGGCATAGTTCTGGAACAACTCAATGTCGTTTCCCAGACCCAAGCCACCTTTGATGAGATCATTAAGGGTATGGATCTGATTGTTGACCGTATTGCCGACGTGAATAACCACGTCCGAATTATTAATGAAGTAAAAGACGAAACTACCCAATCGGTCTTAAATATCAGTGCCATCTCCGAAGAGTCGGCCGCCTCCTCCGAACAAGTTGCCGCTTCCGTTCAGGAGCAAGCTGCCATCGCCGAACACGTCAAAGAAATGGCCAACGAATTACACGCAATGGCCGATAAACTGGTCAACGCCATCTCTAAATTTACCATCTGAATCTAATTTCGGTAATTAGTAATCCCTTCCTCGAAAGCGAAAAGCCTCCGGAGATAATCCGGAGGCTTCTTGTCTTCGAAAAAGGGCCCGTTTCGCTTGTTCGCAGGTAATCCTCTATGCTCTTCTCAAGGCTTCTCCCTTTAGAACGAAATAGTCGGAAGTTCTGCTTTCCTCGTCAGTCGCTTAACACCAAAAGACAAGCTAATAATTATGGCTACA
>ERZ773359.224-NODE-224-length-77469-cov-46.085992_pt1 | contig 77469 bp, 70 predicted proteins | sample MGYA00374955_ERZ773359 | MGnify/ENA primary metagenome ERZ773359 (study PRJEB29098, sample SAMN04486028) | biogas fermenter metagenome | study: EMG produced TPA metagenomics assembly of the Biogas fermentation microbial communities from Germany - Plant 4 DNA1... | reverse complement strand
CGGCTTCCCTGACCTCCGGCGAGAAGAAGCGCTATTATCTCTTTCCGAGCCATACCGTGAACCCCTCCCAGCTTTCGTATTGATTATTATATACCAATCCCATTGATAATAAAACAAAGCGGTACGGCCCGTCCGGCGGTGCAGGCGCCTGAAAGCCGCTTGTTAAAGGCCATTCCCTGATATGGCGGCATAACCGGAATATTAATTGAACGGTTGGCACTTTAACGAAAAACATTGAAATTTCCTGGATTTCTGGTTATAATAAATAAAGGTCAAAGAAAGTCAAAGTTTAGGGGGAGTGGGTCGATGAAATACCAGGACTACTATGAGATACTGGGTGTGCCCAGGGACGCCACCCAGGACCAGATAAAGAAGGCATACCGGAAGCTGGCCAAGGCTTACCATCCCGACGCCCATCCGGGCAGCAAGGAGCATGAGGAGAAGTTCAAGCAGATCAACGAAGCCTACGAGGTCCTGGGAAAGCCTGAGAACCGCAGAAAGTACGACCAGCTTGGCAGCAGGTTCAATTTTGCCGACGGTTTTGAGTTTGATCCGTCCCAGTTCGGGTTCGGGAATACGCGGTACGAATTTCGGACAGCCAATACCAGCGGTTTCAGCGATTTCTTTGATATGTTCTTCGGCTCTGGCGGCCTCAATATAGATGATCTTCTGGGCAACCTGCGTGGCGCCGGGTTTGGAGGGAAAAACGGCAGCAGGTTCTACAGCACGGGCAATTATGGTCCCATAAAGGGCGAGGACCGGGAGTACGAAATAAGCATACCCATTACCGACGGTCTTTTTGGCGCCGAGCCCCGGATTGGCATCGACACACCCTATGGCCGCAGGATCGTAGAGGTTAAAATACCCAAGGGCATACAGCCGGGCGGGAAAATCCGCCTGCAGGGATTGGGCGGTAAAGGCGCCGCAGGCGGCCCCAACGGGGACCTGTACCTGACCGTGCGTTTCAGTGAGGATGGGATGAAGCTTAACGGGCATGACATCATCATGGATCTGCCGGTTTATCCATGGGTTGCCGCCCTGGGGGGAGAGCAGACAGTCAAAACCCCCGACGGCAGGATTACGGTGCGCGTGCCTGAGGGAATTCAAAGCGGAGGCAAGATCAGGATTCCCGGCAAGGGTTACCCCACCCCCGCCGGAGGCAGGGGCGATCTTTTACTGTCGGTCCGCCTGGTAAACCCCGCAAGGCTTACCCAGAGACAGAGGAGGCTTTATGAACAGCTACGGGATGAAACATGACCGGGATATGGTCAGCTAAGCCGGGCAGAAGGCATAAAAATCGCGGCATAGGATGCATGTGGGCATGCATACCGGTACGAGATGGAAATGAGGTGTGACTATGAATCTTGAGAAGTTTACAGAAAAAGCGCAGCAGGCAGTGGTTATGGCCCAGCAGAACGCCATACGCATGGACCACCAACAGGTAGATGCCGAACACCTGGCTCTGGCCCTTGTTGAGCAGGAGGATGGGCTGATACCCAGGATACTTCTGTCGCTGGGGATCAGTCCTGAGGAAATTGGTGAGAGGCTGAGAAATGAGCTGGAAAGGCAACCCAAGGTGTTTGGCACCGCGGCGTCCAGTGTCTATGCCACCAGGCGTTTCAACCAGATCCTGCTCAAAGCGGAGGACGTGGCAAAAAAGCAAAGGGATGAGTATGTAAGCGTTGAACATATATTCATGGCCCTGATCAGGGAAAGTGGCGACTTTACAAATGAGCTCATGCAGCGGTACGGCATTGACGCCAGGCTTTTTGAGGAGGCCCTGGAAAAGATAAAGGGAGGCCGCCGTGTGACCAGCCAGAATCCGGAAATGGGGTACCATGCGCTGGAGAGATACGGCCGTGACCTGATGGAACTGGCGAGGAATGGTAAGCTTGATCCTGTTATAGGCCGCGACGCGGAGATTCGCCGCGTTATAAGGATTCTTTCCCGCAGGACAAAAAACAATCCTGTCCTGATAGGCGAGCCCGGCGTGGGCAAGACAGCGGTGGTGGAAGGCCTGGCCCAGCGCATCCTGAAGGGCGACGTCCCCGATGGCCTTAAGGACAAAACCCTGTTTGCCCTGGATCTGGGCGCCCTGATCGCGGGCGCGAAGTTCCGCGGAGAGTTTGAGGAACGGCTGAAGGCGGTTATCCAGGAGATAGCCGATTCTGATGGCCGGATTATCCTGTTTATAGATGAGATCCATAACATAGTGGGGGCAGGAAAGGCAGAGGGGGCGATGGACGCCGGCAACATATTAAAGCCCATGCTGGCAAGGGGCGAGCTCCACTGCATAGGCGCCACCACCCTTGATGAATACAGGATGCATATAGAGAAGGACGCGGCGCTGGAAAGGCGCTTCCAGCCCGTCCTTGTTGACCCGCCCACGGTGGAGGATACCATATCCATCTTAAGAGGTCTTAAAGAGCGGTTCGAGATCCACCACGGCGTCCGGATAACCGACAATGCCATAATCGCCTGTGCTGTCCTGTCCAACAGGTATATCACCGACCGTTTCCTTCCCGACAAGGCCATCGACCTGATGGATGAAGCTGCGGCCATGCTCAGGACCGAGATAGACAGCATGCCCTCGGAGCTGGATGAGATAAGCAGGAGGATCATGCAGCTTGAGATTGAGATGCAGGCCCTGAAAAAGGAGACCGACAGGGGATCAGGGGAAAGGCTCTCTGCCATCGAAGATGAGGTGGCGGAGCTTCGGGACCGTGCCAACCAGATGAAGGCCCAATGGGAACTGGAGAAGGAATATATCAGGAAGGAGAAGGAACTGAAGGAGCAGATCGAGCAGGCGCGTCTCGAGATAGAGCATGCTGAGAGGAGTTATGACCTGGAAAGGCTGGCCGCGCTGAAACATGGCAGGCTGCCCGAACTGGAATCGAAGCTTATGGCCGAAAAGCAAAAGCAGCAGGAACTGAAGGTCCGCATGCTCAAGGAAGAGGTTACCGAGGAGGAAATAGCCGAAATCGTTTCGAAATGGACAGGTATCCCGGTGACGCGTTTAATGGAGGAAGAAAAGGAAAAGCTGCTCAACCTGGACAAAATACTGCACAGGCGGGTCATCGGGCAGGACGAGGCGGTCAGGGCTGTCGCCGACGCGGTCCTGCGCGCAAGGGCGGGCCTTAAGGATGTCAGGAGGCCCATCGGATCCTTCATATTCCTCGGACCCACGGGCGTCGGCAAGACCGAGCTGGCCAGGGCACTGTCGGAGGCCCTTTTCGACACCGAGGACAACATGGTCCGCATCGACATGAGCGAGTATATGGAAAAGCATGCTGTGGCAAGGCTGATTGGCGCCCCTCCCGGATATGTGGGCTATGAGGAAGGGGGGCAGCTGACAGAGGCTGTGCGCCGCAAGCCATACAGCGTAATACTCTTCGATGAGGTGGAAAAGGCACATCCCGACGTTTTCAACATCCTGCTCCAGATCCTGGATGACGGTCGGCTGACCGACAGTCAGGGCCGGGTGGTGAACTTCAAGAATACGGTCATCATCATGACATCAAATATCGGAAGCGATATCCTGCTGGAGGAAGCGGGAGAAGAGGGTGAACTCAGCGAAGAGGTGAGGGAGAAGGTCATGGAGCGGCTAAAGTATGGCTTTAAGCCCGAGTTTCTGAACCGAATAGATGAGATCGTCCTTTTCAAGCCCCTCACCCGTGAGGAGATAAAGGCCATAGTGGGGTTGGTGCTAAAGAACCTCTCATTGCGCCTGGAAGACCGCAGCATCCGCCTTGAAGCCACTGACAAAGCCCTGGACCTGATCGTGGAGGAAGGCTGGTCCCCGGTATTCGGAGCCCGTCCGGTAAAAAGGTATATCCAGAAGATAGTGGAAACCGGGCTTGGCAGGATGATCATAAACGGGGAAATCGCGGAAGGGGACACGGCTCTGATCGATGCGGGCGTAAACGGCCTGATCATAAAGAGAAAGCAGGAGAAATAAAAGGAGAGCGTAAAGCTCTCCTTTTTGATCATAGCCTTCGTGCCAGGATTAATACCTGTCGCGATTCGCCATCCTCTGGGCCTTTCTGGCCTTCCTGCAGTCGTAGCATCTCTGGGGCTCGTTTTCGAAACCCTTCTCCTTGTAAAACTCCTGTTCACCCTCGGTGAAGATGAACTCCGCGCCGCAATCCTTGCACTTCAAAGTCTTGTCTGCCATTGCCGCAAACCTCCTTAAATATTCTCGGATTACCAATTATTGACCCTGTGACCCATATCCGTAATATTTAAGAAGGACGGGGGCAGTGTTCAAAATTGTTTAATCCTGATAATCAGATGATTATTTCATCATGGTCGGATGATTTAATCATCCATTGTAGTATATCACGCTCAGGGAAAAAAACAAGGGGGTATGAGAAAGAAATGATGGAAGGGCAGCAAAAAAATGTACTGTCCCGGCACAGTATTACATGGTAAAATGGAAATGCTCATGATGCATAGAACAGGTCCAGGGGTGGAATTATCATGACCAGGGTCGGCAAAACCGATAAAAAAAGACTTAAAGACATTTCGGCCAGGGAAATGGTTGATATGGCCCTCAAGGCCAGGCAGAACGCCTATGCGCCCTATTCGGGCTTTCATGTGGGCGCCGCGGTCCTGGCCGATAACCAAAAGGTCTATACTGGCTGCAACATGGAAAACGCTTCTTACGGGGCGGCTATATGCGCCGAAAGGACAGCCATAGCCAAGGCTGTTTCAGACGGGGCCAGAAAGATCCTGGCCGTGGCGGTTGCCGGCGACAGCGATGGTCCCACCCTGCCATGCGGAATATGCCGACAGGTGATGGGAGAGTTCTGCGGCGCGGACATGCCGTTGTATCTGGGCAACAGGAACGGCGATTACCAGCGGTTCACATTCGGGGAACTGATGCCGAACCCTTTTGTTCTGAAAACAGGGCAGAACCATGAATAATCATTTAACCATTAAAATCCAGCGAAAAGGCGGTTGCGTAGAATGGCATTCAGATCGGGTTTTATTGCCATAATTGGCAGACCCAATGTTGGGAAATCCACCCTGCTGAACCTTCTGACGGGCGAGAAGGTGGCTATCATGTCGAGAAAGCCCCAGACCACGAGGCATACCATCAGGACAGTGGTGACGAGGGATGATTTCCAGATGGTTTTTGTGGACACCCCGGGTATACACAGACCCAGGAACAAGCTGGGCGTGTTCATGACCAAATCGGCCATGGAGACCCTGGACGATGTGGATATCATATTGTACATGGTAGAGGCCACCGACAGGGATATTGGCCCGGTGGACCAGTCCATTATTGAGGCCCTTTCCAGGACCAGAACGCCGGTCATCCTGGCCATCAATAAAGTGGACCTGGTAGAGAAACAGAGGGTCCTGCCGCTGATAGAGCTTTACAGTAAGGCCTATGACTTTAAGGAAATCGTTCCCATAAGCGCCGTAGAGGCCAAAACAGCCAAATTGCTCATGGATGTCCTGAAGAAATACCTTCCCGAGGGTGAGAAGTTCTATCCTGACGATATGCTCACCGACCAGACCGCGAGAGTTCTGGTCCAGGAGCTGATAAGAGAGAAGATGCTTGAGCTTTTGGAGGAAGAGATCCCCCATGGTATCGGCGTGGAGGTGATACGCTTCAATGAGAATGAGGAGCGCAGTATCGTGGGTATAGACGCCAATATCTACTGCGAAAAGGCCTCCCACAAGGCGATAATCATCGGCAAGGGCGGAGCCATGCTGAAAAAGATAGGAACCCGAGCCAGGGAGGATATAGAAAGGCTGTTGGGCATGAAGACCGTGCTGAAGCTCTGGGTAAAGGTCAAGGATGACTGGCGGAATAACGATTATATGCTCAGGGAACTTGGGTATAAATCATAAAGGGGTACATGCCATGGCGCTCATCAGGACAAAGGGCCTGGTAATAAGGGAGATAAATGTGGGTGAGGCCGATAAAATAATCACCCTGCTTACCGAGGATATAGGAAAGGTTTCGGTATCGGCCAGGAGGGCGAGAAAAAACAGCCGCTTTTCCTATGGAACGCAGATATTGACCTACGGCCAGTATATACTGTTCAAAGGACGAAACAGCTATATTCTCGACGGCTGCGATATAATCATTTCATTCTATGATCTGGCCAACGACCTGGAAAGGTTTACCTATGCGGCACATATGATAGAGATGGCATCCGACGCCGCCTCAGACCACCAGACATCGTCAAGGGTTTTAAACCTCCTGCTGCATGGACTGAACGCGCTTGGCAAAGGCCGGGAGCCCTTGCTGGTATCATCGGCCTTTACCATGAAGCTGATGCAGATATGCGGTTATCCGCCCCATGTGACTAGCTGTGTATCCTGCCGGGAAAAAGGTGTAGAAAAGATCTATTTCAGCTCCAAAAGGTGCGGTTTTGTCTGCGAAAACTGCGCCAAAACCTGCAATGATGCGGTTCCCGTAGCCACAGGCACGGCCAAGGCCATACTGCACGTACTCTGTTCCGATAACCCGAGGGTTTTCAATTTCAACCTTTCGCCTGAAAACCTCGAGTCGTTCTCCGATATATCCAATGGTTATATAGAGGAAAGGTTTGATAAAAAATACAGGAAACTGGACTACTTAAAGGAGATAAGCCAGGTAACATACCATTTGGGAAAGAACATATGAAAAAGCTTATGCGTGAAACGCGGATTCGATTGATGGATCGGGAAGCGATGGTGATTCGGTGGATGCGCAAAAAGTGAAACAGCTCCTGTCCCGTGAGGAAGGGGAAAAACTTGATTTCAAAGCCTGTCTGAAGCTTTGCACCGAAAGCGACAAGAAGGAGCTGGCGAAGGATGTCACCGCCATTGCCAACTCAAAGGGCGGAAGGGGACATATAATCTATGGTGTTGAAGATAAGACCAAGCGCATCCTCGGCATCGACAAAACCCCGTTCCATGAAGAACAGATCCAGCAGATAATATATAACAGGACCGATCCTCCGGTTCCGGTCCAGGTGGATTTTATCGAATACGAGGGAAAGGACCTGGCGGTTATCACCATTTTCAAAAGCAGGCACGCGCCTCACCAGGTGATCCAGAACGGGGCTTTCTATATCCGCAGGGGATCCACCACAGACCACCTGAGAAGGGCAGAGCTGGCGTCAATCCTCCAGGAAAACGGGCTCCTTTCCTATGAAACCGTAGTCAGGACCAATTTGGGGCTCGATGCCCTGGATATGGGGAGAATCCGGAGATTCTTTTCCGGGCTGGAGATAGCCGGTGACAGGCACAATGATATACTCATGGAAACCTTCGGATTTATCGGCGACAGGGGGAACGGGGAGTACAGCCCTACCATCGGCGGGATGCTGCTGTTCGGGCTGGACATGCAGATACATATGCCCCACAGCCACATCAGGATCTTCAATGACCAGCAGACAGATATGAGGACCGATAATATACCCGGTTTGTTGGACTGGGCATCGGCCAGGATCCGCGAGATCATCGGTGGTGACGATTACCCCTTCGCCGCGGTTGAGGAGGCCATTGCCAACGCCCTTGTCCACAGGGATTACCTGGACGCTTCCAGGGGCATAACCATAAACATTACAAAAAAGGGGATTGAGATAACCAACCCCGGTGCCTATTTCGGAGGCAACCGCGTTTACGGGTACAAGAAGGACGATTTCCCGTTGAGGCGAAACCCCTGGCTCTACCAGAGACTTGTCCTGGTTGACGATAAGAAGCGCTTCCTGAAGTATGGGCTGGGCATAAACAATATCAAGCGCGCGTTTGAGAAGATAGGCAAGGTCAAGTTTGTCAACCTTGGCAGAAGCAACGCGTTCCGGGTGGTGCTGCCCCGGTCTTCCGGGCAGAAGTCCGGAAGCGCCGTTCAGAAGCCATAAGAAAACAGCCGGAGCATGGCTGTTTTTATATATCATTACGGTTCTCTGTCCTTATATCTTTGCCATTATAGCCGTTTTTTTTCTTTTTCTCCGGCTTATTGCCGGTCCCGTTTTTCTTCTTTATGTCCTCCCTGTCCAGGGAAGCTTTTGAATGCTCTTCATTACACAACAGGCGGATGATCTTTTTTACTGCCAGGATGCTGGCGCTGGCTTCAAAGGCCAGCCTAAATGCGAGCATGCCCAGGGCGTCCCTGGTGATGAAGCCGTCGTCGTTGTTCTTGCCGACCTCTGACTCAATACGCCAGGCGGTCGCATGCAGTGTTTCATCCTGGATGGCACTGAAACTGTTATATAACTCCTCCATCTCCATTAAGTCCGCCTGGTGCCTGATTATATTGGAAATATCGGTGATGGGAAGTACCTGCTTGAGCATGGATATGACAAGAAGGTAAAACAGGTGCTCACGTGTATACTTTTTTTTGACAGGCCTGGGGATCAGCCCATGCTTGACGTAATTATTGATCATGGACGATGTGATGAGCCTGTCTTCTTCATCCTGGGCGAAAACCCGCATCTGCCGCTCCAGGTAGGTGATTACCTGGTCCATGTAGAGATCCAGGTCGGGAAGCGCATCCCAACCAGGGGTTTGGTAGTCCTTAAGCTCTGAAAACCATGAAACTATTTTCGTCCTGATATCAGCCTGTTGCATAGGCAGCACCTCTCCTGACACTTTAAGCTCCCAGTTTTACTTGATGGATTATAAGCCGTATTATAACACGATTAATAAAAACCCACAATATGATTAATGTAATTATTGACAGCATGATAGAAATACTATAACATAGTTATCAAAACCAGATGTAATAATTAAGATGATACAGGAAGCGGTTATGGTGTTTGAACGGATCAGGAAGATAGATATCTGGGGAGACTCTGTTCTCAAGGGGATTATCTGCTACAGGGGCAGGTATACGCGGCTCAGGGAAGAAAATGCGGTATATGGACTGAAAAGCCTGGGGTTGGATATCAGGAATAATTCCCATTTCGGATTGACGGCCGCCAAGGCCAGGGATCTGATGGCGCGCGAACTGGAAAAAGGAGTTGACAGCCAGGCAGCCATAATCGAGTTCGGCGGCAACGATTGCAATTTCAATTGGAAAGAGGTGTCCGAAAACCCGGAAAAAGAGCACAGATGCAATACTCCGCTGAACCAGTTCAGGCAATGCATTATCGATATGGTGGGAATGCTCAGGAAAAAAACTATTCGGCCGGTATTGGTAAACCTTCCGCCGATTGATCCGGAAAGGTACTTCAAGTGGATCACGAGAGGCCTGAACGCCGGGAACATACTAAACTGGCTGGGCGATATGCACCGTATATACCGTCACCATGAATGCTACAACAATTGCGTCATGAGCCTGGCAGGCAGCCTTGGATGCGACCTTATGGATATCAGGCAGCCTTTCCTGATCCAGAAGGATTACACCAGGTTCCTGTGCGAGGATGGCATCCATCCCAACCAGCGCGGGCACGAACTGATCAGGACGGTCATAAGCGAATACGTAGGAAATATGGCCTTATAAATATTACGTTTACATACCTGTCCACCTGGGCCTTCCACATGGCGGTGTACTTGCCGCCGAGCTTTACCAGGTCCTCAAGGGTTCCTTCATGATCCTGCCTTGCTCCATCATATATATCCGGTCGGTATGCCGGGTGGTGGACATGAAGCCTGCCACCGGCTTTTTCACGGAGCGGAACCGGTATTCCTGGTATTCATCAGGCAGGATATGAAACTGCATACCCTCGGGTATGCAGTTTTTTTACGCCATAAGGCTGGGTCGCAGCACCATTATTTCAGTCTTGACAAGCTGTTAGGGATCATGTATAAATTAGTGGTAGCAACTAAAACAACCATAAGGAGTACTGATTGTGACACTGATAGAATGCCTGATGAAAACCGGGCTTACCCGCCATGAATCAGAGCTGTATGTGGCCCTTTGCAGGGAAGGGGAGATGAACGGCTATGAAGCCGCAAAGGCCACCGGAATCCCCCGCGCAAACGCCTACCAGGCCCTGTCAAGCCTGGCCGACAAGGGCGGAGCGTATATAATCGAAGGGCCGGTTCTTCGCTATGCGGCGGTACCGGTGGAGGAATACTGCAGCAATGTCCTTTTCCATATGAAATCAGCCCTGGATCAGATAAAGAGGGAATGCCCCAGGGGGAAGCCGCAGCACGAGCCTTATATTACCATTACGGGCTTCAGGCACATCGTGGATAAGATGAAAAATATGATAAGACAGGCCAGGGAGAGGGTTTATGTATCCCTTTCCGAGAAAGAGATAGCCTATGTTCGTGAGGAATTGTTGGATGCCATAGGGCGGGGTCTTAAGGTTGTAGCCATAACCTCTGCCGGCGTTGAGATGGAGGGGGCAACCCTTTATACCATCCAGAAAAAACCTGGCCCGATCAGGATCATCGTGGATTCTACCCAGGTGCTTACCGGGGAAATATCGGGCCTTGACGATGACAGCTGCCTGTATTCAAGAAATAAGCCGCTTGTTGAACTGATCAAGGATTCGCTGAAAAATGAAATATTACTTTCGAGTACTGGAGGTCGCAGCCAATGAATCAAATACTCAAGGATCACTTTCTGAACAGGATTGACGTGGAGGGTCTTGTAAAAAAATACGGGAGCCCGCTGTATGTCTATGACGAAAAAACGCTAAGAGAGAGAGTCAGGGAGGTAGTAAACCTGCTGCAGTACCCCTGGTTCGGAGCAAGCTGTTCCATAAAGTCCAATTCCAACCTGTACCTTCTTCAAATCGTGAGAGAGGAGGGCATGGAGGCCGACGCCATGTCCGCGGGCGAGGTATTCCTGCTGGAAAAGGCGGGATTTGATGCTTCAAAGGTTTTCTATGTAGGCAACAACGTATCGGCCCAGGAGATGAAATACGTTCTGGACAGGGGTATACTGGTCAGCGTGGATTCACTGTCGCAGCTGGAGCTGCTGGGCAGGATAAACCCCGGCGGAAGGGTGGCCTTAAGGTTCAATCCCGGAACCGGCGCCGGGCATCATGAAAAGGTGATCACCGCGGGGTCCAAAACAAAATTCGGAATCCAGGAAGATTTTATTGAGGATGCCAAGGCCATAGTTAGGAAATACGGCCTGAAGGTTGTGGGCATCAACCAGCATATAGGATCTCTTTACCTTGACGCGAAGCCTTTTCTGGACAGCGTAAAGGCATTGCTTCGCATAGCCGCTCAATTCGAGAACCTGGAATTTGTTGATTTTGGCGGAGGGTTTGGCATTCCCTATAAGAAATGCCACCGAGAGCCGCGCCTGGACCTTAAGGGTCTTGCCGAACAGCTTGCCCCGCTGCTCACAGGGTTCAGGGAACAGTATGGCAAAGATCTCATGTTCAAGGTGGAGCCGGGCCGCTATCCTTTTGCCGAATGCGGCGCCATACTTGGCACAGTGCATGCGGTAAAGACCAACTATGGCACGAAATATGCAGGGACGGACATCGGTTTCAATGTGCTGATGAGGCCTATGCTCTATGATTCCTACCATGAGATTGTGGTATTTAGGAACAATGAGATGCTTGATGTACAGGATAGAGAGAAGGTAACCATCGTAGGAAATATTTGCGAAAGCGGTGACATACTGGCCAGGGACCGGCTCATGCCCCCCATCCGCGAAGGGGATATAATAGGGATCCTGGACGCCGGGGCTTATGGCTATTCCATGTCCTCCAACTACAACCTGAGGTTTCGCCCCGCTGAAGTGCTCATAACCATGGACGGCGACGCAAGGCTTATTCGGAGGCGGGATACCTTTGAGGACCTGTTGGCGGGATTTGAGTGTTAAAGCTGTGGTTTTAGCATATTTTGCTTCACGTCTGCCCAAGATAAGGATGAATATCTATCCTGGGGAAGGGTATCCATGGCGGAAGACATAAAAAAGGCAAGAACAGGACTGATAATGATCACCTACGCCGTATTACTGCTTGCCGGGCTGTTTAACCTGGGAAGCCTGATATCCTTTATCGGCAAAGTGATTTCGCTTATCAGTCCTTTTCTTTACGGCATAGCCATCGCCTATGTATTGAACCTTCTGATGCGGCTTTATGAAAGGCTTTTTTCCTTTATGGACAAAAGCAGGAGCCTTCCCGTGCGAAGGCTGAAAAGGCCGCTGTCAATCCTCTGTGTCTTTTTGACGCTGGCGGTCGTGATTGTGGCCTGGATGGTCCTTGCCATACCCCAGCTTTCATCAAGCGTGTCCGACATAGCCGCCGATATGCCCAAATATGTGGCCGATGTTGAGCGCTTCCTCAACCAGACCATTGAAGACCTGGGACTCAAGGGTGGATTCTGGCAGAATATTTCCCTCAACTGGAACGAGATTGTGACTAAGGCCGGACAGGCCATTTCCACCGCCTTTCCGCGTATATTCGGCTTTACCAGGAATATAGCCGGGTTTATAGCCAGAATAGCCGCGGGAATACTGATCTCCATCTACCTGCTTGCGGCCAAGGAAAAACTCCTGTTCATCCTGAGAAAGCTGATGTACGCCTGGCTTCCCAAAAGACTCTGCAACCGGCTTATTGATATATGTGCCGTGGCAAACCGCACTTTCAGGGGATACTTTTCCGGAATGATCATCAATTCGCTGATAGTGGGGGGCCTGGCTTTTGTCGGCATGGTTGCCCTGGGCATCCCCAACGCCTTTCTGCTTAGCATGGTATTGGCTGTTACCGGTATCATACCCATCATCGGGCCGCTTCTGGGATCAATCCTGAGTTTTATCATCGTGCTCCTGGTGGTTCCTAAAAAGGCGCTCCTGTATGCCATTTTGCTGCTGGTGATCCAGGAGCTGGACAGCCTACTGATCTATCCAAGGGTGGTGGGAAGGTCCATCGGATTAGGCGGGATATGGATTCTGTTCTCCCTCTTGCTTGGCGGGAGCTTATTTGGTATTATAGGTACCATAGCGGGAATACCCGCATTTGCGGTGATCTGGACCGTGGTGAAGAAGCTTACGCACAACAGGCTCAGGAAAAAGGAGATTGTTATTGAGCCATAATACATGGTACGACAAGGGAAAGAAGTGGTAAGTATATATAGATTGAGGTGAACCCATTATGATTTACATCGTCTAACCAGGTAAAGGAGCGGAATCCCGTACAATGCGCACAAAAGATGAACAGGGATTAGTCCCTTGTAATCAACCAGGATCGGATGTGATAAAATGAGGATCAAAACAGGAATTGCTGTCGCCATTATCATGGTTTTAGGTCTGGGCCTCCTGGGCTATTCTATCTTCACACAAACCCAGGTAAAGGCCTATTTGGATGAAGGACCCGGAAAGAGTTCGGCCAACTCCCCCGGAGGAGCCGGAACGGCAGAGGATGCAAATGAGTCCGACATCAGTGTATCGGACGCCGGGGAGAATGAAGAGCCAAGCCGTGCCGACGCCAGTGACGCCCAGGAGGAGGACGGGATCATTACTGCTTCAGCCACATTTAACGGCAGGATTGACACCAACTTCATTGAATTGGAGATGGAGGATGGCACCATCCGGAGTTTCCAGCTCAGCGGTGCCCTAAGGGAAAGCTTCGATGATTATGGATTTGAGCCGGGGGACAGAGTGCGGATAAGCTACCGTGAGAGGGAAGAGCAGAATCCACTAATAGAAAAAATCGAAGAGATGGAGTAAACCTGCAAACAAAAAAGACCCATCCAAAGGATGGGTCTTTTGGTGCGGTCGACCGGACTTGAACCGGTACGCTTGCGCATACGCCCCTCAAACGTACGTGTCTGCCAATTCCACCACGACCGCATGTCGCATATGGACGCCATTTCGGCGCAAATTTTATTATACAGACATCCACAGGCCGTGTCAACATCAAATTAAGTTTGGTGGAGAGAATCATCCTCCAATATGGTAATATAGTCATAAGAAAGTGTATGAATTTGACTCCTATAAAACACCGTTATGGTATAATTAATCTGTTTTATGCCAACATGGAATAAAGGACAGAGGTGTGTCTAATGGCCGATGAACCTATTTTTGAAAGGCTGCCGGGAGAAGAATACCAAGACAACCGAAGCCGGTTGGCCATATTTTTCGGGGTGCTGTACAGAAAGTTCTGGAGATTGATAACCGTAAACCTTATGTTTATGGTCTTTAACGCGCCCGCCATTATCTTCTCGTATTTTTTGAGTGTATACCTGGTTATTCTTTTCATACCTGAGGCAGCGGCCATTCAAATGGATGAAATCAGGCTGATGGTGTTCGACAGCGGATTTCCAACAGTCATGTTTTTCATGGCCGTTCCCATCATCACCGTGGGGCCTGCCCAGGCCGGCCTGACTTATCTGCTGCGGTGCTATTCCTATGAGAGGCCCACTTTTACCTGGTTGGACTTCAAGGATAAGATGAAGGAAAACCTGAAACAGGGCATTGCGGTGAGCTTCATCAACCTTTTCCTGCTGCTCTTTTTGATCCTTGACTTATACCTGTATCCCAGGGTTTCGGATGGCGGCGCGCTGTTTTCCATTGCCAACGGGCTTATAATCGTAATGTTTATCCTGTTCCTGATGGCTTCTTTGTACATCTATCCCATGATGGTTACCTATGAGCTGAGGATCAGGGATCTGTACAAGAATGCGGTGTTGTTTGCCCTGGCCCGTTTTGTGCCCAATCTGGCCATCCTGTTCCTGTGTTTGCTTGTGATCATCGGACCTACGATAATACTCTTCCTCACGTCCAATGGCATTGTACTGTTGTTTACCTACCTGCTCTATGCCTGCTTCGGATTCACCCTGCCCGGGCTGATCATCAATTTCCTTGTGAATCCTGTAATGGACAAACACCTGAACAGGAAGGAGCAGGGATAAGAAAGCGCGGGAACGTAAGGAACAATAACCATCAGAAAAGAATGAACAGGAATAATGCGAAGAAAAAAGCTGCTGGGCGACCGGCAGCTTTTAAACTAGCATTCCTCAAATATATCCTGCATTCTGTAGAATCCGGGTTCCTTTCCGTACAGGAATGTTGCCGCTTTAAGGGCACCTTCGGCAAACAGTCTCCTGGACAGGGAGGTGTGCTTGATTTCCAACAGCTCATCATTGCCTGCGAACAGGACGGTATGCTCGCCTGTGATGGTGCCTCCCCGGATGGCGTGGATGCCCACCTCGTCCCTGGTGCGTTTTTGGTTGCTGGAGTGCCTGTCGTAGACATACTTCAGATGATTAGGGGCAATGGCCGCGTTTATGGCGTCAGCAATCGCAAGGGCCGTGCCGCTGGGGGCGTCGACCTTCTGGTTATGGTGCTTCTCGATTATCTCTATGTCAAAGGAACCGTAAAGGGTTTTTGCGGCCATCCTGACCAGTTGGATAAGCAGGTTTACACCCAGTGACATATTGGCCGAGAGAAGCACCGGGATCTCTGAACCGGCCTTTTCAATTATCTCTTTCTGCTCCTGGGAGAATCCGGTGGTGGCTATGACGATGGGAAGCTTCTTTTCCATGGCGTATCCCAGTATTCTGCCAAGAGAGCTGGGGCGTGAAAAATCGATGATCAGATCGATTTTTTCCCTGATGTCGGCAGTGTCTGTATATACCGGGAACGGGGCGTTTTCGTTGGGGCAGATATCCAGCCCGGCCACTATGGCAAGATCATTGCGGAATCTTGCGCACTGGACTATGTTCTGACCCATCTTTCCGTTGCAGCCATTCAGCAGTATACTGATCATTTTATCAACCTCCGGCTATATATCAGGTAAGGTAACAGTAAGGCAATTCATATCAGCCCGTATTCCTTCATCGCTTTCTTCAGTGTTTCCATGCCCTGCGGGCTTATGTCAACAAGGGGCATGCGGCAGCGTCCCACATCCATTCCCATCAGGTTCATGGCAGCCTTCACTGGGATTGGGTTGGTTTCACAGAACAACGCCTTTACCAGCGGGTCAAGCCTGAGCTGCATCCTGCGGCTGGTTTCCAGGTCGCCTTCCATAAAGGAAAGGACCAATTTATGTATATCGGCCGGAACGACATTGGCAGCGACCGAGATAACTCCCTTGCCGCCCAGGGCCAGCAGGGGCACGATGTTGCCGTCCTCGCCCGAGTACTGTACGAGGTTGTCGCCGCAGAGCCAGGCGGTTTCGGCCACCTGCATAAGGTTGCATTCCTTTACGGCAACGATGTTGGGGATTTCTGAAAGGCGCTTTAAGGTTGAAGGGCTGATATTCAGATTGGTTCTTGAAGGAACATTGTAGAGGACGACGGGGATATCAACACTCTCGGCTATGGCCTTGAAATGCTGGTAGAGTCCTTCCTGGGTGGTCTTATTGTAATAGGGCGTTACCGACAGGATAGAGTCTGCGCCTATGTCCTGGCAGTATTGGCTCAGCTTGATGGCGTGGCGGGTATCGTTGCTGCCGGCTCCCATCATGAGATGTACACGGTTTTTGATGCGCCCGGCGGCAAAGTGAAGAACCTTCATATGCTCCTCGTCCGGCATGGTGGATGCCTCTCCCGTGGTTCCGCAGATAAGTATGGCGTCGGTTCCCTCTTTGATCTGCCACTCTATCAGTTCCTCGAGTTTCCCATAGTCGATTCCATCCTCAGTAAACGGTGTGACAAGCGCTACACATGATCCGATGAATAATGGCTTTTTCATGTCAGGCACTCCTTCCTTTGGCAAGATGGGTGAGTTATAAAAAAAGCTGTCGTTAAGTTAACGGCAGCATATACTTTTGCTATTCAGCAAGAATATAACAATCTACCGATAGCTCTCCACTGCAAATGACCAGCGACAGTCGCAAGGCTGTTAACCCTGCAACCAGGCAGCAGATTTGACGGAATCATGCTCCTTCGGCAATTTCTCCTTTCTGCCGGGTTCATAGGGCCCGCCGCCCTCATCCGGATTACTCATAGAAAATGCGCCTCTATCTATAGATTATATTCAGTTTTACAGATTCATTCCATACCCTTTAGGGGGACTGGCACAGACCAAAACCCATCACCCGGGGTATTTAATGCCGGGTTATCGTAAATATTATCACGATTTGGGTCCATTGTCAAAGAACATTTTATTATGATATAGTTAAAGGGATGAATGGCTGAAAACCGGAGGTAATAAAGTGTCTCCAAGGAAAGTACAAAAGAGATCGAAAAGGAGCGTAAAATCAGGATCCAAAATAAAGGATTCGAGCAAAAGCCGTCTTAAGACCGAAGTTGCTGGGCTTCTGATTGCCGTCGCGGGCGTTATCATGATGCTCAGCATTTATTTTAACGGTGCCGCCGGGCCTTTGGGAGAGCTGATCGGCCGGTTTGCGGGCGGCCTGTTTGGACTGTTGGGATACATTATTCCCATATTGACCTTCATCTACGGGGTTATAACCATCTTTAAGCCCAGGACGGTTTCACGGTCAAGGAAAGCCACCCTGGCGCTGATACTGATATCGCTTGTTTCTGCCTTGCTGCAGGCCGGACTTCATGACGTCGCCTATTACCAGAATATGAATGTGGGTCAGTACATCACCACATTCTATTATGAAGGCGTGCGCGCCATCGGGAAGGGGACCGGCGGATTTGTACCGTCAGGCGGCGTGATTGGAGGTATCATCGGGGTTCCGTTGCTGTTCGTGTTTAAAAAACTGGGAACCATGATTATCCTCATCACCCTCGCCATTATATCCGCCATGCTCCTGACCAGGCTTTCCCTGGCAAAAGCCGCCAAGGGCGTTTACCGGGGAACCGCCGGAGTCATAACCGGCATGGTGGACGCGGTGAGAAAGAAGAAAAGTGAGCGGGCAGAGGAAATAATCTATGAAGATGAAGAAGATGAAGCCGCGGCTTCCGAAGTTTATCTTTCCAGTACCCAGAAGCGTGCCAGAATAGTTGACTTTCCGCTGCATGAAATCAGGACGAAAGAAACCGCGGAGCCTCCCGGGCCTGATCTGGAGGAACAGGCCGACATAACCATAGTGCTGGGAGATGAATACCGTAAAGGGCCAAGGTCGGCCGGAACCCGTCCTGAAAAGCCTGCCGCGCCCTCAAAGGCGGCAGCCGCCCAAAGAACTGCTGACCAGGAAGATACTCCTGTCATGGATGAAGCCGGGAACATGGCAGCCCGTGAGCATAAAAAAGGGGAATACGTTTTTCCTCCGCTGGAGCTTCTGGGCAGATCCAGGGAGAGCGAATCAAATATGAGGCGGATCAAAGCCACTGCCGCCGAAAACGCCAGGAAGCTTGAAACCACCCTGGAAAGCTTTGGGATAGGGGCCAGGGTGATAAATGTGTCCATCGGCCCGGCGTTTACCCGTTATGAACTTCAGCCGGCGTCCGGCGTGAAGGTGAGCAGGATAGTGAACCTTACCGATGATATCGCACTGAACCTTGCGGCCTCCGGTGTCCGCATAGAGGCTCCCATCCCCGGAAAGGCGGCCATAGGCGTTGAGGTTCCCAACAGGGAAGTGGCGCCCATCAGCCTTCGCAGCGTTTTGGAGTCCCTTGAGTTCACCCGGCACGAATCCAAACTGGCAGTAGCCCTGGGGAAGGATATTACCGGTGAGAACATGGTGGTGGACCTGGCCAAGATGCCCCATATCCTTATAGCGGGCGCCACCGGCTCTGGAAAGAGCGTGTGCATCAACTCCATAATTATCAGCCTGCTTTATAAAGCTACACCGGATGATGTGAGGATGCTCATGATCGACACCAAGGTAGTGGAATTGGGCGTCTACAACGGCATTCCCCACCTGCTGATTCCCGTTGTCACCGATCCCGACAAGGCAGCAGGCGCCCTAAGATGGGCTGTTTCAGAAATGACAACCCGTTACAAGCTCTTTGCGGACCGCGGGGTACGCGATATCCTGGGCTATAACGCCTTCATAGAAGAAAACGGAGAAGGTGACAAGCTTCCACAAATCGTTATCATCATCGATGAGCTTGCGGATCTTATGATGGTAGCACCCCATGAGGTGGAGGACTCCATCTGCAGGCTGGCGCAAATGGCCCGGGCGGCGGGCATGCATCTTGTTATTGCCACCCAGCGTCCGTCTGTAAATGTCATAACAGGCGTCATTAAGGCCAACATTCCTTCGCGCATAGCCTTTGCCGTTTCCTCCCAGGTGGATTCCAGGACCATCCTTGATATGGCCGGGGCCGAGAAGCTGCTTGGCAAGGGGGATATGCTCTATTATCCGGTTGGAATTCCAAAGCCGATCCGAGTCAAGGGTTGCTTTGTTTCGGATAAGGAAGTGGAACTGACCGTGGATTTTGTCAAGAACCAGATGCGAGCTCTCTATGATGAAGAGATTATGGAGAATATCAGCGATGACTTAAAGGGCGGCAGGGAAAATGATGATGACGATGTCGACGAGCTGCTGCCCCAGGCCATAGAGGCCGTCATTGATTGCGGACAGGCGTCTGTTTCATTTATCCAGCGGAAGTTCAAGGTCGGATACGCCAGGGCGGGAAGGATCATCGACCAGATGGCAGAGCGAAACATCATCAGCGGTTATGAGGGCAGCAAGCCCAGGAGGGTTCTGATCACAAGGGAGCGCTGGGAAGAAATGAAAATGGGCAGCCGCATGGAGGATGAAACATGAACCCTTTTGCCGATTTTCTCCCGGGCTGGAATGTGCTGCTTGCCTTCGTGAACCTACTTATTCTGTTGATGACCTTTTACATGGGTCTCAGGTTCATAAAGCGCACAACGGTCATGACCACAGCTGTCTTTGTGTTCCAGCTCTGTATCCTGACGGCGGGAATACTGGCGTTCGTCAGCAAGACATATCTTGTGCCCCTGTTTGAAATTGCCCTGGTCCTTTTGGGCATCGTTTTCCCATCTGCTTTTCTACTCCATGATTATCTGAGCATGAGGCGGAGAATAAATGAGAGTGGCTCTGCCGAGCCGCTGATCCGGAAGCTGGAAAAAGATGGCCGCCCGATGAAGTACGGCTTTTTTACTGATGAAGCCATGGATTGGGGAGAAGAGGCCTCAGCGGACATGGTTTCGGCATCGCTTTCATTAACCGACAAGCCTGTGAAAAAGCAATTCATGGGTCAAATACGCGCAGCCCATAAGCTCATTGAGAAAGGGAAACTCCAGGAGGCGCTGGTAAGCTACAGGATCCTGGCGGGAATCGCCCACGACAACCCCTGCGCTGTCTATAACACAGCATGGCTTTATAAAAAGCTCGGGCAATACGAAAAGTCGCTGAGACTGTACAGGAAGGCCCTGGATCTGTTGGGCAGAAAACCGTCCAATAAAAACGGGGAATCCCCCGAAGAAGAGGATGGCGGAAAAACCGCATGGTATAACCATGAGTTGCACGCAATGGCGCATTTCGGATACGGTATATGCTGTTATGCCCTTAAAAAATATGAGCTGTCCATCATTCACTTCGGTAAGGCCCTGGAGTGCGCGCCTGACCTCAGGGAGGCCGATATCAATATCGCGAAGGCCTATCTCGCGCTGGAAAGGTTTGAAGAAGCGGAAGAGTATATCCGAAGCGCATTGGAGAAAAAGGATGACGTAAGGCTCCGGTACCTGATCGCCGTGATCTGCTTTGAGAAGAACCGGGACATGGAGTGCAAATACCACCTTGAAAGGATCATAGAAAGCCATGATGACTTTATCAGGGCCTGGGATCTTCTCGGCAAGGTCTGTAGAAAAACCGGCGACTGGAAGGGTGCTGAAACCGCCTACAGGAAGCTGATACAGACCCTTCCTCAGGATGCCGATGCCTATTACCGGCTGGGGGTTGCCCAAAGGCAGGAAGGGAAAACCGAGGAAGCCCTCTCGAGCTTCAAAACGGCTGCCGAAATCAATCCAGGGCACAGCCGCGCGCTCTACAGCATGGCATCCATACTGGATGCCCGGGGCAAATACGATAAAGCCATTGATTGCCTTAAAAAATCCCTGGATGGCGATGAAAAGCTGGAAATGGCCTACAACCTCCTGGCGGATATATATATATCCAGGGACCAGGTTTTCGACGCCATCCGTGTTTACGAGGAAGCATCCACAGTGCACCCGGGGTCCTATATCATACATTATAACCTGGGCGTAACCATGATGATGGCAAGGCACTATGAAGGCGCGGTTCAGGCCTTCAAACGGGCGCGGAAGATAACAGCCGACGATCCGGCGCTCTATTATAACTGGGCTTCCGCGGCCATAGCCCTCAAAAACTACAGCGAAGCAGCCAGGCTTTACAAGGAAGGGCTTCGCTTCAAGCCCGACGACGATGAGATGCTGTATGGGCTGGCCCGTATATCTGCCCTCTCGGGGGATGTTGATGCGGCTATCGCTTTTCTGTCCCAATGTCTCCGGATCAATCCCGGGATGAAGCTTAGGGCCAGGGCGTCCCATGATTTTGCCTCACTGCGGACCGTCAAGGAATTCAGGAAAATCACAAGCTTCCCCCGGAAGGAAGCCTGACAGCCGCCTTATAAACGGCAAGGCTGGGTGGTTGCCCCATTAACAGCAATAACATACGAGAGGAAGAGCAGCATGCCAATACTTGATTTTCCACTTGAAGAACTGAGGGAATATAGCGGGATAAATCCAAAGCCTGATGATTTTGATGAGTTTTGGGAAGAAGCCATCAGGGAGATGCTGCAGACGCCCCATCGCGTGGAACTGGTTCCCGCCGGATTCCAGACAGATTTTGCCCAATGCTTCCACCTTTATTTTGACGGAACCGGAGGCTCCAGGATCTACGCAAAGTATTTAAGGCCGGCGCAAAGAAAAGGAAAATGCCCCGTTATCTTTAAGTTCCACGGCTACTCGGTGGATTCGGGGGATTGGTTTGATAAACTTGGCTATGTGGCAGCCGGGTTTTGTGTCGCCGCCCTGGATTGCCGCGGGCAGGGAGGAATATCCGAAGATATGGGCAGGACAAAGGGGACGACTTTTAAGTGTCATTTTATAAGAGGGCTCGATGGTGATCCCAGGGATATGCTGTTCAGGCATGTGTTCCTGGATACCGCCAAGCTGGCCGATATCGTGCTGAGCTTCCCTGAGATTGATGAAAACAGGGCGGGGGCAACCGGCGCCTCTCAGGGCGGCGCCCTGACGGTTGTGTGCGCAGCCCTGGAACCAAGGATAAGGAAGCTTGCCCCGGTATACCCCTTTTTGAGCGATTATAAAAGGGTATGGGAGATGGATCTGGACGTGGAGGCCTATGAGGAACTGAGGTACTACTTCAGGCGCTTCGACCCGCTTCATGAAAGGGAGGAAGAGATCTTTACCAGGCTTGGATACATTGATATCCAGCATCTGGCTCCGAGGGTCAAAGGTGAAACCCTGTGGACCGTGGGACTTATGGATACCATATGTCCCCCATCGACCCAGTTCGCGGCATACAACAAGATCAAATCCAAAAAAGACATGCTGATCTATCCGGATTTCGGGCATGAACACATCCGTGGGCTGGCAGACCGGATTTACTCATTTTTCATGGATCTGTGACATCGGTTGGGATGTACAAAAAAGATATGATTTCTTGACACCTAATTTAAAAATGTATACAATGAATCCATAATGGCATTCAATATTTTACTATTGATCAGCCATTTCCATGATCCTTACTGCAAGGGTATTACATGAAAGTGAAGCCAGCTTTTCTTTCATGCTGCAACATCAACAGATGTTGCAGTTTTGCAGAATACCGATTTCACCAAATCCACCGCTGCGGTCATTGGCTGGCCTGGCTTGTACCCGGATCGGGTATCCGCAGGGAAGGAGAGAGCGTGGAATCTGTTTGCGTTAATGACGATGAATAATGAGTTGGAGAAAACAAAAGCAAAGGAGGTGAGGGAGATAGAATTTGTTTATGGTCTGATTGTTGGTGTTATTATTGCGATAATTGGTTCACTTATATCCTTCCGAAAGGGAGTTGAACATAGAAAACGCGTGGCGGAAGCCGAGATAGAAAGTGCCGAGAAAGAAAGCCAACGTTTGATAAGTGAAGCAGAGAAAGTTGCAGAGAGGAAAAAACGTGAAGCTCTGATTGAAGCGCGTGAGGAGATCCACAAAAGCAGGGTTGAGCTTGAAAGGGAAGTCCGGGAACGCAGGTCCGAGATCCAAAGGACCGAAAGACGTCTTCAGCAGAAGGACGAAACCCTCGAAAAGAAGATGGACATCCTGGAGAAGAAGGATGAAGCGTTGAGCAGGCAGATCCAGGAAGTTGACGCCAGGAAGGCTGAAATCGAAGAACTCTACCAGAAACAGATTGAAAAGTTGGAGAGCCTTTCGGGCCTGACTGTTGAGGAAGCCAAGCAGTACCTGCTGAACAGCATTGAAAGCGAAGTTAAACATGAGGCAGCCATCATGGTCAAGGACATCATAGAACGCTGCAAGGAAGAAGCCGAAAGAAAATCCAAGGAAGTCCTGGCCTGTGCCATACAGAGATGCGCTGCCGACCACGCCTCTGAGATAACCGTTTCAGTTGTGGCTTTGCCCAATGATGAGATGAAAGGAAGGATCATCGGCCGCGAGGGCCGCAATATCAGAACCCTGGAAACACTTACAGGCATAGACCTGATCATAGATGATACACCCGAAGCTGTTATTTTATCAGGGTTTGATCCGATTCGCAGGGAGATTGCGAGAATAGCCCTGGAGAAACTGATTATCGACGGGAGAATACATCCGGCACGCATTGAGGAAATGGTGGAGAAAGCTCGCAAGGAAGTGGAAAACACCATCCGCGAGGAAGGAGAACGCGCGACATTTGAAACCGGTGTTCTTGGTCTGAATCCTGAACTGATCAAGCTGCTGGGTAAACTGAAGTACCGTACCAGTTACGGTCAGAATGTGCTTCAGCACTCCATTGAAGTATCCCACCTGGCAGGTCTTATGGCAGCTGAGCTGGGCGAGGATGTGGCGCTTGCCAAGCGCGCGGGCCTTCTGCATGACATCGGAAAGGCCGTTGACCATGAGGTTGAAGGAACGCATGTGACAATCGGCGCCGATCTGTGCAGAAAGTACAAGGAGTCAGAGGAAGTTATCAACGCGATCCAGGCCCATCATGGAGATATTGAGGCAAAATCGGTAGTGGCCGTGCTTGTCCAGGCCGCTGACGCAGTATCAGGCGCAAGACCCGGAGCACGCAGAGAAACGCTGGAAACATATGTAAAACGCTTGCAGAAGCTGGAGGAAATAGCCAGCTCTTTCCCTGAAGTTGACAAATCATACGCAATACAGGCGGGAAGAGAAATAAGGATTATGGTCAAACCCGAAATGGTGAACGATGATGGCATGATTATGGTCGCAAGAGATATTGTCAAGAAGATTGAAAGCGAAATGGACTATCCGGGTCAGATCAAGGTCCATATAATAAGAGAAACCCGGGCGGTTGAATATGCAAAATAACTATGTGTCAGGAAGCGTGAATACGCTTCCTGACTTTTGATTTTCAAATTGTTTGAGGTTTTGGCAGCCCAGTTTGCCAGACGCCTTGAATGCCGGAAAGGAAGAAATAGTTGAAGATCCTGTTTGTGGGCGACGTCTTTGGTGAAGCGGGACGAAAAACTCTGAGGATACAGGTTGAAAAAATCAGGAGCCTGGAGAAGCCCGATTTTGTTGTTGTTAATGGAGAGAACGCGGCTGGCGGCAAAGGGATAACATTCAATACAGCGCAGGAAATCTTTTCATGCGGTGTTGATGCCATAACCATGGGCAACCATACATGGGCGCGCAAAGAGGTTATGAACATTATCGATTCAGGAATGAATATCATTCGCCCCGCTAACTATCCCAAGGGTGTTCCGGGAAAGGGCAGGATCATCCTGGAGAAGGATGGTCTGAGGCTTGGGGTGGTCAACCTGGTCGGCCGGGTCTATATGGAGAACCATGTGGATTGCCCGTTTCAGGCGGCCGACAGGGAGGCGCAGAACCTGAAAGGCCAGGTTGATGCCATCCTGGTAGATTTTCATGCGGAGGCCACCAGTGAGAAAATAGCCATGGCGCATTACCTGGATGGGCGTGTGGAGTGTGTTGTGGGAACACACACACATGTCCAGACAGCTGATGAGCAGATCCTGGAAAAGGGCACGGCATATATAACTGATGTTGGGCTTACAGGACCCGCTGACGGGGTAATCGGGGTGAAAAAGGAACAGATCATTAAAAGATTCACCTCCGGCCTGCCGGCGCAATTTGAGCCGGCATCCGGAAGAGCATTATTCAATGCCGTCATGGTGAATATTGACCCTGCAAAAAAAAGAGCAGTGGATATACGGAGAATCGCAGATTATATCAAGCTATGAATCGTATTGTTTGTGGAGGTTGATCGCAGATGGACGTTCTGAAAGTTTCCTCAAAATCGAATCCCAATTCGGTGGCCGGTGCCATTGCGGGGTTGGTCAGGGAAAAGGGTTATGCCGAAGTACAATCCATAGGCGCCGGCGCATTGAACCAGGCGGTTAAGGCTGTAGCCATTGCGAGGGGGTTTCTCGCGCCATTGGGAATAGAATTGGTATGTGTACCCGCTTTTTCAGAGATTATAGTAGATGGGGAAGAGCGCACAGCCATGAAGCTCATTGTAAGTCCAAGAAGATAGATAATAGAGAAATAGGTGGTATTAATCTTCATGGCAGCGAGCCTTATAATTCTGACACCAAGATGACAGGATGATAAGATGATAAGATAGCAGGATGGCAAGACAGGAAGGTTACAGAGAACAGATTGCGCTGATAAGGAGACAAGGTATGAGTTATGGGGAGAAATACGGCTATTGGCTGAACAATCCGTACTTTGACGATGAAACAAAAAAAGAACTATTGGCTATCAGCGGAAATGAAAAGGAGATTGAAGACCGGTTTTATAAGGATCTTGAGTTCGGTACAGGCGGGATGCGCGGGCTGATAGGCGCAGGAACCAACAGGATGAACAAATACATGGTCAGGAAAGCTGCCCAGGGTCTTGCCAATACAGTAACCAGGCAGCCCGGCGGGAAGGAGAAAGGCATTGCCATCGCTTATGACTGCCGCAGGTTCTCAAGGGAATTTGCCATGGAATCAGCCCTGGTTTTCGCCGCCAACGGCATAAAGGCCTATCTGTTTGACAGCTTGCGCCCGACACCTGAGTTGTCCTTCGCCGTAAGATACCTGGGATGCGCCGCAGGTGTTGTAATAACTGCCAGCCACAATCCAAAAGAATATAACGGATTCAAGGCTTATGGAAGCGATGGCGGACAGCTCCCGCCCAATGAATCCGATGAGGTCATTCGGGAGGTAAACGCTATTGACGATATCGCCTCCATTCGGTTCATGAAAGAAGAAGATGCCAGGGAGAAAGGCCTTCTGGAGATAATCGGCCCAAAAATCGATGACGCGTATATCGAAGCGCTCAAGAAGGTTAGCGTCAATCCTGAGCTCTGCAGAGAGATAGGAAAGACAGCCAGGCTTATCTACACACCCCTTCATGGTTCAGGAAGCGTTCCGGTATTATGGATTCTTAAAGAGATCGGTTTTGAAAAGGTTATGCCAGTAAAAGAACAGCAGTATCCTGATCCCGACTTCTCTACCGTTAAGTACCCAAATCCCGAGGACAAATCCGCGTTTGAGCTTGCCCTGGATCTTGCTGAAAGGGAAGGGGTTGACCTGATAATAGGAACCGACCCTGACGCCGACAGGGCAGGTGTTATTGTAAAAAACGCCGGGGGGGAGTATGTGCCCCTCACTGGCAACCAGATCGGATGCCTGCTTTTGGAATACATCCTTTCACAGAAAAAGCAGCGGGGTGAACTTCATGAGAACGCTTTTGCGGCTACCACCATCGTATCCAGCGACCTGGCTGAAAGTATCTGCCGACATTACGGTGTTGAACTGATAACGGTCCTTACCGGATTCAAGTTCATTGGCGAACAGATCAGGCTGTTGGATGATACCGGCAAAAAGAAGTTCCTGTTCGGGTTTGAAGAGAGCTATGGATACCTTGCCGGAACCCATGCCAGGGACAAGGACGCGGTTGTGGCCTCCATGCTGATCGCAGAGGTTTTTGCCTGGTACAGGTCAAGGGGCATGACCCTTTACGACGGGTTGACCGAATTGTTCAACAAGTATGGATATTACATGGAAGACATAGATACCTTTACCCTGATGGGCAGGGAAGGGGCGGAAAAGATACGAAGCGCACTGAAGACATTGAGAGAAAGGATGCCCGGTTCATTCGGACGATTCCGGGTTGCCGCCGCCAGGGATTACCTGCATGGTATAAAAAGGGATTTGAAAACAGGCAAAACACAGCGGCTTGACCTGCCCAGTTCCGATGTCCTCTATTATGAAATGGAACCTGATTCCTGGTTCTGTATCAGGCCGTCGGGAACCGAACCTAAAATCAAGATATATTACGGGGTATCAGCCGGCTCGGAAGAAAAAGCCGGTGAAAAGTTGCAGAGTTTAAAACAGGATGTGCTTGATGTGGTTAAACCACTGCTGGATTAAGCCGATATATTAATTAAATGTAAAGACAAACAAATAATGGCGGTAATATATACCGCAATTTTACGACTGCTGCTGTTTATACAGGGCCGCAATTGGATAAATACTGATTAGCAGCGGTATTGACATGAGTTGTTCCAGGAGGGTTAGTGTTGAGGAAAGTACGTCTGGACAAAGCTCGGACTGGTGTTGTAGTAGCGCGCGCCATCCTTTCTCTTGATGGCGTTGTCTTGCTATCAGAAGGTGCCGTACTGACCCGGGAGTACAAGGAAAAACTACAGAATTACGGGATTACCGAAATCTACATTGAGGATCATTTTTCTGAGGGGATTACAGTTCCAGAGCTTATTAGGGATGAAGTAATCACTGAGGTCAAGTCACAGGTCAAAAAGCTGATGACATCCCCATCGGTCAAGGTGTCGGTGGATGTGAAAAAAGCCGGGGAAATCGTTGAAAGGCTTATCGCCAATATCCTTGACAGCGATAAGATCGTAGCCAGCCTCTGTGATGTGCGTTCCATCGATGAATATACCTTCTCCCACAGCGTCAATGTAAGCGTTATCAGTATAGTGACCGGTATAGGAGCAGGATTTAAGGAAGATACTCTCAAGGATCTTGGAATCGGGGCGCTGCTCCATGATCTTGGCAAGGTCAAGGTTGACGATGCCATCTTAAGAAAGCCAGGCAGCCTTACATCAATCGAATATGATGAAGTCAAAAGGCATACCCTGTATGGCTATGAGATTCTTAAAAACTCGGGGAATATAAGCCAGGACGCCTGTGATATCGCTTTGTCCCACCATGAGAGGCTGGATGGCAGCGGTTATCCCAGGAAGCTGAGGAACAACGACATACTGACGTTTGCGAGAATAGTCGCGATTGCCGATGTTTATGACGCGCTGACCACCGACAAGGTCTACAGGCGGAAGATGATGCCCCACGGTGTTCTGGATTACATGCTGTCCCTGGGCGGCAAACACTTTGACAAGAACCTGCTGGACACCTTTGTCAGGCATATAGCCTATTATCCGGTAGGCACCGCGGTGATACTCAATTCCGGCGAGAAGGGTCTTGTGTCGGAGTATAATCCATACTTTCCTAACAGGCCTGTCGTGCGGGTTGTGATCGATGAAGACGGTCACGTCCTCAAGAAGTTTAGGGAAGTCGACCTGTCCAAGAAACTTGAATACCGCGTTGTGGCCATTTGGGACATATAGTCTTGCGTAGGCGCGGGGGAGTGGCGATATGAAGCTGGAAGGAACAAGGATATCGGAACTGAAGGCCGGAGAAACCATCAACGGCATCTACATATTGAAGGATGCGGAGATCAGGGTTTCCTCAAACAAGAAGACATACATCGATATGATACTGTCCGACAACACGGGCGAGATACCTGCCAAATGGTGGGACGCCGGCGAGGAGCAGTTCGCGACACTCACTCCCAATAAGCTTTTCTACGTCAACGCAAGGGTTGACCAGTGGCGCGAAGTATTGCAGCTGAATATAGGGAAAATGCGGATTGCCGAAGAGGAGTATCAAAAACGTATCTCCGAATTTGTCCGATCGGCTCCGCGAAAGCCCGAAGAGATGCTGGAAGAGGTTTATGCCTACACGGCAAAGATCAGATCGTCCGAGATCCGAAATATTGTAATGGCCATACTGGACAGGAAGGAAGAGAAGCTGAAGTATTGGCCCGCGGCAAAGCTTCTGCACCATTCGATAAGAAGCGGGCTATTATACCACATGGTGCGGATGCTTAAGTCCGCCGAAGCCCTGAGCGGTGTTTACGACGGAATTAACACTGACCTTTTGTTTGCGGGTGTCATAATCCATGACATGGCCAAAATAGGCGAGCTTGACGCCAATCAACTGGGTATGGCGGAATACACGAAGGAAGGAAAACTTTTAGGGCATATTATCATGGGAGTTGAGGAGATAGAAAAGGCCGGCAGGGAAACCGGAGCTTCCAGGGAGGCTATCTTGCTCTTAAAGCATATGGTTGTAAGCCACCACTATGAAGCCGACTACGGCAGCCCCAAAAAACCCATGTTTCTTGAAGCCGAACTGCTGCACCATATCGATATGATTGACGCCAGGGTCTATGACTATCAGAACGCGACCAGGGACATTGAACCGGGAAGCTTTTCCGAACCCGTGTGGTCCCTGGACAAGCGAAACATATATAAGCCCATGCTGTAGGAAACGCAATTCAAAATCCCCTTTTGCCTTTTGCCGGTTTTCCAGCTCACGCATCCTTGCTGGTTTTCCGGCCTGAGTTGCGGCACAGGACGGCCGGTGATATACTTGTACTATATTTATACTGACAGTTTATTTTTTTTGCGCAAAAATCTGTTCAAGGGGCGTGTTGACATTGGTGGAAATCGTAAAGGTACAAACAAGGCGGCAGCTCAAGGATTTCATCATGTTTCCGTTTACACTCTACAAGGACAACCCTTATTGGATTCCTCCCCTTATCATGGATGAGAAATTTACCCTGGACAAGGAAAAGAATCCCGCTTTTGAGTTCAGCGAAGCCGAGTATTGGCTGGCATACAAGGACGGCAGGCTTGCGGGCCGTATTGCGGGTATCATAAGCCATAGCTACATCGAGAAATGGGGTCAACCCTATGCCCGGTTCGGTTGGGTTGATTTTATTGATGATCCTGAGGTATCAAAGGCCCTTTTTGACACAGTTGAAAACTGGGCAAAGGATAAAGGGCTCAAGGCTGTCCACGGGCCACTGGGCTTTTGCGACCTGGATAAGCAGGGCATGCTGATAGAGGGCTTCGATGAGGATGGAACCTTTATAACCATATACAACTATCCTTACTATCCCGAGCATATGGAAGCCCTTGGATATGTCAAGGACGCGGAATGGATAGAAATTGAACTCAAGATGCCCGGGATGGATTTAATTAACAAGATGGAGGAACTCGCCGAAAAGGCAAAGAAGAAGTACAACCTGAAGGTTGCCGAGCTTAAAAAGCCTAAGGATGCCCTTCCTTATGCCAAGGAGATATTCGATCTTATCAATGTGGGCTATGAGCATCTCTACGGTACCGTTCCCCTTACCGACAGGCAGGTGGATTGCTATATCAAGCAGTATTTCTCGTTCCTGAACACCGATTATGTATGCTTCATACTGGACGAGAGCGACCACATTGTCGGTTTCGGAATCCTATTCCCATCCTTGACGAAAGCAGCCAAAAAGTCGAAAGGAAAGCTTTTCCCATTTGGTTTCACCCATTTTCTGAAAGCCATCAAAAAGAACGATACGCTGGATCTCTACCTGATCGCCGTAAGGCCGGAACTTCGTTCCAAGGGTGTTCCCTACATATTGATAAGCGAGATTACAAAGAGAGCTATACAAAACGGTGTGGTCCGCGGCATCGCCTCACCTGAGCTTGAGACCAACCACGCGGTGCATTCCATGTGGCGCAGTTTCGAAAGGCGCATCCACAGGAGGAGGCGCTGCTTCATCAAGAGATTCGATACCGGTTCGGCAGGCGCAGGTGAAGCAAAGGATAATGGGAAATAAGCAATATTGCTGCAAGATGGGTCAGCACATTGTCAGGGTCATAATCCCGGGCGGCGGGAATAGAATTGTACCGGGGAAGCCAGAATGGTGCAGGAAGTGCTGACAATGGCAATATGCCGGCTATGCGGACGGGAGATGGGCAAGGAAACAGAGAAACATGTGTGCAAAGAGAAGTACTCCCGGGTAATCTGTCCCGGCAAATGCCAATGCATGATATGCGGAAATATCCAGGACTATACCGGGCCCTGCGCTCATTGCGGAATGCCCCTTGACGGCAGCGATGAAGGCAGGGCTGAATAATCTCTTCAGTTGTTTGCCAGGTTGCTGCCTGCAAGCGTTTTCCGGCGCTCGGCCAGAAGCAGGTCCACCATCCTGCCATAGCTTCGCACTCCATCAGGCTCGCCGTTTAGCTTCAGGTAAGTGTCATTCATCTTACTGGCCACCTTTTTGGTCGTCCCCTGGAATTGCTTCCAGTATTCCTGCAGGTTTTTCAGGTCGTTATAGTAACCGAGGCTGTAAGTCTTTGCCAGTTCATAGTATTTTTCCGGGCTGACCGAATAGAGGGCGTTCATGGCATACTGCAGCGCCATGACCGAACCAGAATACCTGAAATCGGCATCGGGATGGGACATGCATGCCACCCACGCGATATAGTTGGCCTCGTCCTCGGGCGCAAAACCCCGTTGATGGGCCATTTCATGCATGATAGTGGACGGGATTTCCATGTCGGGGATATCGGTGTCTATATTTGCCTCGCCTGTTAATGCGCAATAAAGGCCGATGATATTGGTGTGGGACATGATCCGTGAAAATATGACCTTCTTTGGTTTTCCGTACCTGCCTCGCAGGAATGGGTATTCCCTTGCGGCAATGTCAAAGCCTATCTGTGCCCTGTCCCGGACTGATTCAAATCCTCCCGATACTTTCATGATCCCGTTCTCATCGGTTTCCACCTGTTCCCTCAGCCGGTTGGTGTTATCGATCAGCCATCGGCACAGGTCATACAGTTCATCGACGGTTGAGGGCCGTGTATCAAGTTCGGCAAGATCCTCGAACGGTTTTCTTTCATAGTTCAGGTTCCACAGCAGGGTGGAGAGGAAAAACCATATGGAAAGTATCATGGCTATATTGGCCAGGAATGGCACGACAGGAGAAAGACTCCTTCTTTTTACGCACCTTATAATGATGCGGATGATCACAAAAGGGACGAATATTACCATGGCTATTATGAACAGTTCCCAGAATGATATGGGAATTATGCCGGTAAGGCGGCTTACGGACTTCATGATGGCCGGATAGATGCCTTGGGAATACACCCTTTCCACCGTTGATGGAGAAAGGCTTGAAAGCCATCTTATCAGTATGCTGAGAGGGATCAGGGCAAGCCAGGCAAATCGCAGGCCTATTCTCTTGTCTTTTTGCTTTCCGGATTTCATTTGTCTCCTCCGGCATGCTTTTGCATAGCGCTTCTTATTATACAACAAATTATGAAATATAATAGACTGTAATTAGTTACGAATCAGGTTTGCTCCTGCATTGAGAAACCCGGTGAATTATACAAAAAGTACCGATCAATATATGGATAATCATAGAAACATAAGGTATAATGGGAAAGCAGATTACTAAACAGGAGGGAAACGCTGTGATTGAAAATGTGAGTGGGGAACTGAGAAAATACCTGGAAGGAAAGCCGTTTATCTCTGCGCTGCTTGGGTTCGGTATGATCATTTTGTATGTAAGCCTGGGAATAATGCTTTTCCATTCTTTTGTATTCCTCGGAGGTTTTATCGGCGGGCTCATAGAATATATCTTCATTTTCGCCGTGGTGCTCTGCCTTGCCAATGCGGACTTCCAGACATTGATGATAGGGCTTGGCGCGCGTGCCGTAATCGCCCTTATCCACCTGTTCCAGGGAATATTCGGGGAATACTTCCAATACTTTAGCTGGAGCGCATTCTTTGCGCTGCTGATTTATGGCTTTTTCGCCTTTATGGCATTCAAGAAGACCGATAAAAAAGCCTGATCGGTACATACAGCTAAAACCGAGCAAGAGATATCCTTATGGAGCCCACATACCATGGGCTCTTTTACTTTTCCCCGTAAAAGGCAGGAGAGTTTTTGTATTAAAACCTTTAAAATGACAATTCTATATTTAAGAGCCCATTTGCAGGAAGACGCGCACAGGCACGCGATCATTCCCATTATGGATTAAGATGCAGTCGCCCTTGTTTTGCCGGAGGTTTATGTGAATAGTTACAGTTACATGCCGGGAAGGAGAAAAAGGTCCAGGAAGGATTTCTGGGTCAAGATACTGCTGGCGGGTACGGTCATGTACATTGCCACGCTGAAGGTTCTACAGTATACAGGAAACCCTCACCTTGTCACGACTTTGGTTTTTGTGGGAAACTTTCTTGTTCCGGTATCCTTCGTATCATTCTTTTATGAGAGGCGCGGCATATTCAGCGTAAGCATGACAGACACCGCGTTATGCTTTATCTACGGAGGCATCCTGGGCACCATCACCGCCGCCCTGATCGAACCGTTCTTCATTACGTCACTGACATTCAGCTCATCCTTTATTGTGGGACTCATTGAGGAGTTGGCGAAAATCATCGGCGTGATAATCATAGCAAGGCGCAGGAGATACAACTCCTACAAGGACGGGATCATCCTCGGCGCTGCCGCGGGGATGGGTTTTGCGGCCTTTGAAAGCACCGGTTATGCCTTCGCCGCTTTTCTCCAAAGCGCCGGCAGTTTATCGTATACGGTATTGATCACTTTACTGCGCGGTATTACCGCACCGGTGGGCCATGGTACCTGGACAGCCATCTTCTCGGGGGTTCTGTTAAACGAGAGCGTGGCCGGGAGATTCCATGTCAGCAACAGGGTTATTTACGCGTATCTCACGGTTTCAGCGCTCCATGGCCTCTGGAACGGTATCCCGATGGTAATCAGCAGTTTTATTCCATCGCCTAACGCGGATCTGATCGGTCTTGCCGCCATAGGCGCCATCGGGATTCTCATCCTTTACCGGCAGTGGCGTAAGGCCGAAAAGGAACTGATACCATTTACGTGATATGCCCCCCTTGTTACGAGCGCCGGTTCTTCACATACAACTTCATGCTCCCGCAAAGTCAGCCGAGACTGAACAGCACGGTTTTTACATCACTGCAAACCTGGGATTGCCGCGTTCTACGCCGTTTTGTTCTAACTGTGATCGATATCATAGTAAAATTGTAGGAATTTCTCTTGGCAATCCGAAATATGGCATGGTATAATCTAAACCACAGTAAATCCATAAGCATAGTAAACAATAAACCTGAAATACAGGAAGCAATAAGGAGTTGTGAAAGAGTGCCAATAAACATACCGGACAATCTGCCGGCATATGAGATCCTGACCAATGAGAATATCTTCGTCATGACCGAAGAGAGGGCTATTCACCAGGACATCCGTCCTTTGAGAATTGCCATCTTTAATATAATGCCCACCAAGATCGTTACCGAAACCCAGCTTTTAAGGCTGGTGGGGAATTCCCCTCTCCAGGTTGACATAGTCCTTCTGCATCCGCGCACATACAAGTCCAGGAACACCCCGGAGGGACATTTGAAAACCTTTTACAAAACCTTTGACCAGGTACGGAACGAAGCTTTTGACGGCCTGATCATCACAGGGGCACCCGTGGAACACATGGACTTCGAGGATGTGGGCTATTGGGATGAACTTAAAGAAGTAATGGAATGGAGCCGGCACAAGGTATTCTGTACCATGTATATCTGCTGGGCCGCCCAGGCCGGTCTTTATCATTTTTACAATATACCTAAGCATCCGCTTAAGGAGAAAATGTTCGGAGTCTTCGAGCATCGGGTTTGCGTGAAAAATGTCAAGCTGTTGAGAGGATTTGACGATGTATTCTATGCACCGCATTCAAGACATTCGGAGATACGCAGGGAAGACGTGGATAAGGTACCGGACCTGGAAATACTTTCCGAGTCGGATGAAGCCGGCATTTATATCATCAGGTCCCGGGATGACAGGCAAGTATTTGTTACGGGGCATTCCGAGTATGATCCCTTCACATTGAAAGCGGAGTATGAACGGGATATCGCAAAGGGGATGAAGATTCACCCCCCAAGGAACTACTTCCCTGGTGATGATCCGTCCAGGCAGCCCATAGTGAGGTGGAGGGCGCACGCAAACCTGTTGTTCTGCAACTGGCTGAACTACTATGTCTACCAGGAAACTCCCTACGATCTCGGAGAGCTGAAGTAATATTCCATGGGAATAGTGCTGTGAGGAGATTGGAAAATGATGCATGAATTCTCCCGCGCTGAACTGTTGATCGGCAAAGAAGCCCTGGCTAGGCTTAGGCGCTGCAAGGTGGCTGTTTTTGGCATCGGAGGCGTGGGCTCCTTTGCTGCCGAGGCTTTGGCCAGGGCCGGCATCGGAAGGTTTGTGCTGGTGGACAACGATGTGGTCTGCCTCACAAACATCAACCGCCAGCTGATTGCCACCCGGAAGACATTGGGAAGGCCAAAGGTTGAAGTGATGAAAGAGCGTATCCGGGAAATCAATCCGGAAGCTGAGGTGACCATCTACCAGGCTTTTTATCTGCCAGGATCTTCCCCTGAGTTGATACAGGATGACTACGATTATATTGTGGACGCAGTGGACACGGTAACCGCCAAGATCGATCTCGCCGTGCAGGCGAAAAAGAGGGGGATCCCCATTATAAGTGCAATGGGGGCCGGTAACAAAATGGACCCTACACGGTTTAGGGTTGCGGATATCTACAGCACGACAGTGGACCCGCTGGCCAAGGTGATGCGAAAGGAACTTAGAAACAGGGGGATTGACTCCCTGAAAGTCGTTTATTCCACCGAGCTTCCCATAAAGCCCTTGAAAAGTGATGAGGAAGTGCCGAAGAAACAGACTCCCGGAAGCATATCCTTCGTGCCGCCGGTGGCCGGGCTGATCATTGCCGGGGAGGTTATCAGGGATCTTATCGGTTATCCCGGCAAGGAAGCCGGGGCAGAATGAAACAGGGTTATGTTGCATTTGAGAAGCCAGGCAATAAAGGAGGCAGACTGTGATGAGTGAGAAGAAATACAGGTTTGATACGCTCCAGGTTCATGCCGGCCAAAAGCCCGACCCGGCTACCGGATCAAGGAGCGTCCCCATTTACCAGACAACATCTTATGTTTTCAACAGCACAGGGCACGCGGCAGACCTGTTTGCCCTGAAGGAGCCGGGAAACATATACACGCGGATCATGAACCCCACCACCGATGTTTTTGAGCAGCGGGTAGCCGCTCTTGAGGGCGGTGTGGGTGCTCTTGCAACATCATCGGGTTCAGCCGCCATCACATATGCTATCCTTAATATAATGGGATGCGGAGACGAGATCGTTTCGGCAAGCACGCTCTATGGCGGGACCTACAACCTGTTTTCGGTTACTCTTCCGAAGCTCGGGATAAAGACGGTATTCGTCGATCCCGACGACCCTGAAAACTTCAGAAGAGCAATCAACGACCGAACCAGGGCCCTGTATATCGAAACCATCGGAAACCCGGGCATCAACCTGATAGATATCGAACAGGTGGCGGCTATCGCCCATGAGAATAAGATTCCGCTTATTGCTGACAATACCTTTGGAACGCCTTATCTGATAAGGCCTTTCGAGTACGGCGCCGATATCGTGGTCCACTCGGCCACCAAGTTCATGGGAGGGCACGGTACTTCCATAGGCGGCGTCATTGTGGATTCGGGCCGGTTTGACTGGGCGGGAAGCGGCAAGTTCCCCGAGTTCACAGAGCCGGACCCCAGCTATCATGGAATCATATATACCGAGGCATTTGGCCCGGCTGCCTTTATAGCCAAGGCCAGGGTGCAGCTTCTGAGGGACACAGGTGCCTGCATGAGCCCTTTCAATGCCTTTTTGTTGCTGCAGGGGCTTGAGACATTGTCCCTCAGGGTTGAGAGACACCTGTCCAACACCAAAAGGGTTGTGGAGTTCCTGAGCCGGCATCCAAAGGTAAGCTGGGTGAACTATCCGTCCCTTCCCGGGAACAAATACTATGATCTTGCCCGGAAGTATTTCCCCAGGGGTGCGGGTTCGATCTTCACCTTCGGGATCAAAGGCGGCATGGAAGCGGGAATCCGGTTTATCGAAAGCCTCGAACTGTTCTCGCTGCTTGCCAATGTGGCTGATGCCAAATCATTGGTAATACATCCTGCCAGTACGACCCATGCCCAGCTATCTTCCGAGGATCAGCTGGCTGCTGGCGTGACCCCGGACATGATCCGGCTTTCCATTGGAATTGAGGATCCGGAAGACCTTTTGGAGGACCTGGCGCAGGCGCTGGAGAAATGGGGCTGATGGGTCTTATGAGCGGAAAGGATGACACACAAATGTCCAATGGAAAGGTACTTGTGGGCATGAGCGGCGGGGTTGACAGCAGCACCGCGGCGGCCATTCTGAAAGACGAGGGCTATGAAGTCTACGGAGCCACCCTCAAAATGTGGGATGAGCCGGCTGACCCGGAAGCCGTCTCAAAGACCTGCTGTTCCCTGGAAGATGTTGAGGATGCCAGGGCTACCGCCTTCAGGATGGATATTCCCTTTTATGTGCTCAATATGAAAAGCCTTTTTGAAGAAAAGGTGGTTAAATACTTCGTCGATTCGTATCTTGCGGGTGAAACGCCCAATCCCTGCATAGCGTGCAACCAGCATATCAAGTTTGAGGCCATGCTTGCCAAGGCCATGATGCTTGAAATGGATTATATCGCCACCGGCCACTATGCGCGGATTGAGCGTGATGCCGGCACGGGCAGGTACCTCCTTAAAAAGGCGGTTGACCTTACAAAGGACCAGAGCTATGTGCTTTACATGCTAAGACAGGACCAGCTTTCCAGGCTGCTTCTTCCCCTGGGCAGCCTTACCAAGAAGCAGGTGAGGGAGATTGCCCGGGAAAAGGGGCTTATCAATTCCTCGAAACCCGACAGCCAGGATATATGTTTTGTGCGAAACGGCCACTATTCGGATTTTATAAGGCAGTATACAAAAAAGGAAATCCCTGAGGGGACCTTTGTGGATGAATCGGGAAAGGTGCTGGGAAAAAACAAGGGAATATTCGAATATACCATAGGCCAGAGAAAGGGGCTTGGCATCTCGGCCAAATCCCGGCTGTATGTGATCGGCAAGGATGTCAACAAAAATACGGTCGTGCTGGGGCCAAAGGAAAAAACGCTGGTGAAGCGTTTTTATGCTGATGAAGTGAACTATATCGCGATTGACAGGCCTGGGAAGCCCATAAAGGTGTGGGCAAAGACCCGCTATTCCCAGAAAGAGGCCGAAGCCATGCTTCATCCGCTGGAGGATGGCCAGGTCATGATAGAGTACCATGAGCCCCAATCCTTTGTTTCACCGGGACAGTCGGTGGTTTTCTATGACGGGGATGTGGTGCTGGGGGGCGGCATTATCAGGCGGTTTGAGATCCAATGATGAACCGGACCGGCATGAGATGGTATATAATATTCTTGAGGTGAGAATATGGCTAAAATAGCAAAGAACCTGACCGATCTCATAGGGAACACGCCCATGATGGAGCTGGCGAAATACAGCCGGGCCGAGGGGGTGGAGGCAAGGCTCATCGCCAAGCTGGAATACTTTAACCCGGCCGGTAGCGTTAAGGACCGAATAGGTTATGCCATGATCCGTGACGCCGAGGAAAAGGGCCTTATCAACAAGGATACGGTTATAATAGAACCCACCAGCGGCAATACCGGCATAGCATTGGCCTTTGCCGCCGCGGCAAAGGGGTATCGCCTGATCATTACACTTCCTGAAAACTTCAGCATGGAAAGAAGGATGATGATGAAGGCGCTGGGGGCCGAACTTGTGCTCACCCCGGCCAATGAGGGCATGAACGGCGCCATCAAAAAGGCCATGGAACTGGCGGAAGAGATCCCGAATTCCTTCATACCGCAGCAGTTTGAAAACCCGGCAAACCCCGAGATCCACAGGAAAACCACCGCCGAGGAGATCTGGCGTGACACTGGGGGAAAGGTTGATATATTTGTGGCCGGGGTCGGAACCGGCGGAACCCTGACGGGGGTGGGCGAAGTTTTAAAGAGCAGGAACAGCTATATAAAGGTTGTAGCAGTGGAGCCTGCCGACTCGCCGGTATTGTCGGGAGGCAAGAGAGGCCCCCACAAGATCCAGGGCATCGGGGCAGGATTTGTTCCCAAGGTTCTTAATACAGACATCATCGATGAGGTATTACCGGTAAAGAATGATGATGCCTACCAGGCATCAAGAAAGCTTGCCAGGCTTGAAGGGCTCATGGTGGGGATCTCATCGGGAGCCGCGGTATCTGCCGCCGCAGAACTGGCAAGACGACCCGGGAACAAGGGAAAGAATATAGTGATTATCCTTCCCGATACCGGTGAGCGCTACCTGTCTGCCGGATTGTATGAATAAACATATTTTATACCGATTGTCACAACGGGACGGCCCTGAGAATGGACCGTCCCGTTTTTGCCGTATTTCCTGCATCAGAGTGTGGACGACATCATCTGGAAGTTCTCAATAACCCCGCCGGTCACAGGGGCAAGCCCTGACTGAAGAAAGCAGGAACGTATCACCGAGTTCGGGCCGAAGCGCATTCGCAGGATGTCCAGGGCTTCATCGAGGCGCCTCTTCTTCTCGTCGTAGGGTTCAAAAAGCGACAGCTGCAGGCAGCTGCCGGGAACCAGGCCGCTGACCCGCACGCCCATTCCTCTCAAGGGTACGCCGGGCCATATTTCTTCCATAAGCCAGCAGGCCCGTTGGAAGATCTTCATGGTATGGTCGGTGGCGGCGTCAAATTTTTTCTGGTGGGACTGCCCCGTGAGGTCGGCCCGCCTTAAATAGACCGAAACCAGGCGCGCGCAGAATCCCGCCTGCCGCAGCCTCATGCCCACCATCTCACAGAGGGATAGCAGCACTTTACGGGCCTCCTCCAGGCTGTCCACGTCGAAGGGGATGGTGGTGCTGTTGCCGATTCCCTTTATGGGCGGCCCGGCGTCGGGCGATACCGGGCTGTCCTCAATGCCGTTAGCCAGGTCCCGGATGTATGGGCCCCAGCTTTTTAAGTGGGTCCTGAGCAATTCCGGGTCGGCCCGGGCCAGGTCGCCGATGGTAAAGATATTGAGCCGGTACAGCCTGGGCGCCGTTGCCCGTCCCACCATAAACAGCTCCCTGACAGGCAGGGGCCAGAGCTTGCGGATCATATCCTCCCGCGACAGGATGGCATGAACCTTGTCGGGCTTTTTGAGCTCACCGGCCATCTTGGCCAGCAGCTTGTTGTATGAAACTCCCACATTGACGGTAAAGCCCAGTTCGCTTCTGATCCGGCCCTTCAGCCGGTATGCCGCCTCCACCGGATCGCCGCAGATTGCCTCCATCCCCGTATAATCCAGGAAGGCCTCATCTATGCTGTATACCTGCACAAGGGGGGAGAACTCCCTGAGCATGTTAATTAAGGCATTATGGCACATCATGTACAGGTGGTAATTCACCGGGACCACCACAAGCCCGGGGCATTTCTGCCGGGCCGAGAACAGGGTTTCCCCGGTCTGGATGCCGTACTTCTTCGCGGGAATGGATTTGGCCAGCACGATCCCATGCCTGCTTGCCTCATCGCCGCCTATAGCGCTGGGGATTTCCCTTAAGTCTACCGATGCCCCGTGCTGCAGGCGGTATGCCGCCTCCCAGCTTAGATAGGCCGAGTTGACATCGATATGCATGATGATTTTATCCACGGGAACCACCTCAGTTCTATTCTATACCCGAACATATGTTCTTGTAAACCGATAAATTATGGTAGTATCAGAAATATCGTGGGATGGAGTAAGGCAGATGTGAAAAGAAGGTGAAAGGGACGGGAAAGCTGAAGGGAAAGGAAACAGGAAAAGGTAAAGATAAAGACAAAGGCAGGAGCATGTGTGAATGAGAAAGGAAGGCGTGAAGGGGAAGCGCAAATACACAAAAAGGCAGGGGAAAGGACCCTGCCCTTCATATACGGAAGATGAGTTTCTTCTTCACATTCTCATGCCCTGCTGCTGTTGCTGCTGTTGCTGGCCACCGCTGAGCTGGGAATAAACCTGCTGTATCTGGTTCGGCTGGGCCTGTGCGGCGGGCTGGTAATACCCTTTCTGGATGGCGTACTGGGCAAGCCTTTGCTGCCTCTGTTCGTCCGCGTCTCTCATCTGCTGGAATGTTTTTCTAAGCTCCGGGTTGCTGCATTCCGATATGACGTTTGCATAGCCGGTCAGGCTGCTTTTCAGTGAGCTAAGATAATCATTTACCATATCCTTTTCGGTCATCATAAAGCATCATCTCCTTACTGCAAGAATGACATTAATTTCTGCTTATTGGCCTTTGCGTCGTTTGCGTCGGCCTGAAGCATCTGCTTGAGCGTCTGGTCCTGGCACTGCTGCGCATAGGTTTCCAGCTTCTTTACGCAGGTATCATGAGCCCCTATCATATGTCGCAAGTTCTGCAGTTCCAGTTCGTTGATGTGTGACATAATGCATGCTCCTTTCTTTTCAAATAGTCGTTATTTAGTTTTTATAAAAAGGCGAAAATTATTCAGGTAAGAAAAATATCGAATGACGTGCCTTACGCGGCCAGTCCAATTAGATTTTTATGGTATTAATTATTCTGGTTATTGTTTTATAATGGTATAATGTAATGGAAAAAAGGATTGTTGCGGAGGTTATCCTATGGAATTGAGCAAAAAGGACAGATTGATGCTGATAAACCAATACAGGATCCTTTCTATACTGAATCCTGACGGAGCAAGCAGCTACAATATCCGTATAAAGATGCTCGAGGAAGGCTATTCCCTGCATTATGACGAAATGGTCAACTGGATTAACGACGGGATGAGCAGGGAGGAGTGCCAGGAGATAATTGATATCCTGGAAATGTACCGATGCCTGTGGCACTCTTTCAAAAAACTCAGGGACAAAGGAAGCATCAAGAAGAAACATGTCAGGTTTCCAGGATTTGATGCCAAGGATGAGGAAAAGCAGCTCAACTATGCCGAATATGTTATGTACAGCCTGAACAGGTATAAGGAATTCCACCAGAGAAGAAGGCTCCCCAATCACGACAGCTACAAGCCAATGCTTCGCCATTACAGAGCCATGCTGAGCGTTTGGAACAGCCTGGGCAACAGGAGGCTTTTAAGCGGGGAGGAAATTATCCAGATCCTCAATGGGGAGATGATTGTTCCGGATGTTGACGATGATGTATATGTGCGAATGACTGTCCCTGTTCAGCATGAAGGGCTGCCCATAGCCGAAGATTTTTCTGAAGATAAAGAAGATCTTGATGATCATGATGCGTACGATCTTGCCGAAGATGAAGAGGAAGATATGTATGATGAACAGGATGCGGACGAGGAGGAAGATGAAGGTATAAGGGAAGAAGAGGAAGCAGAGGCGGCTAGGGAGGATTCACGGGTAGCCGGTATAGATGCCGGGAAGGAAGAGGCATCCGGAGGCGAGGAAGCCGCCGCGATCCATGATGGCTATGAAATCGATGAAGCAGACGAACCTGAAGAAGAGGAATTATGAGAACATATATTTTTTGTGCATGACTTCACGGCCGATTTCCATGCAGGGAAAAATGAATAAAAAAACAAGCGGAATTCAGAACACTGAAATCCGCTTATTTACTTGGTCGGAGTGACTGGACTTGAACCAGCGACCTCTTGCACCCCAAGCAAGCACTCTCATCCACCTGAGCTACACCCCGACAAACGACAGTGATTATTATAAAACATATTTCAATAAATCTCAATACCTAAAATATGAAAGCGCTTTTCATCCTTCACCGTTCATTAAGCCGGATTGAGGGAGTATTATCCATGAACGGCAAAATGAAGCGGATAATATACTGCATAATGGAAACGCTGCCATATAATACTCAAATTATCTGCATATTTTTAAACTTTTCTATTCACTTTATGTCAATTTATGATATAATTCAATAGTGTATTGTTGTTATACAGTTTTATTCGGGAGGATTTTAATATGAGGGCTACTGGATATGTCAGAAAACTGGATTCCCTTGGAAGAATTGTACTTCCCAAGTCACTTCGCAAGGAACTGAATATTAATGAAGGTGACGATATAGAAATGTATGTGGATGACGATGGGAACGTAGTACTGGACAAATATGTTCCAAGGTGTGTTTTCTGCGATGTCGCAAAGGATGATGTCATAAACTTTAAGGGCAAGACCGTCTGCAGGGACTGCCTTAATGATATGTGACATATACTCCTGACTATATGAACGGGCGGCAAAACCGCCTTTTTTTTATCCGGCCATCCGTCGCGGGCACCGATTGAGACTGAAACGTAATATGTGGATCCGTCTTTTGGGTATATATAGTGTATGGGCGCCAGGCCGGACCGCCATATGGTGTCAGGGGAGGTTTTCAATGTCAATTCGCGCTTATATTGAAGAACTGGAGGAAAAAACCTTAAGCCCTTTCGCGCAGCTGAGCAAAAATAGCAGGGGCAGGATGAGACCTGAGAAAAAATGTGATGTGAGGACAGATTTCCAGCGTGACCGCGATCGCATTATCTATTCCAAGGCCTTCAGGCGGCTGAAACACAAAACGCAGGTCTTTATATCTCCCGAGGGAGATCATTACAGGACACGGCTTACCCATACCCTGGAAGTTTCACAGATAGCCAGGACCATAGCCAGGGGCCTAAGGCTAAATGAGGATCTGACTGAGGCCATTGCCCTCGGCCATGATCTCGGTCACACTCCCTTTGGACATGCGGGTGAGCGGGTCCTCAACAGGATGGTTTCAACCGGGTTCAGGCATAATGAGCAAAGCGTCCGGGTAGTATCCTATCTCGAAAAGGACAGAAAAGGCCTCAACCTGACATGGGAGGTCCTTGATGGAATCCAATGCCATACGGGGGAAAGGCTTCCTTCCACGCTGGAAGGGCAGATCGTGCGCTACGCCGATAAGATCGCCTATATCAACCATGACATAGAGGACGCCATCCGCGGAGGGATCCTTAAGGAAGAGGATGTTCCCGATGAGGCCGCGGCCATACTGGGAAAGAGCCCGTCCCAACGCATCAATAACATGGTTGTCAATATCATTGAAAACAGCGCCGACGGTAAGGGAATACGTATGAGCCCGGAATTCCAGAAGGCTGCCGATCTTCTCCGGAATTTCATGTTTGAGAGGGTCTATATCGGTTCCGCGGCAAAAAAAGAGGAAACTAAGGCCGAGCGGATGCTCCGGGAGCTATTCGCCTGGCTTATGAACCATCCGGACTATCTTCCCGCCGATTTTCTGAAAAACAGTGAAGAGGCCGGTCTTGAACAAAGCGTTACCGATTATGTGGCAGGCATGACCGACCGCTATGCCGAAAAAAAGTTCATGGAAATCTTTGTGCCGGTATCATGGCTGGAATAAAGACAGGGAAGCCTTTGCGCCTTTTTTTTGGACGCATAGAAGGAAAATCGGGCAATATGTCGAATAATACTGCTATGGGGTTTTTGTATGTTATATCCTGAACAGGTTATCGAGGAAGTCAGGCTGCGAAATGACATTATAGAGGTTGTATCCGGCTATGTGAAGCTTGAAAGGAAGGGGAGAAGCTATTGGGGGCTGTGCCCTTTTCACAGCGAAAAGACCCCCTCTTTCCACGTTGAGCCAAACAAGCAGTTTTTTTACTGTTTCGGATGCAATAAGGGCGGCAGTGTAATCCAGTTTATAATGAACATTGAGAACCTGGAATTTGTTGATGCCCTGAAGCTTCTGGCCGACCGGGCAGGCATTGCGCTCCCCGAGTCCGAGGACCCGAAAGAGCGGGAACGGGCCCGGAGACGGAAAAAAATAATCGAGTTGAACCGGCTGGCCGCCAGATTCTTTTTTAGCAGCCTTGCCGGTGACAATGGGCTTGAGGCCAGGAATTACCTGTATAGAAGAGGTTTGTCGGATAAAACCATAAGAAAATTCGGCCTGGGATATTCACCGGCGGGCTGGGACGAACTGACCAGGATGCTCCTGGAAAACAAATATCCTGAGAGCCTCCTGCTGGAGTCCGGCCTCTCGGTCAGGTCAAAAAGCGGCGAACTCATAGACCGCTTCAGGGGGAGGATTATGTTCCCCATATTCAATATTCGGGGGAACATTATAGGTTTCGGCGGACGTGTATTGGACGGTTCCATGCCCAAATACATGAACTCTCCCGATACGCCGGTATACAACAAGAGCCGGGAGCTCTACGGCCTCAATTATGCCAGAACGAGCTCATCCAAAAGGCTGCTTATTGTTGAAGGCTATATGGATGTTATCTCATTACATCAGGCGGGAATAGACTTTGCGGTGGCATCCCTGGGAACGGCGCTTACAAAGATGCAGGGCTGGATTTTGAAAAAATACTCCGAAGAGGTTATCATAGCTTATGATTCGGATGCCGCAGGGCGTGCAGCCACCTTGCGGGGGCTTGAGATCCTGGAGGAAGCCGGGTGCAATGTCAGGGTTCTGATCATGCCCGAAGGCAAGGACCCCGACGAGTACGTCAGAAATAACGGCCCTGAAAAGTTTAAAAACCTTATAGACAGGGCAATATCACTGCTGGACTATAAAATCATGGTCAGGCGGAACATGCATAATTTGGATACCATTGAAGATAAACTAAAACTGCTTAACGGTATTGCAGATATCCTGTCGGAGCATGACAACCCCATTGAGCGTGAACTCTACGCGAAGGACTACGCTCAGAAATATGGAATATCCTATGAATCCCTGCAGGAAGAAGTAAACAAAAGGATGAGCCGCAAGAACAGGGCAGGAGGTTATTCCGCGTCGGTCAGGGACAGAAGGGGCAGAACGCTGGCGGCCCAAATAAGTGAAGACTCAGATATCCGCTATTCTGAGCTGGAGCACATGCTTCTCGTTATACTGTGCCAGGAGAACAGGTTTTTTAACCTGATTTCAGAGAACTACGGCCTTGAATCGTACAAAGACAAGAAGGCAGGAGAGATAGCCCGGAAATTGTACAGGAAGCTGGAAGAAAACAATAGCTGTGTTTTGGCGGAACTAGTGAGCGACATGGACCCGGGCAGCGCCTCCTATCTTGTACGGCTGTCCCAGACAAAAGGCGAAATAAAAGAACCTGAAAAGGCCATCAGGCAGATCCTGAACAAGCTTGCGATCCTGAAGCTGGAAGATCAGCAGAAACAGACCATAGAAAGGATCAAGAACGAGCAGGACGGTGAAGTAAGGCAGCAGCTGGGACTGGAATTCAGTATACGGGCTGAGAGAATAGCCGAATTGAAAAAAATGATATAGATACGACTTTAATTTTATCGAGGGGTGAGTTTACCTGAAATGGCAGCAAACAAAAAGAAAAACACAGCAAAAACAGTAAAAAAACCAGAGAAAAAAAATGAGCAGGCTTTGAACCAAACACCGGATTCTGGCGAAACGGGAAAAGAGAACCCGGCAGATCCGGCTCCCGCGAATACGGCCGTTAATACCGAAGAAGCCGAAGCAACGGCGGAAACGCCCAAAAACGGGATGAAGAACCTGAAAGGCACGTTGAAGGATTTGACCGATATGGGCCGTGAAAAAGGCATGCTCACTTACCGTGAGATTGAGGACGCCTTTGAAAAAGTGGATATTACACCGGAGCAGATTGAAAATGTTTATGAAGCCCTGGAAAAACTGGGGATCGAGATAATAGCCGACAACATAGATGAAGAATTTGAGGACTTCCAGTTTTCGGAGGCTGAGGAGGAATCCGAGGCTGAAGAAGAGATGGATATATCTGTGCCCGAGGGTATCAGCATTGATGACCCTGTGAGGATGTATTTGAAAGAGATAGGCAAGGTACCTCTGTTGCAGGGAGACGAAGAGATAGAACTGGCAAAACGCATGGAACAGGGGGACGAGGAAGCAAAGAAGCGCCTGGCGGAAGCCAATTTGAGGCTTGTGGTAAGCATTGCCAAGCGATATGTGGGAAGGGGCATGTTGTTCCTCGATCTGATCCAGGAAGGTAATCTGGGTCTGATCAAGGCTGTTGAGAAGTTTGATTACAGGAAAGGATTCAAGTTCAGTACCTATGCCACTTGGTGGATCAGGCAGGCCATAACCAGGGCTATCGCAGACCAGGCCAGGACCATCCGGATTCCCGTCCACATGGTTGAAACCATCAATAAGCTGATACGGGTTTCCAGGCAGCTTCTCCAGGAACTCGGCCGGGATCCCACCCCTGAAGAGATAGCAAAGGAAATGGGTATGTCGGAGGACAAGGTGCGCGACATCATGAAGATATCCCAGGAACCGGTTTCCTTGGAAACCCCCATCGGTGAGGAAGAGGACAGCCACCTGGGAGACTTCATTCCCGACGAAGACGCGCCGGCGCCTGCCGAATCGGCGGCGTATACCCTTCTGAAGGAACAGCTCATAGACGTTCTGGACACCCTCACACCCAGGGAAGAAAAGGTGCTTCGCCTGAGGTTCGGGCTGGATGACGGCCGGGCGCGCACCCTGGAGGAAGTGGGAAGGGAATTTAACGTAACCCGTGAAAGGATAAGGCAGATAGAGGCGAAGGCCTTAAGAAAACTTCGACATCCCAGCAGGAGTAAGAAGCTTAAAGATTTTCTGGATTAACAGCGTGAAACGATATTGCGGGCGGCGGATAAAGCCGCCTTTTTTGTTGCGCGCACGGCCTTTAGCGATGAGAGTTAATTACGAACATTAGCTTTTCTTGCCGCAAACCAGGCGCCTTTTAATATACGAAAAACAAAAATCGCAAGAATAAAATAAATAAAATGTAAAATTGTGATAATTTAGTATGGACATGTCTCCAAAGGTATAGTAAAATAATATCACTATACCAAAATAAGTAACATTGAATAGATATTAGGAGATACGGGACATGTTCATACGTCTTGCCCTGGCGGATTCCAACGCCCGGTACATAGAAAAGCTGGCGGCATGGATTCAGAAGTATATGCCCTATCGGTTTTCCATAGAGATCCTGACCCGTTGGGAAAGCTTCCGGGAATGGGCTGAAAACGGGGGCAGAGCCGATCTTATCGTCATATCCCCTGATATGGTAATAGAGGTACTGCAATACCTGCCAAAGGAAGGAGTCCTTATTCTGGACGACGGCACCCATGGGCCTTTAGACCTGGAGGTCCCGCGGGTTGACAAATACAGGCCGGCAGAAGAACTGGTAAAGGATATCCTTTCCCTGTGCGCCGACAGGATGCCTTCTATGCATGCCAGGGAAAGGCACAGGCAGAATATCACCCTGGTTATCTACCTGGACGGCGCCGACGCGGTTTTCCCGGTCGCTCCTGCCATAGCCCATATTTACAGCGCAATGGACAGAAAAACCTTTTATCTGTCCCTGGAGCAGGCCCAAACCACCTCGCTCTTCTTCAGCGGCTCCGGTTCAAAAGGGCTTAATGAGGTGCTTTACTACGTTAAGTCCAACAGGGACAACCTGTATATGAGGCTTGAAACCTGCCTCAGCAAGGATTTTTCAACCGGTATCCATTTTCTTTCGGCGCCTTGCGGCCTTCTGACGCCCGGTACCATCGATCCCTGTGATATAGAAAGGCTTCTGTTTGCGGCGGGCAGTGAGGGGGATTTCGATGAGATTGTCCTGGCAGCCGATCTGAGCATGTTTCACCTGATCCCTGTTCTTCTGGAGAAAGCATCGCGGGTTTTTGCGGCCGCTCCCAATACCGCATCTTCGTCGATCAGGATGGAAAGGTTTCTCCAGGAGCTGGATAAGGGGAACAGCGGCACCGGAAGGATTAAGGAAAAGCTCAGGCTGATCCTGGTAAACACTTGCCATTCTGACGGCTTTATTGGCCGGTTCTCCGATATACAGAGGTATATCCTGGAGCCCCATCCCGTCCAGTCGGTTTCATCAGCCTGGGTTCCGTCTGAGAGCGGCCTTTCGGCATTGGCTTCCATACTGGAAAGTTTTGATAAAGCGGGTTAATACCATGAATGACCGGCAGATGGATGAACTGGCAAAGGAAATCAGAAAGGAGATTGCCTTAAGGCGGAACCTGGCCCTGGAGTTCAGCGGATTCGAGCTTGACCGGGAACTTATGGAACTGATCGAAAACGTAACCTTCGAAAAGGCCGGTTCCGGGTACTTAAGCCCATTGGAGATCAAGGCTGTCGTAGAATTGGTTTTCAACCAGATGCGAAGGCTGGATGTCATTGAACCATTCATCAATGACCGGGATGTAACAGAGATCATGATAAATGGGCCAGACAAGATATTCATAGAGAAGAACGGTGAGGTTCATAAGACTGATGTCCGCTTTGAGAGCCGGGAGAGGCTGGAGGATATCATCCAGGTCATAGTGAGCAAGGTAAACCGGTCTGTCAACGAAGCCGAGCCCATCGTGGATGCCAGGCTGGAAGACGGCTCCAGGGTAAATGTGGTGTTGCCGCCGGTGGCGCTCAACGGGCCCATCGTAACTATCCGCAAGTTTCCCGACAAGCCCATGACCATCAATGATCTGATACGGCTTGGATCCATCACCGAAGAGGCGGCCGAATTCCTGGACAAGCTGGTGAAATCCAAGTACAACATCTTCATATGCGGTGGAACGGGCTCCGGAAAGACTTCCTTTTTAAACGCGCTGTCCGGGCTGATACCTTCCGGCGAGCGCATAGTAACCATTGAGGACTCGGCGGAGCTCCAGCTTTCCTCCATCGAAAACCTGGTGAGGCTGGAAACGCGGAACGCCAATACCGAGGGGAAGGGGGAGATCAAAATGAAATCCCTTATCAAAACCTCATTGCGCATGCGGCCCGAAAGAATAATTGTAGGCGAGGTCAGGGGCGAAGAGGCCCTGGACATGCTTCAGGCTATGAATACAGGCCACGACGGATCTATGTCCACCGGGCATGCAAATTCCACACGGGATATGCTCTCAAGGCTGGAAACCATGGTTCTTATGGCGGCGCCCCTTCCCCTGGAAGCTATCCGCAAGCAGATAGCTTCAGCCCTGGATATCATCATCTACCTGTCCAGGCTCCGGGACCATTCCAGGCGCACCATGGAGATCAGCGAGGTCCTGGACTATAAAAATGGCATGATTGAGATCGTCCCGTTGTTCCTGTTCGAACACCGAAGCGATGAGTCCGATGGAAGGGTGGCTGGACGCCTGAAGCGGACGGGCAGCAACATGAAAAACCTGTGGAAAGCCCAACTTAGGGGCATCACGCTGTAGGAGGTGTCAAACATGGACCACGAGCCTATCCGGTATGACACGTACCGGATGAAGCCAGGGGAATTCATCCTTAGCCTGCTGTTGGCAATGGGATTCTGTTTCCTGGTAGGGATGATATTCTATGACCACCTGATTATTTCATCGCTCCTGTCGCTTCTTGGCATCGCCTGGATACCGGGCAGAAAAAAGGAACTGGCCAGGCGCAGAAAGGAGCTTGTGAAACTCCAGTTTAAGGACGCCCTCTATTTCATATCGGTATCGCTGTCTTCAGGCAAGTCTTTTGAAACAGCCCTTGTAGATGCCCAGCGGGCGCTTGAGAGGGTTTACCCCGACAAAAACGCGCTGATAATCAAGGAACTGGAACTGATCAACGCCAGGGTAACCATGAACATTTCGGTGGAGCAAGCCCTGGCCGATCTTGCCGATCGAGTCCGGGTGGAGGAAATCAAAAACTTTGCGGATGTCTTCACCATTTCCAAACGGGCAGGTGTCAACCTGGTGGAAGTTATCAGGAACACATCCAATATGATCAGGGAAAAGATCGAGGTTAAGCAGGAAATAGAGAACCTTGTAGCAGGAAAGAAGCTTGAGCAGAAGATCCTGAGCCTTACTCCGTTCCTAATGGTCTATGTTATCAAGTCTTCCAGCAGCGGATTTCTCGATCCCCTTTTCAGCACGGCTGCCGGAAGGATGGTAATGACTGTTGCCCTGCTGCTTCTTCTGGCAGGTTATCTGCTTTCGAAAAGAATAATGAACATAGAGGTATAGGTGGAAAGATGCAGTCATTTTGCGTACTTATGGCTTCAGTCGCCGGTGCCCTATATATGATCCCGCAGCTGTGTCAGAGCGGCAAATACAAGGAATTTCTCGAGCCCGTGGACAGGAAGCAGTATTATTTCAAGCCTATCCTTGCAGGAGGCCTGTGGATAGAGGAACGGCTTCGTCTAAAGGGATCGGGACGATATTTCGGCTGGCTGCACCAGAAGATCGTAATGCTGAATGGCAGCCGGTACGCCGCATTCCACATGAAGATACACTGGGCTTCCAAGATACTCTATCTGTTCCTTGGCATCATCCTTGCCGGGCTGCTTGGATTCCTGGGCGGCGCCGAAGGTGAGGAGTGGTATCTGATTGTTCCGGGCGCGGGCGTCGGCCTGTTCTTCCTGGCGGACAAGATGCTGGACGATCAGTACAGGAAAAAGGTGATGAGCATCAAAAGGGAATTTCCGGATTTTGTTTCCGGGCTTGTGCTGCTGGTCAATGCCGGTCTTAGCACACGGCAGGCCATCGAGCGCATAGTTCGTGACCGGGGCTGCGAAACCCCGCTGTACCGGGAATTATTCATAACCTTAAACGATATACGGGGCGGGCTTACAGAGCATCAGGCCTACACTGATTTTTCCGAAAGGTGCAAGATAAAAGAAATCACGAACTTTGTGGGCATACTCCTGCAGAGCATGAAACTCGGCGGGGGACAAATGCTGTATGAGCTGAAACGTCTTGGCACCGAATGCTGGGATATGAGAAAAAATACGGCTAAACAATTGGGCGAAACCGCTTCTTCCAGGCTCATGCTGCCATTAATGATCATGTTCGTGGCCATCATAATGATCTGCATGATGCCGGCGCTGATGGAACTGAGCAATTCCTTCTGAACGGAGATCCATGATGCTGAAAAAGGCCGGAAAGCTCTCGGGAAGCGCGACAATTGAGTATATCATTATCATGCCGGTAGTCATTGCGTGCGTTGTGGCAGTGATCATGGTTTTTGAATGCCTGTATCAGCAGTCGGCCATCCAGGCGCTGGCTGATTCAACGGCTGAAGGGCTGTCCATGATCTGGGGGTACAGCCCGATCAGGGAGGAGGAGATCGCCTCGGGCGCGTACAGCAGGGAAAGCTTTGATAACCGGCAGCTCTATTGGCAGGTCCCGCCAATAGAAAGCGGCAAAAAGACCAGAACAGCCGGAAGCTGGGCGGAAAAGCAGCTTGAAAGCATCGGTCTGCTCAAGGAAATCGAGGACAAAAATGCCGAAGTATCTGTAAGCTATCATTACGGCTTTCCAACGAGCAAGATCAAGGTGACCATAACAGCCCATTATGTCTTGCCGGGGGCTGCCGCGCTGAAATACATCGGACTGGGCGATATTCTTACCATCAGGTGCCATGCCGAGGCCCCGGTATATGATCAGAAAGAAATGATAAATGTATCGGATTATATCATACAAAAAGTCATGGAAAGCAAGGCAGGGGAGTTCCTTAAAAAGATTGCATCGCCGCTGAAAAAGGCTCTGAAAATGCTGGAGTAGGGTCTTTCCGCCAGAAAGGTCGGTTCATGCGAAATGAAACGGGAAAGGGGAAGCATTACTGTTTTCATCTGCATACTGCTGTCGGTCCTCATACCGCTGAGCGGTATTTTAATGGATCTGGCCCGTTACAACGAAGCCGTCAAAATAGCCGAGTCCTCTGTCAGACTATGCGCCGAATCCATGCTGGCAGCTTACGACAGGCAGATGAAAGAGCAGTTCGGGCTTCTGGCCATGCATCCGCGGGACGCGGTATCCTTGGAAAAGGAGATATATGAGTTATTGTCCGATAATCTCACGCCCGAAGACGCCGGAGGCAGCGTGACAGATCTATATCGTTTTAAGGTAAGGCGCGTTGAAGTAATACCAATATATAACCTGTCAGAACCCTATGTCCTGGAACAGCATATAGCCGAATTCATGAAATACAGGGCTCCCATTCAGGCTGTCGGTGAGTTTTTAGAGAAGCTGAAAAGCATGACAAGCCTTGCTAAAGAGGGGGAGATAGTGGAGCGCAATATGACGCTGGACAAGCTTCTCAACGGATTGCGGAAGGGTTTGATATATTTTTCGCTGCTCATGAACCGGAAGATGGAGAACATAAACAAAAATAATGGAATGGATAACTTAGCTTACTGGACTCTCTTGGCTGTTGAAAGCAACAATGAGAAAGAACAGGAAAGCAGGCCTGATCAGAAAGACATAGACGACATTAATAACAAAATGGCTGAATACAGGAATGCCATGGCCGAACGCAACGAAGCATATGCCGTATATGATAACGCCCGGAACGAGTTCAAATCGGTAGAAAGCAGAATGAAAGATTTACAGGAGCAACTAAGCCAGGGAAAAAAGAGCAGCGGCGAATCGGAAGAAGGAGAAGGGAAAGGTGATGAGCAGGACAGTACCTCTGATTCATCCCAGGATTCGATAATCAAAAGTCTCGAAGAAGAAATCAATAAGCTTCAGCCTGAGTACGACGGCAAGAAGTCGGCCATGGAAAGTTCATGGAATACATATTCCAGCCTGCATGACAAGATGGTAATAATGGGGAAAACTCTTGATACACTCCTCGAAAGGCTTCTGAACCGTTATAAAGCAATGTATTATTATACGAGCCTCTCAACCGAATTGCTTTTTTCGCTGAAAAACCATCTGTTGTTGCACGAGAGTTACTGCGCCCATGCCATTGACCTGGGCCAAAATATAGTTACACAGGCACAGCAGATCCAGGAAGAGAAGAAAGACCTGGAAGGCACTATGAATGAAAGACCAGATAGCGCAGTTGCCCAGCAGATAGACGCGGACCTGGAAAAAAAGTTTCTCAGTGTGGATCCTCAACACTTGGGGCAGATAATTGGACAGCTTGAAAACAACAAAATCAGGGTTTCCGCGTGGCGATTCTCGGTTGAAGCAGCATATAATTCCTACCTGGAAATAGACATGGCATTGGATGCCGAGATTAAAAAGATTGAAGGGCTCATTAATGATAAGGGTGATGGTGGTAATATCATCACTATGTATACAGGTACTAACTACATTACGTCATATCATTATAATCTGACAACAAATCTCAAGGATATGGACACATATTCAAATATGAAGACAAGGGCGATCTATGTCATTCCCGAGTATAGGCTTACTCCGCCGGCCACAGAGAAGGAACAGGAAGCCTTCGACATATGGCATGCCAATACCTTTGAGGAAGGGAGCCTTGGGCAGCATGAGGAACCCGAAAACCCCGGTCTTGCGAATGCAAGGAAAAAGACCGGCGATACTGCCGAGGCCATTGCCGGGGACCAAGGGGAAGAGAACGCGGCGGAGGCCGGCGATGGCGGACAGAACGGCCAATCCAATAAGGAAAGCATAGTGTACAAGGCAATAATGGAAGGGGAATTCCTGCCATCACACGGGGGCAGTTCAAGTTCCGAGAAGAGCCTTGCCCGGATTTCGGAGCATGTCTGGCAGACGCAGACAGACCAGTTTGTTATAAACAATCCGCTGCAGGATCCGATAGAGGGTGCTGATACAGTAAATGAGGAAGACAAGGGCTTTTTCGACAACGCGTTGGAGCGAATCAGGAAGTTCTTCGGCACCATCGGCCAACTGCTTAAGGGTGCCGGTGAATCCCTGGTGAAAAGCCTTTATATGAACGAGTATATCGTTTCGGCCTTTAAGAACTATACCACGGTCGGAAATGTACTGGAACATGATATCGGATGGCTAAGGCCCCTCGACAAAAGCTTCTTTGACAGGGCTGAAGTGGAGTACATAGTATTCGGACAGTTTTCCGAGGAGAGCAATATCGCCGCGGCAAAGCGCTCCATAACGATAATCCGGCTGGTCTTTAACCTGCTCCATGTTTATACAGATCCCCAGAAACTTGCTTCCACTTTCAATCTTGCCTCAACCATCGCCGGGTGGACCATTATCGGAGTACCCATAGTACAGAATTTCCTGCTGATCAGCTGGGCTGCCGCTGAATCGTGGCTGGACGCGGAAAAGCTGATGGCAGGGGAACAGGTTCCACTGATAAAAACCAGCAAGTCATGGTTCCTGGACTGGGATACACTTTATGATTACCTTATCAGCAACGTTATCGGGAGCGTTAAGGATTTTGTAGCTGACAAGGCCGGGGAGATTATCGATGAAGGAGCAAAATACCTTGAGGAGACGGTTATGGCCTTTATCAACAGCCAGTTGGATGATATATTCTCGGGAATCACCGAAACCTGGTGCGAAGCGGCCGAAACCGTGAGCCAGGAAGCAGAAACCCTTGTTAACAGCATTGATTTCAGTGACATGTCCAATATTGCGGGAGAGACTGTGGAAAGCTTTTTGGAATCCCTCAGGGAGTATATGGTTTCAAAGCTCGTATCATTCTGTGAAAGCATAAGGGATAAAGGATCACAGGTTATAACTGATTGTAAAAAAGCGCTGTTGGATAAGATCAGTAACTTTCTTTTCAGCGAATCGTCCGCATTCAGCAGACTTAAGGAAAAGGTGAAGGACTTTGCGAAGGATACCATAGAAAAGGGATTTGACGCGGTGACCAACAAGATCTCAGGAGTACTGGGGGGATCGGGCGGAAATTCCAGCGGTGCCACCAATGTGCTTGGCCGGCTGATCATGATGGACTATGTCGATTACCTGAGATTGCTTCTGCTCACAGTGACCCCGGAGCAAAAAGCCTTAAGGTGTGCCGACCTGATCCAGGTCGATATGAAAACCGCGCTGCCCGATAACGCGAACCCTATCAAGGATTATCATACGGCACTTTATGTAAAGGCCTGGATAGATATCGACCTTTGGGTCATCCCCGAGGAATGGTTCAAAAAGGACAAGGAGGCGATGATTGTTGTCGAATGGGCCCAGGGATACTGACATGCTTTCGGTTAAAAGCCCCGGAAGAAGCTGTGCAAAATTCAGCTGCAGGGGCAGCGCCGCCGTTGAGGCGGCAGTGGTGATTCCCATATTCATGATAGCGCTTTTTTCCCTGGCCTACATTATAAAGGTGTTTATGGCCTACAACGTGATGCAGTCGGCACTGCAGAGTGTGGCCAGGAGCATCTCAAACGCCAGTTACTATTATCATATATCCGGCCTTAAGGATTATTCCGAAAAACTGGACAGCATGGGGCAGAGCGCGTCCGATGAGCTGAAAAACCAGGCAGACACCATCATCGGGGCGGTGGATTCCTTCAGCAGCCTGATTTCCAACATAGATGGCCAGGATACTTCGGTGGATCTTGAGACCCGGATAAGAAACATAGGCGCCCTGGGCAAGGAACTTGCAGGCGATGCCCGGGATGTGATTGAGCTGGTAAAAGGCTGTATAAAGGATCCAAAACAGGAAATAAAGCTGTTGCTGACGGTTTTCGCGCAAAAAGCCGCCTATGCCGCAAGAAAAGAAATGGTCTGCCTGATATCCCGGCTGATGCTGGAGGAGGAACTGAAAAAAAGAGCGACAGGCATGGATGTCAAAAGGACCCTGGGTATCCAGGATATAAGTTTCGACCAGACACAGGTCTTCGGTGATAATGAATCCCTTGAATTCATAATCACATATGACATAAATCCGCCGGTTCCCTTTGGCCTGGTCCCTAAACTGGCCCTTAGCAACCGGGTAAAGGTGATCGGCTGGACATCGGGCAGGGGTTCTTCGCCGCGCATGGAGGAGCAGGAGGATAAGCCCGGTGACAGTGTATGGGTCCGGATGGATACCGAGAAAAAGTACTGGGACAGGGGGCTTGCCATCGAAGACCTGGAAGTGGAAAAGCTCAGCAATGAAGCCAAAGATATGGGTATGTGCTTCAAGGCAACCTCCAAAAGATATCCTGTGGTGGATGCCTTTATGTTCGATGATCATACTGTTAAGGCATTCGATCTTTTCACGCTGAATCCATTTATGAAGACCTACCAGGACCAGCCCGGCCGCATAAAATCCGAAATGAAAAAGCATGGAAAAAGGCTTTTGGAATTTGAGCCGCAGGACTATCCCGAAGTATGGAACCTGCCGAACCATGAAAGGATTATTATAATCATCCTGCCGGAAAACGCCAGGGAAGCCTTGCCCAATATTGAAGAACTGCTTGATGAAGCGAAGGCCGAACTTATGAGGATGGGCATATCCGAGGTAAGGGTACGGTACGATTACGGAATATATGCGAAACCTGAGGAAGACGGGGGAACGGGGGAGAACGGTGAAGACCGGGAAGAAGCGGCATAAACGCCCGCCGGTTATACAGAGAAAGGATTGGTGATACTGGTGGATGACAGAATAACTGGATGGGTCCAGGAGTTTAAAAGCGAATCCGGCAAAAGCGTGATGCGTTTTATTTTTAAGGATGAAAGCAGGCTTATCGAGTATCAGCTGGAGATGTTAAACAATAACCGGATACCAATGCTCCTAAAGCCGGATATTCTGAAAGTGGATCAGGAAATCAGGATATCCTATGATATCACTTCCCTGATCCCGCTGAAAAAGATACTGGAGCGAAAGGAGATAGGAAGGGGGGAGTTCTTTCGGTACCTGCGCCAGGTAACAGGCGTGTTTGATCAGCTGGAAAACCATTTGCTGGATTATGGCGGGCTGATGCTGGACAGCGGCATGATCTATGGTTCCCCCGCCGATGACAGGATTTTCTTTGTGTATCTTCCGATAGAAGGTTCGAAGCATGATATAAATGAATCTCTGCGCCAGTTTGTCACCCATCTTATCATCAGGGAGATGAAGTTCAAGAATGAGGATGCCGACAATTACATCCAGCGTCTCATAGAGATCCTTAAGACACCGGACTTTAGCCTCAATATGTTGAAATCATGGCTGGAATGTTTCTCCCGCGGCCAGGATGCCGGCCAGCCATCCAAGGCATATCATCAATCATTAAGTGAACCGGCCATAACCAGGGAACATGCTCGGCCTGGTCCCGGTCTGAAGCCTTCATTGCGGGAAAAGCCTGAAATTGCTAAAGCGAGTATAAGAACCGCAACAGAGAAGAAGATGGTATACCCCTTAAGCTCCTGGCTATTCCTTGGTTCTGCCGCTGCCGCGATCCTTGCCCTGATTGCTGTCATGATAATAAAGGGCGCCCTTGAACCGGGAAATCCCGATATGCTTACAACAGTCGCCGCGCTGGTCCTGATAAGCGGGGCAGTTATCTGGCTGGTATGTTCAAAGGCATTTGCAAAGGATAAAAAGGTTGAAAAGCTGGTGGAAAAAAAGATTCATGAAACCATAAACAAAACACCGGCCCAAGCCAGGGGCAGCGATATCACCGGGCATACGCCGCTAAAAGACGCACCCGTGAAAGTGGAATATGTAAACAAGTCCATAACGCAGCCTGCCGCCCGGGAAACGCGATATGAGAATTCTTACTGGTCTTCGGCTGCGGCATTCCAATCCTGCGGCGTTGGAAAGCACCGATCCGACGAGGGTTCCTGCCAGTCGGCGCAGGCAGCATGCGCCGCCGATCGCACCGTTCTGCTCGCCCAAAAGGGTGATGTAATGCCTTCAATCAGGAGGCTGGGAGGGGATGGGGAAACCGTTGCGATCAGGCGGTGGCCGTACCGTATCGGAAGGATGGCCGGACAAGTGGATTATTGTGTGAATAACCCTGCCATTGGCAGGATCCATGCCGAGCTGACCAAAGGGCCGCAAGGATACCACATTACCGACATGAACACCCGAAATGGAACCTATATTAACGGGACGCGTATTGATCCCAACATGGAACACCCCATAAAAAGCGGCGACAGGTTCATGCTTGCAAATGAGGAGTTTCAATTTTCCGGATAAAGGTGTATTATGGATATGCCGTGATAATATCTGCCATTGAGCGAGCATTGGACAGAACCGGCGGAGGTTGCTGCAATTGGGGATTATAGATATTCATACGCATGCTTTTCCTGAGTCCATCGCAAGTAAAGCTGTCCGTCAAATAGGGAACCATTATGGGATCAAAATGGCCGGGAACGGTCTTTTGAGCGATCTCAAAGCAAGCGCGAAGAGGTCGGGAGTGGATTATGTTGTATTCCACTCCACTGCCACAAAACCCACACAGGTGCGCAGCGTAAATGACTGGATCATCAGTAACAGCGGCGGCATGATGATCGGCTTTGGCACAATCCATCCTGATTATGATGATCCCGAGGCAGAGATTGAACGCCTGATAGAGGCCGGACTTAAGGGAATCAAGCTTCATCCTGATTTCCAGGGATTTGATGCTGACAGTCCCATGATGGACAGGATCTACAGATGCATTGGCGCGAGATTACCGGTTCTTATGCATGCGGGCGATGAAAAACTGGACCATGCCTCGCCGGGGAGGATCGCGCATGTAATGGAAAAATTCCCGGAACTCAGGATCATAGCCGCCCATCTCGGCGGCCACCAAAAGTGGGAAGAAGCCGAGGAATTCCTTATAGGAAGAAACCTCTGGCTGGACACTTCCAGCGCCATAGCCTTCATGGAGCCCGGAAGGGCGGTGGATATCATCCGGAAGCATGGTGTTGACAGGGTTCTTTTCGGAACAGATTATCCAATCACCTACCATGACAGGGAGCTTTCCATCTTTAACAGGCTTGATCTCAGTAAAGAGGAGAAAGAGTCCATTCTCTGGAAGAACGCGGCAAGGCTTCTTTGCATTGAACCTTTTTGTCAGCGGGAATAATGAGTTGCTAATCTTTGCATGGTTTATATATAATAGACAAAGACCTTTCTAACCTGGGCTGAATGAGTTTAACGGAGTAAAAGCATGACCGGCACTTTAAGGTATGAGCTCAAGTTCCATATACCGCCATTTAACGCGGCAATACTTGAAAAAAAGCTTCAGTACATCATTCCATATGATGAGAACGGCACCGATGGTGTTTACAATGTGAAATCCCTCTATTTCGACGATTTTTACGACCAGGCGCTTTCCGGCAAGATGGACGGGACGTTCAAGCTTCCAAAATTCCGTGTCCGGATATATAACGACTGCCTTGAGTTTAAGAAGCTTGAGCGTAAGCTTAAACGCGGGGATATAGTATCCAAAAAGAGCATCCTGATAAATGATGATGAATACTTTCGATTCATTGAATGCAGCCGGAGTTTTTCCCATGAGTTTCCCGAGCTTCAGGCAAGGCCCCTGAAACCCAGGGTCATCATAAGTTACCGTCGAAAGGCCTTTGTTTATAAGCCGGGGAACGTGCGCATAACAATTGATTCCGATATAAAAACCAGCATAAATCAAAACCCGTGTCTGTACAGACCCGCTTGCTTTATCAATCTGCCGGCGCCTGAGAACATTGTGTTCGAAGTGAAGTATACCGGCATGTTCCCGGATCACCTGAGAGCAGTCTTTCAGGAGGCCGGCATCCGCCAGTCCATATCCAAATACGCCATGGGCAGAATGGCTGGCATATACCGATGAAGCAGCGGTCTGACCGAAACATTCAAAGGAGGAACCCATGAACAAGCCTTTAACCTTTCAGGACATCTTTAAGAACAATTTCCTAAACTCACAGGCCTTTGAAGGCATAACCCTGAGCCAGGTGCTGATAGCCCTGATTTTTGCCTTTTTGGCCGGGATGTTTATTTACCTGATCTATCGCTTATCCGACAACACCCCGGCCTTTGTCAACAGCTTTTCCATCTCCCTGGTGGCGCTGACCATGATAACCACCCTGGTCATTACCACCATAACATCCAATATCCTGCTATCCCTCGGCATGGTGGGCGCCCTGAGCATTGTCAGGTTCAGAACCGCGGTTAAGGAGGCCATCGATATCATATACATGTTCTGGGCTATCACCGCGGGCATCACCATCGGTGCCGGGTTCTATTTCATAGCAACCGTGGGCTGCCTGGCCATAGGTATTGTGCTTTTGGCAATGAGCAGGTTCACCGGCCGGGAAAACCTTTACGTCCTGGTGGTCAGCGCGAGTCAGAAGGTCAGCCAGGGCCAGCTTGAGGAAATCCTGAAGAAACATGTCAGCAAGTACCGTTTTAAGGCAAAAACCTCATTCGCCCAGGAATCGGAGTTCACATACGAGGTCCGGCTTAAAAAGGGAGATTCGGCTTTCACCGACAGCCTTACCGCTGTTGAAGGCGTAGAAAATGTCAGCCTTGTGGGGTTCAGGACCCATAACGCGCTTTAGGAATAATTATGCAAGGCCGATGGAATAATGATTACTGTGTCTGGTCCGGCAAAGGATCAGACTTTTTATTATGTTGATAAGTCTTAATTATTGAGGGTGATGCCTTCGGTGCTGAAAAATTTAATGTTTATCCTAAGATACAATAACCGTATGGTCAGGATTAACTTTCGCAGAATGAAGCTGCTAAAGCTTTTTTACAGGCTGATAGGGTATTCAGGCCGGAAAATGCCCGGGGAAATGCATGAAAACTCCAGATGATACCCAATGATAGTTTTTGTGGATATTATTTATGGCAAACATCATCTCTTTTTGGTATGATGTTGTTGTTGGCCGTCTGATAAAGAAACGAACGGCCTTATAATATCCGAAAAAAGGATCATATGAATGGGAGCCAAAAAGGAAAGGAAAATGGAGCTTAACCCTGAAGCCATGCCGCGGCATATCGCCATTATCATGGATGGCAACGGCAGGTGGGCCAAAAAGCGAGGCCTTTCAAGGAGCATGGGGCACCGGGAAGGCTCAAGGGTACTGAAAATAATAGTGGAGGAATGCTACAACCTTGGCATCAGGTATCTGACGGTATTTGCCTTTTCATGCGAGAACTGGTCCAGGCCGCAGGAAGAAGTTGATCAGCTTTTCAGGCTCATGATGGAATACCTGAAAAACTCGGAGAAAGAACTTAAGGGCAAGCCGGTAAGGATCAGGGTTATAGGTGACAAATCCGGCCTCCCTGAGGAACTGGTATCAGAGATCCGGCGGGTAGAGCAGAACACCGCGCATATTGATGGACTTGACCTTATAATTGCCATCAATTACGGAGGAAGGCAGGATATACTGAATGCCTGCCGGACCCTGCTGGATGATTATAAAAACGACAGGATAGGGGAATCAGGGATCACCATGGACGCCCTGGCCCAACGGCTCTGGACGGCTGGCATTCCCGACCCTGACCTCTTGATCAGGACCAGCGGAGAGATCAGGTTCAGCAATTTTCTCCTCTGGCAGTGTGCTTATTCGGAACTTTATTTTACCGACACCTTGTGGCCGGACTTCAGAAAAAAACACCTCCATGATGCAATCGCGCATTATCAGAGGCGGGAAAGAAGATTTGGAGGGCTTTGAAATGCTAACCAGGGTTATCAGCGGGGTTGCCGCCGCAGCCATTTTGGTATCTGTTCTGCTGCTCCCGCCGGTTATCCTTGCCATTGCCGTTTTAATTATCTCCTGCGTCGGTCTGTATGAATATGCAGGGGCTATGAAACACAGGGGCATCAAAGTGGATTTGGGGGTATCCTTTATCGCGGCTGTTTTATTGACAGCCCGTGCTTATATAACCACCTCCCCTGGCCATGAAGGATCAGGACCGCCACATATCATGGACAGTTGGTTTTCGGAGACCGCACTGTACGCCCTGGTCTTTCTTGCTGTTGTTTTCCTGTTTTGCAGGGTCCTTTTCGGAAGCCGGAAGCTGAAACTGGATGATGCGGCCCATACGATGCTGGCCATCGCCTATATACCGTTCCTCCTGTCCCATGCGATAATGATCAGGAATATGGAACGCGGATTTGAGCACATATGGCTTGTGATCATCGGCGCGTCTGTGACCGATATATTCGCATATTTTGCCGGAACGTTCTTCGGTAAGCATAAGATCATCCCCGCCATAAGCCCGAAAAAAACTGTGGAAGGCGCCATAGGCGGGGTAGTGGGCTGCGCCGCGGTCATGACGCTTTATGGTGTTATAGCCATAAACCACGCCGCCGCCCTCCAGGTTGATGCCTTCCATTTCGCGATATTAGGGCTTTTTTGCGGTATCCTGTCCCAGGTAAGCGACTGGTCGGCATCTTCCATCAAGAGAGCCGCCGGGGTCAAGGATTTTGGTCGCATTATTCCGGGACACGGGGGCATTATGGACCGGTGCGACAGCTATCTTTTCGTCACGCCGGTGATATATTTCTATATCAGGTTATTCTTTTAGCAGGATGTGAGTATTTAAGGATAATGAACAGGTTGAAGGGAATATCCATACTGGGTTCTACCGGATCTATCGGTAAGCAGGCCCTGGAGGTCTGTGAAACGCTGGGTCTTAAGGTTGTCTCACTTGTTGCCGGCTCCAACGCCTCATTATTGGAGGAACAGATCAGGAAATACAAGCCCAGGGTTGCGGCCCTGTATGATGAAAAGGCCGCGGCGGAGTTCAGGCTTTCTGCCGCCGACCTGCCATGCAGGATCCTGGGAGGCTTGGACGGTATTATCGAGGCGGTTACCCATGAGGAGGCGGACACAGTTCTTACCTCGGTTGTGGGCATCGCCGGCCTTGTTCCAACCCTGGCGGCCATTGAGGCAGGCAAGGACATCGCGCTTTCCAACAAGGAAACGCTGGTGACCGCCGGGTCCATAGTGATGAAAAAGGCGGAGGAGCACGGGGTTGAAATCCTGCCGGTGGACAGCGAGCATTCGGCCATATTCCAGTGCCTGGCGGGGAACAGGAGAGAGGACATAACGAAAATCATCCTTACGGCTTCAGGCGGCCCTTTTAGGGGATTTAACCCGCAACAGATGAGAAAAGTGACGCTGGAACAGGCCCTTAAGCATCCCAACTGGTCCATGGGCGACAAGATCACCATCGATTCGGCCAGCATGATGAACAAAGGGCTTGAGGTTATCGAGGCCATGTGGCTTTTCGGCATGAGCCCCGATGACATAGAGGTTGTTATCCACAAGGAAAGCATTATCCATTCCATGGTTGAGTTTGTGGACGGATCCATCATGGCCCAGCTGGGAGCGGCGGATATGCGAATACCCATCCAACTCGCCCTTACCTGGCCTGAAAGGGTTGAAAACACTTTTCGACGCGTTTCACTGGCCGAGATTGGAAGCCTGACCTTTGAAAGGCCGGATATGGAGGTTTTTCCATGCCTTAACATGGCTTACCTGGCCGCAAGGACAGGGGGGACCATGCCTGCGGCCATGAACGCGGCCAACGAGGCGGCTGTAGCATCTTTTCTAAGAAGAGAGATACGGTTCCACCAGATTCCCGATATCATCGGGCGGGTCATGGATGAACATCGGGTGAATACCCGGCCAACCCTCAACGATATAATAGATACTGACCTGGCCTCAAGGGAAATGGCCGCGGATATCATAAGAAGGTACGGTAAACGTTGAAGGAGCCCTGATTATGGGTATTAATCAATTGACGACCGTTTATGCGGAGGACAACATATGGGAATACTTGTTGCGCTGATTGTGCTGAGCATTTTAATACTGATACACGAACTTGGACATTTCCTGGTGGCAAAGGCTGTGGGCATCAAGGTCCTGGAGTTTTCCATTTTCATGGGGCCCAAGCTTTTTTCAGTGAAAAGGGGTGAAACAGTCTATTCCCTGCGGCTGATACCCATGGGTGGCTTTGTGAAAATGGAGGGTGAGGATGAAGCCTCCGATGATATACGCTCCTTTTCAAGGCAGCCGCTATGGAAGAGAGCCCTTGTGATAGGTTCAGGACCTGCCATGAATATCATGCTGGCCTTTCTTTTGGCTGCCATAGTCCTGTCTTCGGTGGGCTATACCACAAACAGGGTCTCCTATCTCGGGGAGAACTCACCGCTTAAAGACGCGGGCATGGAGGTAGGGGACAGACTCATCTCCTATGCTGGTAAAAGGCTGTTCGAACCTGGATCTGACATCGGCATATTTCTGTATGGAGAAGACGGCTCTCCGAAAGAGATTGTCTATAAGGATGCCGATACCGGTGAAAGGATAACTCGCGTCATCACCCCGGCCAGGACAAGAACCATCTGGCGACTGGGCTTTACGGCCGTTTCCGAAAACGGCGCCGGTACCAATGAGATCCAGATGATAGAGGACGATTCCCCGTTACGCGCGGCCGGTATCAGAAGGGGCGATATTGTTGTAAAGATTGATGAATTCCCGGTCAGCAGCACCAGCGATATACAGAAGGTGCTCAATGAGACCCGGCCCGACAAGGAGGCCCCGCTTACCCTTGAGATTCTGCGTAATGGCCAGATCCACGTATTTGAAAACATAAAGCCCTATCCTTATTCGCAGTTCACGCTGGACCTGGGATTTGAGCGCCAGAAAGGGAATTTCTTCGGTACCATCGGGGCTGCCTGGAGATTCTCAGTTTCCACTATACGCAACGTATTCGTAACCCTGGGATGGCTGTTTAACGGCACGGTTTCCTTCCGGGAACTGTCCGGCCCTGTGGGCATTATCGGCTCGGTTGGCAGCGTTGTGCAGGAAAGGCAGCCAGTTTCCGAAAAAGTGCTTAGCCTGCTTTATCTAAGCGCGTTTATCGGCATCAACCTGGGGGTTATGAACCTTCTGCCCATACCGGCGCTGGATGGCAGCATACTCCTGATCCTGCTGATTGAAAAGATCCGTGGAAAGCCGCTGCCCCAGGAGAAGGTCGGAATGATATCCTTGATCGGGTTCATGCTTCTGATCGGTCTTTTGATTGCAACACTCTTCAATGATATACCCAGGTGGTTTTTCTAGAGGGGAGGTCGGATGATTGGCGGAAGAACCCATGATCAGGCGTCCCACGAAAAAGGTTATGGTAGGAAAGGTGCCTGTCGGGGGCGGAGCGCCTGTCAGCATACAGTCCATGACCAACACCCTTACCGGTGACGTTAAGGCTACAGTTGCCCAAATCCGGGCGCTGGAAGATGCCGGCTGCGATATAGTACGGGTAGCCGTGCCCGATATGGAATCGGCCGCGGCAGTAAAAAGCATCAGGGAACAGATCGGGATTCCCCTGGTGGCCGATATCCACTTCGATCACCGGCTTGCCCTGAAAGCTATGGAAAACGGCGCCGACAAGATAAGGATCAATCCCGGTAACATCGGCTCTAAAGACAGGGTACGGGAAATTGTGAGGATGGCTACCGAAAGAGGAATAGCAATAAGGGTAGGCGTGAACAGCGGGTCCCTTGAAAAGCCGCTCCTTCACAAGTATGGAGGGGTATGCGCCGAAGCGCTGGCCGAAAGCGCCTTAAACCATGCTGCTTTACTGGAGGATCTGGGCTTTCATGATATCGTGATTTCCATCAAATCTTCGGACGTGGTCATGTCTTACAACGCTTACCGGCTGATCGCCCAAAAAACCGTATATCCGCTTCATATAGGCATAACTGAGGCGGGGACATCATACAGGGGAACCATAAAGTCCGCTGTGGGAATAGGAGCACTGCTTCTGAACGGTATCGGGGATACCCTGCGGGTGTCGCTGACCGGTGATCCTGTTGAGGAGGTCCGCGCTGCGAAAGAGATCCTGCGGGCCTGCGGGCTTTACTCAAAGGGCGTACAGTTCATATCATGCCCGACCTGCGGCCGGACCCGGATCGATCTCGCAAGGATAGCGACCGAGGTGGAAAAGGCTTTGGAGGGCATTGACAAGCCCATCAAGGTGGCAGTCATGGGCTGCGAGGTCAATGGCCCGGGCGAGGCCAGAGAGGCCGACATCGGTATTGCAGGCGGTAATGGCTGTGCCGTTCTCTTTAAGAAAGGTCAGATCGTAAAAAGGGTTGACGAGGATATAATAGTTGAAACCCTTGTCCAGGCAATTAAAGAATTCTGAAATTATGGCTTCTGAGAAAACCATTCAGCTGGATCAGCCAGATAAAAAGCTGCTGGTAGGAGGTCTGGCGCTTGCTGGCATCCTGCTGGCGCATCATGGACTCAAGGGTCCTGATGTCCAGGAGATAGCGCAGAGGCGAACCGGTATCATTGATTGATTCCTTAAGGGCATTCCTTATCTTTTCTCCATAAACAGGATCCAATGGCCTTGGAAAGGCACGCTTCCTTCTCTCAAGGATTTCACGGGGAAGCAGGTCCTGCGCCGATTTTATTAGAATTCCCCTGTCCATGCCATCATAACGTTTCATCTCATTGGGTACGTTCCACAGATACTCGATCAGCCTGTAGTCGCACAGGGGGACCCTGGCCTGAAGGTTATAAAGCGTGCTTGCGCGATCCAGGCGGCTGAGGATGCAGGGAAGGTTCCAGTAGAGGCTGAACCATTCCGGTTCATAGTCTTTTTTAAGGCCCGCGGCGTTTATGGCAAAGCGCGGGTATTCAACCAGGGCTTCTTCATAGCATTTGTCCACGTATTCAAAGGGCTTTACCAACTCCATGATCTCGGTGCAAAAGACACTGACCTTCTCCGCAAGGTTTGATGCCCATGGAAAACGCCTTTTGCCCGTTGATGAATGGTCGGGGGCTTTAAGGCCGTACCCGAAGAGTTCATCCGAGCAGTCACCCGAGATGATGATGGGAAACTCCTTGCGTATCTCACGAAATAAAAGCGTTAACGCGCTGTAGTAGTCGCCGGCTCCCGGCGCGTCTCCTGCTTCGGACGCCTCAAACAGGGCGTCCAGCAAATCCTCTGTTGACAGCAGAATATAGTGGTGCCGTGTACCGAGCTCCCTGCAGATCCAGCGTATCCAGGGTATGTCCGAATCAGACTGAAAGCTTGTGGAGGTCAGCTTGCTTCCCTTTTCGTATTCCACCGACCAGGTATTGTAAACGTGGCTGAACAGGCTGCGCCTGTTTTTGCAGATGATCGCGGTGATGAGGCTGGAATAGAGCCCGCCCGACAGAAGGCCGCATACTGGGAGATCGGCTTTTACCTGCATATTTATAGATTCGGTGATCAGTTCCCTGATCTGACTTGCAGTTTCCTCCGCCGAATCGGTATGCTCCCTTTCCTCTATAACCCAGTAACGCTTTACGACCGTTCCATCGGGACTGAAGGTTAGGTAATGGGCGGGTCTGAGCTCATGGATTCCCTTTATCACAGTGCTTCCGGGGGTATTGCGAGGGCTCAGGCAGATAAGCTCAGACAAGCCTTCAACACTGATCTCTGCCCTGAACAGGGGGTGTGATATGATTCCACCGATCTCGGAAGCGAAGACCATTGTGGAGCCCATAAGTGTGTAATAAAGCGGTTTAGCGCCTATATGATCCCTGGCCAGCACCAGTTTTTTTTCATCCGCCACCCATATGGCCAGCGCGAAGAGCCCGTTAAGTCTCACAAAACAAGGCGCGTTCCATATGGCATAACAGTATCCCACCAGTTCGGAGCAGCTGTTTTCCCGGAAAATGCAGCCGCAGGATTCCAGCTGGGATCGAAGCTCACTGTAGTTGTAGATTGTGCCGTCCATGACTATGATATATTCCTTGCCGTGCTGTTTTATTTTTGTAACCCACGGGGTTTTGCCGGCATTGTATTCGCTGGCAATCCTGCAGGCCATGACGGAATGGGAGGAGATATACAGGCTGGAGCCAACCGGGCCTCTTTCGCGAACAGCATCCGAAACCGGGCAGATATGACTGCATTGATGGGTTATATCTGCCGTGGGGTTTACAATACCGGCTATCCCGGGCATACAATCACTCCAGCAGGTGATACATTGACATCATATTCGGTGCCGGAATGGAGTGTTACGGGAAATCGAAACCTGCATACAAGCTCGTTTTGAAGGATCCAGGGCATTACGACATATTTTTTATCGGGCTATAACCTGATTTGACAGAAAATCCGCGCGGCTGCTTTTATAATCACCTTCAGACGGAACCACCGGCAAAAAGACCGAGACAACGAGAAAACTTCCGGCTCGGCAGGGATAGTACTCATAAATCATGGACAGCTGAATAATAGTTTTAATGAAACCATCAAGCCAGGGGAGGGGAGCGGGAATGGTGGTTTACGCTGACTTGCTGTTTTTTGAAAACCTACTCGCCAACTGCTTTATCCTGAAGCTGACCAGCATGATGTCGGGCATTCCCGCAAAGCTCTGGAGAATACTTCTGGCTTCATCCGCAGGGGCCCTTTATGCCGTATTTGCCGTAATCTGCCGGTCCAACCCCTTGATTGCTTCATTGCCCGCCAAGATCCTGTTCTCCATGCTTATGGTGCTGATAGCGTTCAGGGTAAAGAGCGCGGCAGACTTCCTGAGGAGATGGGGAATCATGCTGCTGGTTGCCTTCATGCTGGGCGGGGGTACATATGCTATTTCAGGCATATTTGGCGGAAGCATGCTGACCTACGGCGGTTTGATGTACCTGAGCCCTCAAGGTGTGCTTAAAGCCTTTTTGTTTGCGGCCGGGATCTGTATTGTGCTTGTCCGGCCCATAGGCAAGATACTGTCGGGCAAAGCGGTGAGGGAAGGAAACATCGTGCTGGTGAATGTCATACTTGGAAAGCGGTCTGCCCGGTTCAACGCGTTGATTGATACCGGTAATTCGCTGGTAGACCCGCTGACAGGGTATCCTGTCATCATCGTTGAGGCCGAGTCGGTCAAAAACATCGTACCTCCGGATATCTATGAGTTTTTTCTGTCCAACAGGGTGCCCGGCGGAAAGATGGAAACCGATATAAACCCGTTATGGAAAAGCAGGATGCACTTGATACCGTTCAAATCCATAGGCAGGGAAAACGGGATCCTGGCGGGATTCAGGCCCGATACCATAAGGGTCCTTCACGGGAACAGCTTCAAGGAGATTAAGAACGCTATCATAGGCATCTGCGGCATAAAGCTTTCCAGCAACTCGAGATATACAGCTCTTTTGGGACCGGCATCCCTTGTCAACATTTAGCAGCCTGATCAGCGTCCGCAGAGAAGTTACTTCAGGAAGGGGATGGAGTATATGTTTGAAAAGGTATTTGGGTTCTTTTTCAATTTTGTTTCCATAAACGATGAGCCAGTAAATGAAATCTACTATATCGGCGGAAATGAGATACTGCCTCCGCCTCTGCAGGCGCAGGAAGAAGCCGAGTTCCTCGAGAGGCTCGAAACCGGTGATAATTCTGTTAAGCATGTGCTGATAGAAAGGAATCTGAGGTTGGTGGTTTACATAGCAAGGAAGTTCGAAAACACCGGTGTTGATATAGAAGACCTGACATCCATAGGGACGATTGGGCTGATCAAGGCTATCAACACCTATAATCCCGCCAGGAACATAAAGCTTGCCACCTATGCCTCGCGCTGCATTGAAAATGAGATACTGATGTACCTGAGGAAGAACAGCCGCGCTAGAAGTGAAATATCCTTTGAAGAGCCGCTGAATGTGGATTGGGACGGAAACGAACTGTTGCTTTCGGACATCCTGGGAACCGACAGCGATATCATCCAGAGAAACCTGGAAGAGGAAACCGACAGAAAACTTTTGGTGAGCGCCATGAACAAGCTCAGCGGACGCGAAAAGAAGATTATGGAGCTAAGGTTCGGGCTCAATAACCATCTTGAAAAAACCCAGAAAGAAGTAGCTGACATGCTGGGAATTTCCCAATCCTACATATCCAGGCTGGAGAAAAGGATACTTGGAAGGCTGAAACGGGAAATATGCAGGATGCTGTGATCGGTAAAGCCATGTCTTTCATGCGATTGGCCTGTCAAGGCTTTTTTTAAATATTTTCAAGCTTTTATTCCGCATAAAACACACCTCGGGAGGACAAGACTGTAGGTGAGCGAAACCTATTCAGTCCGCGAGCGAGGTGTGTTGATTCTATGATGAACAAGGTAGAAATATGCGGTGTCAATACATCCAAACTTCCGCTTCTTTCCAGTTCACAGATGAATGAGCTTTTTGTCAGGATCAAAAAGGGTGACAAGGCTGCCCGGGAGGAGTTTATACATGGCAACTTGAGGCTTGTGCTAAGCGTCATCCAAAGGTTCGGGAATAGGGGAGAAAACGCGGATGACCTGTTTCAGGTAGGCTGTATTGGTCTTATCAAGGCGATCGATAATTTCGATGTTACCCAGAATGTAAGGTTTTCCACATATGCGGTTCCCATGATAATCGGTGAGATACGAAGGTACTTAAGGGACAATAACCCCATCAGGGTCAGCCGGTCATTGAAGGATACGGCCTATAAGGCCCTTCAGGCGAGGGACAGGCTGATAGGAAGGGAGTCTCGTGAGCCCACAATAATAGATATAGCCAAAGAACTTAACATATCCAAAGAGGACGTGGTTATGGCACTGGACGCCATCCAGGAACCCATCTCCCTTTTCGAATCGGTTTACCATGACGGCGGCGATGCCATCTATGTCATGGACCAGGTCAGCGATGAGAGAAACAGCGATGAGAAATGGCTGGAGAGCATCGCCATCTCTGAAGCGATGAGCAAGCTCAGCGAGCGTGAGAAGAAGATAGTAGACCTGCGCTTCTTCCAGGGGAGGACCCAGATGGAGGTAGCCGAGGAGATAGGCATCTCCCAGGCCCAGGTTTCCCGCCTGGAAAAATCAGCCCTGAAGCATATGCAGAAGTATGTATAGAAAATAGAGCTTGGAGGTTAGAGGCTGGAGGTGAGAGGTGGGAGGTTAGAAGTGAGAGGTGAGAACCTCCCTTCTAAATAATTAAACAATACTATAACAAAACCCGATATAGATATTGAAACTGGATATGCAGATTTTGTCCTGAAACATAAGATAAAGGAGGACAGGCTATATGAAGTGCCCGTATTGCTCCTGCCAGGAAGACAAGGTTATCGACTCCAGACCAACAGATGAGGGCGCCACCATAAGAAGGCGCAGGGAATGTCTAAACTGTCGCAAACGCTTCACCACCTATGAAAAAGTCGAACATCTTCCCATTATGGTTATAAAAAAGGATGGTTCCAGGGAGCCCTATGACCGTGACAAGGTCAGGAAGGGCATACTCCGCGCAACCGAGAAACGCTCGGTATCGGCTGATGAGATAGAAAGGATGCTGGACAGCATAGAATCTCATATCTATAATTCGCTGGAACGTGAAGTCACAAGTGAGTTTATTGGCGAACTTGTTATGGAAAAGCTCCGGGATCTTGACGAAGTTGCCTACGTTCGTTTTGCGTCGGTTTATCGCCAGTTCAAGGATATCAACACCTTTATGAACGAGCTGAAGAAGCTCCTTAAGGATAAGTGATAAAGAAATGTAACGAAGCGTGGTAAATTTGAATCTGGGGGATTGTTTCAGGGAATAAGGGAGTTATGTAAAGGAAAAGCGAAATATGCAGAAATTAAGTTGAAAAAAGGATTTTTTGTGTTACAATATTGATAAAGCTGATATGATTATCAAAAATATATAAATATTAGTTTTCGTTGTTTTTTTACCATAGATAAAATTCCGGAGGGCCACATATGATAACCCCAGACCTGAAATCAGGACTTCGTAGGGATTTTAAGCGTTATACCGAAATCTTCTATGTGTTGCTCGGCTGTATTTCGCTTCTCATCGCAGTGCTCCTTCTGGAAAACAAACATGGCGGAAACTTCGTAATAAAAAGCGCGATGCCTTATTGCTTCTGTCTTGTCCTTATTTCCTCAATACTCGCGTTCTCTATCTTTCTCGTCACCTTTTACACCTATAACCAGATGATGAACAATAGCCTCGCTATTGTGGGCTTCACCTTTTTAATCTCGGGAACCTTCGATATCGTTTGTCTTTTATCATATACCGATATGTCCGGCATATCAGGTATAACAGACCCATCTGGAAAGTCGGTCTTGTTCTGGCTTTTGGCGAGGATTGTCAACGCTATAGGGTTTCTCCTGCTGATTAACGTGTCCGGACAAAGAAAAGACCGGCTGGGAAGAGGCTGGAAACTCGTAGTTTCCCTGCTATTCATCGTCACAACAGTCCTGTTTGTATACCTTTTTGATGGTTTGTCTGGCTGGATTTATGGTCCCGTTGGCCTTAGGCCCGCCTGGAACATAATTCTCGCCATTATTGCGGCCATTTATGGCTATAATACCTGCCGGATGATCATAAGCTCGAGAAAAAACGGTGATCCCTTGAATAAGACCCTGGCTTGCGCCTTTATAATCATGTTTTTCTGCCAGATTATCACCATAGGCCTTGTCAGCTTGCATGATATCAGGGTGCTATTGTCCTGCATCCTTAAATTTACGGCCTTCCTTCTGTTCTTTTACGTTTTCTACATACAGGGTATAAAGCGGCCCTACGTGCTCCTTTCCAAAGCCAAGGAGGAACTTAACGAATATGCTTTTGAACTTGACCGTTTAGTCGATAAACGTACCCATGAGCTAAAGCAGGTAAACCAAAGGCTCATGGCCGATCTGGAAGTGGCCAGGGGTATTCAGCAGGCAATGCTGCCCTCGGTTTTGCCCCAAAATGAGTACGTTTCATTTGTTTCGGGATATCTGCCGGCAGAGAACCTGAGCGGAGATTTCTACAATGTTATCAGGATTGATGGCTCCCATTACGGGATATATATCGGAGATGTTTCCGGCCACGGCGTTTCGGCTGCCATGCTCACGGTTTTTACTTTCCAGAGAATACTGTCCCTCGTTGATGAAATAGGGAAAGAAGGCATGACAATACCTGCCATGGTGCTTGAACACCTGTTTAACTCTTTCAATGCCGCCAATTTCAGTGAGGAGTTATATATCGTGCTGATCTATGGCGTATATAACATCGACACAGGCATCTTTTCCTATGCTTCGGGCGGCCTTAACACCTCGCCTTTAAGGCTCAGACCTGACGGGTCCATCCAGGAACTTGATTCTGAGGGCTTTGCCATCTGCAAGCTGGGCGACTTCATCTCTCCCAAGTTCTCAAACCGCCAGGTTATGCTATTCCCGGGCGACAAGCTGATTCTGTATACCGATGGGCTTGTGGAAACCCTTAACCGCGATAAGCAGCCTTATTCCAAAGAACGCCTGAAAGACCTGATATCGCGTCATAGAAAGTGGAATGCAAATCAGATGACACAAAAAATCCTGGAGGACGTAAAACAATTCTCTGAGAAAATCAATGATGATGTCACCATTCTTACCATCGAAGTTTTAAGGCCTTTCTAAGGATACTGTGAAACCCCGCGCCGTGACAGTTCCATGATCCTGAACACTTCTTTGTGCCGGTAAGCCGGTGACGTATCCGGCCTGCCATGCGAATAATTATGATAATAGACATAATATCGGTATTGTGCTAAACTGTGGATGGAATTGCATATACTTGGAGGTAACGTTATGAAACCAGGTCAAAAAAACAGACCGGGGCTTTGGTTATCCACTACCGTATCTATTGTTGGATTGCTTCTGGTCGTATTGTTCTCGTACATAGTCGAAAGAACGCTTGATCTGTCCATCAACTCTGTACTCCGTAGCCTGATATCACTGTTTATCGCTTTTGTTCCACCGCTTATCTGGCTGACCGTATTCTACAGGCAGGACCGCCTTGAACCCGAACCAAAAAGCTTTGTGTTTAAAACCCTGATTCTGGGTGCCTTGGTTCAGAAAGCCCTTTATGTTCCCATCATGAATATCGTGATGCCGGAAGCGCAAACCGGACCAATAATTACTGACTATATCTTCTCAGTTATCCTCGTCGCGCTGCTGCAGGAATCCATGAAACTGCTGGCGGTCAGGTACAGTATTTATGTCAGCGACGAATTTGATGAAAAAATTGATGGAATCATTTATGGTTCGGCACTGGGTCTCGGTTTTGCCGCCATGATGAATCTTGACCTGATAATCAGTCACGGAGGAAGCGTTTTAACGGTAATTTCCTCAATAGTAGTAATAGAGTCGCTTGCCCATGCCAGTATCACAGGCCTTAGCTGCTACTTCCTTGGTATCTCCAAGTTCAGCAAATTCAATATGATAAGGCTGCCGGCAGCCATAATCATAGCCACAACTTTGAACGCGGCGTCAAGAATCCTTATAGAAGAACTGGTACGCGACGGGTTCAAAATGAATTACATACTGGGAATCATACCGGCTGCCCTTTTGGCAATAGTGATCTTCGGGATACTGGTGATAATTTCATCGAGGAGTCCGGGCAAGGAAGCCGGGCCTGTGATGAGCAAGAAGCAGTCCTTCCTGTCGGTGCTTCCTGTTTGGGTTCTCATGGTTGCCGCGCTGATAACCGGCTTCGCCATCAAGAACGCTCCGGAGAAAACTGCGGCCGTAAATTTGGATGGAGGCATACGGATCACTTATCCAGCCTTATGGACCCAGTCGAAGAGTGGGGACGCCGTTTTCATGGCCAGCGATCTACTGGCAGGCGGCGGGCAGAATTTTGTCAGTGTCATTGAAACCGATATAGGTTCCCTCATTAGTTTCAGATCCGATGAGGGAGCGCCCGAACTGGAGGATTTAGGTGCCGCCTGGGCCATCAGGACTGGCAGGAATTACAAGTTCTATCAGTCGGTTAAGACCTATCCGATGCAGTTCAGCGGCCAGGATGCCCATATAACCGAATATATCTATGTTTCAGACAAGAAATCGTCCATGCCGGGTTCCAGGAGCTCAGGCCCGGGTATTGGTTATTCGAGAGATATTATCATGACAGTCGGGGAACGTGTTTACATTATCACCGTTTCCACCGGCTACGACGAATGGGTCCTTAAGAGAGATAATCTGAAGAAAATAACTATCTCTAGCAGCAATTAATGATCGTGGGCATGCCCTTAAACGGATAGGAGTGGTTTTGCATGCTGAAATCTGTAAATAAGCGGAAATTCCTTGCAGTTATGGCCTTGGCGGTGGTCATGTTGTTTTCCTCATGTTCTGTCAGAGGCGAGGATGATAAACCGCCTACGGCTCCAGTGCTCACTGTCAAAGAAGTCCTGAGCGACCGGGTATCCCTTGCCTGGAGCGAATCCTACGACGACAGCGGTATTGATGAATACAGGCTCTATCGCAACAGCGATGTCCTGGCACGTGTTGAGGAAACCCAGTATGACGATACCGATGTTGTTCCCGGTGAGCAATACGAGTATTATGTCGTCGCGTATGACAAGGCAGGAAACAAGTCGTCAAAGAGTGTCAGGCAGACCGTAAAGGTCGATGAAGGGTCCATTGAGGCAAAAGTAACGCCTGAACCGGAGCAACCGTCAAAACCCGTTGAACCTTCCCAGCCGGAAGGCACAAGGGACATGAACAGGCTGGCCAAGTCCACAGTGCGCCTTTATGTGCTGGATGATGATTTTGTCTGTATTGGCACAGGATCGGGCACCATTATGAACGAACAGGGATACATACTGACAAATTATCACTGTGTGGGCGATGATTATGGGCTGTACAACAGCGAAGGCTATGTGGCAATTGCGCTGACCAATGATGTCCGCGCCAACGCCCAGCCTCAGTATTTTGCCCAGTTCAGGGGTGGTGATCCGTTCCTGGACCTTGCCGTGGTGCAGATCACCGAAGACCTGAACGGAAACAGGGTATCAGCCGCGGACCTGAGACTCACACCTGCAAAAATCGGGGACTCGGATGCCCTTAATATTGGAGAAGAGATCAACATTCTCGGATATCCCGGGGTGGGAGGGGATACCATTACCTTTACTGCCGGAAAGGTATCGGGATTTGTCGATGAGAATTATGACGATGAGATAGACTGGATAAAAACCGATGCCATCATCAGCCATGGCAACAGCGGTGGAACGGCAATAAACAGCAAGGGTGAGATGATTGGCGTTCCCACGCAAAAGCTGATAGGGATGGATGTCGACATCATGTTCCTTCTGAAACCCATAAACCAGGCTGTTGAAATACTGGAAGCCGCCTATGCCCAGAGCGGACTGCCCGACGTTCCGGTGACACCCGGTCCGTCAGGTCCATCCAGTCCGTCCAGCGTGATTGATATATATGGTTTTATCGTAGACGCATTTACTTTTGAACCCATAGAAGGCGCCATGTTTGTTATCCTGCGTGCGGGCGTTACCATTGATCAGTTTGTGAATGACCCGCAGGACAGCATGATCCTGTATTATACTGAAGCCGACGCTGATGGTTTCTTCTATTGCGAGGACATTCCCGTTGGCGATTCTTATTCTGTTATAGTTGGTGCCGAGGGATATGTGCCCATCGCTGAGGACTATGCTCTCTATATAGATGCATACGAGACCGAAGACTGGTACCTTGGCAACATCTACCTGGAAATGGAGTGATGGCGTAAGGACGGCCTTAGACCGGAAAATGATTGTGAGGCTCCGCAGATCTTTTGCGGAGCCTATTTCCTTCTCTTTTAAAAAATTAATAGTTACTCCTTTAAATCCTATCAATTCTTGCGTATAATCTTTGTAGAGCATGGTTGAATCTCCTTTCAAATGGTAGGTTGTGCAACTCCATTTTACTTGAGATTTCAACTCCATGCTCTCTTTATTTACAAAAAAATGTCGGAGCACCGAAGTTATTTCCCTTCGGCACCCCAACATTTATTATAGAATCATTTGTAAATAAGGACGTTAAAGAAGTCTCGTGACTGAGGCGGCTGGTCTGCGGCGCATCATGCGGGGCTTCGGGGCGGATAAAATAAAAGGGCTTAGCGTAAAGTTACTGTAGGGTAAATGGGAAAAAAGACCAGAGGAATTGAAAA